>Ga0114909_1000574_pt1 | contig 26027 bp, 26 predicted proteins | sample MalvireepMed_906_FD_87290 | JGI IMG/M metagenome (GOLD analysis project Ga0114909, IMG submission 87290) | Marine viral communities from the Global Malaspina Expedition - Malaspina viral metaG DeepMed_906 | ecosystem: Environmental > Aquatic > Marine > Oceanic | place: Mediterranean Sea...
AGTCTAGCCAATGTATTTGACTGCGTTCGCGGTGAGGTTTTACCAAATAAATGGTAACAATGATAAAGAGCCCTAATGCTAAAGAAAAACAGCTAAAACTAAAGTGTAATGATGCTGGGGAACTTAGTTGTAATAGCAATACACTCGTTAAACCAATAATAGCTGTAATACTAGTAACAGCAATGATTCGTTTAAAACCTTGCCACAAACGCAAATCTCGTTTTTGGCTGTGATAATGATAATACCAAGTAACCGCCCCAGCGGTCATGCCAAAACATTGAATAGCAAAACTTGTCGCAACTGATTGTGCTTCAGTAAAGTTTAATTGAGTGAAAAAAGGAATAAAAATAACGCCGCCACCAGCGCCGGTAGCATTGGCAAAAATAGCACCTAAAGTGCCTAAAAAACTAAATAGAGCGTAGTCAACAAAGTCTGCTAAGTCGATAAACTGATGGCGAGCAGCAAATAATAAAATCGCCCAGAGACTTACAAAGGTAAAGACAAATTTCGGGTTAATATTACCATGCAATTTCATCATTAGAATTTTTATTACATTGTTTTATTAGGCGAATTCAACAATAAAAAGGCTTGAGCCTCAGCAGATAAACAGCTTTTAGATACATAACTTTTACTGCTAATTGCTTTACCTGTAGCACTGGTACCTAGCGTAAAAAAGAGCACAAAACCTAACTCTGTCTCTTTTATCTCAGTGATATCAGACCATAAGATGCGACTGTTAATGTAAAATGACTCTGTCAAAACGCCCTTTTCATCAAGTGTTAACTTAACTTCACTATTCGAAGCTTTGCTAAACATTTGCCTTAATACCCACCAAGGCTGATGGTAATAAACGCTAACCATCTCAATGACGCCTAAGCCAATAACGAACCATGCGGCGTAAGCATTAACGGGAGTGAACATTAAAATAAATAAGCCAAATATAGCTAGAACGCTAGCTTTGAAATACGTCTTTCGATTATGAACCAGAGTACTCGACTGAGTGTAACATTCGGTATAGTGTGCTTTGTCTAAAGTGAACTTTGTCGAGAAGGAAGATGCTGTAGTCATTGAAAATTGCGAGCAGAGGCGCGCTTTACCTAAAAATAATTAACAGCAGTTTATCAGAATAACTAAACGAAGTAATGCCATGGTGAAATGAAAAGCTTATTTTATTGGTAACGAATCATAGTCAGACACATATTTAAGTGCTCAACTAACCCGCAAAGTTGTGAAAAATCTTCAGTGCTTATTTCTGTTTTAGTCGTTAACTTTTGAGCACATATTACTCCAACGGCTGTACCTGCAATAAGAACAGGTACTATTGCTATTGACCCCTCACCTATTAGAGCACTCAATTCTTGAGTAATTAGATCCCGCCATAATGCTTGGCTTTTATCATTAATCAATGCCGGTGTATTGTCTTTAAGTACCCTGACAATAGCATTATCACTTTCTTTAATATTAAGGTATATTTTCATCGGCTCTTGCTGTGCTTTGTCGTTGATAACAAGTCGTGATTTCACCCGACTTTTCTCATCAACTAACATCAGGAAGGAGCAACGTTCAAATCCAAAAACTGTGACCATATCCGTCAAAGTTAAATGTAAGTATTCATTCAAATCCTTACTACTTTTCATTAACTTAGTTAATTTCATAAAAGAGGTTAGCAAAGCTTTTTCTTTGCTAACCTCTTTTACAGAAGAAACAAACATCGCTTGAGAAAAGTCTCCCGCCGTTGGCAGCATTTTAATATGCTCAGTTAATATATCGGCACCATAAGATGACAACAACTTATTGGCTTGTTCGCGAGTATGTTCGATGCGTATTTTTAACTGTCTCACTGAAATTTGCATAATTTGTGCGATTTCATCAAGCAATTGGTTAAATGCTTCTTCATTATCTCCTGGTTGAGAAATGATAGTGCTTAACTTGTCAGAAAAATAAATGATTTTAACTTCATCTGTTCTGCTTGTGGGCTGATCTAGTGCCTTAATTAATAAATCACTTAAATTCCAAGTGCTAGCAAGCCCCTTACTTAATTCAGTAAAACTTGTACCCATTTGTTGCTGACAGTAACCTTGATAGTCATCGGCGAAACGGTTTTCATCATTTGCTAATTTTCTAGCTAAATTTCCACCTGTGCTCCAAAAGGCAGTTTCGCCTATGCGGTATAACATGGCGGCTAAATACACTTCTTCTTGCATTTCATCACTGTAATTAGGCACCATCATTTTTGCTAACATGCCGGCATAAAACGAATTAGCCATTAACTGCGTTAGTTGTTCATACACACTTATATCTAGATTATCACTCGCTAATAAACTAGAGACCAGCTTAGCGGTTAAACAAATATTTTTAACTGATTGAATACCAAGCACCACTGTTGCACGCGAAACAGTGGTCACTTTATTAACACCAATATGTTGAATATTATTAGCAACTTTCAGTAAACAAGAAGATAAACCTTGATCATGCAATATAGCCTCACTCAACTTAGGTAATGAAGATTTATCATCATTTGAAAATTTATCCAACATCCTAGCGGTAGACGTTATAGCGGGTAACTCACTATGTGCAATAAGTTCAATCCATTGCTCTGTCGTTTGTGGGTGTTGGTGGTTCATGAGAAGTGCTTAATCAATTTGTTTACTAAAGTAAATTAACTATGCACCCAATACGCTGTTTTGTCTAAGTTTTTATTAAATGAAAATAACTATTTACCTATTGATAAACAAAGTTCAGTAATTATAACAATTATCAACAAACAAGATTAACAATTGACAGCGCTGTCATTTTTTAATAGGCTATTATAATATTAATCATGCTAAGAAGTTTGTCGCGTTAAATATGAGCGTGCAGTGTTCTTTTTATTTATTTTCATTTCTAAGGAAAAACCATGCAAGTTATTATTTTCGATGATGCACAACAGGTTGCCAACAGTGCGGCAGAGTGGGTTGCAGAATTAATCAATAAAAAATCAGACCCTGTATTAGGTTTAGCAACAGGCAGCACACCAATTAGCTTGTATAAAGCCCTTGTAAGCAAATATAAAGCAGGAGAGTTAAGCTTTAAAGATACTGCTAGCTTTAATTTAGATGAATATTTAGGCATTGATGGCGATAATGTGCAAAGTTACCGCCACTTTATGAATGAAAACTTATTTGATCACGTTGATATTGATAAAAGTAAAACTTTTTTACCAACGTGCAAGCAAGGTGAAAACCCTAGAGAGCAAGGTCTAGCATACGAAGAAAAGATCAAACAAAAAGGCGGTATCGATTTACAAATCTTAGGCATCGGCGCTAACGGACACATTGGTTTTAATGAACCAACATCAAGTTTAGCTTCACGTACTCGCATTAAAACACTTACACAACAAACGCTTGATGATAATAGCCGTTTATTTAGCAGTGATGAATTTCAGCCAACGCTTGCGATGACTATGGGCATTGCCACCATTTTAGATGCAAGATATGTGTTATTAATGGCAACAGGTAAAAATAAAGCAAAAGCAGTAAAAGATATGGTTACCGGTGCACTATCAGCGGTATGCCCTGCTTCAGCTTTGCAGCTTCATGAAAATGCTATTATCTTATTAGATAAAGAGGCCGCAAGTGAATTAGAAGATCAAGACTATTATACTTGGGCAAACGATCAAAACGTTAAAATCAATCAAGAGTTTGGTTTATACCATAACTACTAACATTAGCTTTTATTTTTGATATAAAATAAACGAGCACTAGGCTCGTTTTTTTATAAATAAATGATGAAGCTACAATGTACACTTAACTCCATTATCTAACTCTTTTATCTAACTTCATTTACGAAGAAAACTAAATTACGCTTTCGTTAACTCTATTAATACTGCCGTATACATTTTCAAGTTAAGTAAAAACTGTTTATGAGTAATAAATTCATGCTCGGTATGACCCGAATACTCCTTATTTGGCATTGATGGTCCAAAGCTAACCGCAGTAGGGAAAAGTCTTGAATTTGTACCACCACCAATAGAGATTGGTTTCGCATCTGTTATGCCAGTGTAATGGGTAAAGACATTAAGCAAAGTATCTATTTGCGGCGCTTTAGTTTGCACAAATGGCTGCCCTACTTCTACTGAGATATCTTTTAAGGTGAATTGATTAACTCGCTGCCACTTTGTCATCACATCGGCAATTTCATCTTGTAATTGCTCAGCACTTTTACCACGTGGTCTACGAGTATTAATATTAAGTTTAATACCGTTATCAAGCTGTTTCAACACTGTAGCTTGTACTGACATTTCTCCCATGAACTCATCACGATAAGCAATATCACCGAACTTTTCACCGTACAGGGTTACACCTAAGTTATCATTAATAAAATTAACTAAGGCACCACTCGCATTATTAGACCAGCGTTGAAAAGCAAGTAACTGTGATAAGTGTGAAATTGCATTAACGCCATCTTTTGGTTTTGATGAGTGCGCAGACTTGCCTAAGGCGGTAACCACTAGGCTACTACCCTGCCATTGGTAGTCATATTGCATGCCACTGTGTGACTTAGCACGCTTTTTAATAGTAGCGAGTGTTTTTTCTGATGCGTTATCAATTACTGCTCGTGCATCTTCAGGAATTTGGCTGCCAAAGAAACCGCCACTGAACTCGCTGATATAACTTTCTTTGTACGTAATGTCCTTATCAGGAAAAATCATGCTTAAGCTGCCGTAGCCTTTCTCTGCAGTAACTACTGGGTATTCTGAATCGAGAGTAATATTCACTTGCGGTAATGAATGGTCTTTGATGAAATCGATCAAAGGTTGCCAATCCGATTCCTCAGCCATATAAACATATAATTCGATACGCTTTTTTAATTTAATATTTAAATCTTTTATGGTTTTCATCGCATATAAAACGTTTACGATAGGCCCTTTATCATCTTCTGTGCCTCGACCAATTATTTTTCCTGGTTCAGAGGTCATATCAAGTTCAAAGGGTGACTTAGCCCACTTAGCAGCATTTGCAGGTTGAATATCTCCATGCGTAACCAAACCTAAGCGTTGTTCATTATCACCTAAACCAATAATAACCACATAACCGTGGTCGACATAATCTAAACCTAACATCTCAGCTTGCTTTGCTAATTCTTTTTTGAAAGCCTGATGAACAGGGTTATCAGTTGAAGACAGCCCAGACTTAGCAACTGTATTATATTTTACTAACTGTTTAAGGCTTACAAGCATATCATCTTGGTAAGTATCTACTGCAAATTTTGCAGCCTCTGTAGCAGTATTGCTTACTTTTGCCTGCAATGGACTCTGCACCAATAATGTTGCAGAAAATAAAATGGCGCTCAAATTTTTTTTGTTAAACAGATGCTTCAACATACCTGTCTCCTTTTAATTTATTTTATCTTCACAGCGTTATTATATAACCCTGAAAAGCATCTTGAAAAATGAATAAATGTAGCCAGAAATTTCTAGCATAATAGCGATTAATGATTACTTTTGATAGATCAAATAAGATAAGCATAACTTATTAGAAATAGCAGATAATAATTTCATCAACGGCGACAATTTGTTTTTTTGAGGTAGACTATCATTACGATGAGTTAACGAAGAATACTCTTGACTTATTACGCTGTCAGCTATAGTTTTATTTAACTTGATTGAATTCATAGTATCTATCCTCTATTTGGTAACTAGGTAATACTTTGCCGTAATAAGCAGAATTAAACCAACAATAAAAACAACTCAGTAACATAAGCACAGCTTATATATTTATAAGGTAGAGCTAAAATGGGAGCTAACCGATGGATAAAAGACTAAAACAGTTAAATAGTTTGCGAAGTTTTGAAAGCGCTGCTAGACATACAAGTTATAGCAAGGCAGCGAGCGAGCTATTTATTACGCAAGCGGCAGTTAGCCAACAAATGCGTCAACTAGAAACTTCGCTTGGCACAAAACTGTTTACCCGCCAAGGTAAACAAATGCACTTAACACAAAATGGTGAAAAACTTTATCAGGCCAGCAACCAAGCTTTTGACATTTTAATTAAAGGCCTTAACAGCATTCAGTGTGAAGAAGTTTCTGGCAGTTTAACAATTACATCGACGCCAGCGTTTGTTTCTTTATGGTTGATGCCTAGGCTTTATAAATTTTCTTTAAAACACTCTGAGATCAACATTAAAGCTGTTTCTTCAAATTGTTTTCAAGACCTAAGGCAAAATCACATTGATTTAGCTATTCGTTTTAAAGTAGTTAAAGAGGCAGATAACCATCAAGATGGTCTTATTCAAGAATTCGTTGGCGAAGATCATGTTTATCCTGCATGCTCACCAAAGTTAGCGCAAGAAATGAGCTTTGAAGAGCCTAAAGATCTACTGAAATGCTGGTTAGTGCATTTAGAAAATCAAGGGGAGATTAGCTGGGAGACTTGGTTTGATACTGCAGGAGTTGCAGGATATAAACAACATAAAAAATGGATTGAAGTCACCAGCAGTGATTTAGCAATTAGCGCCGTATTAAGCGGCCATGGTTTTACCTTAGCTTCGCAAGCCGTATTTTCACAATATGTTGATACTGGCCAACTTGTCATTCCTTTTGATATTAAGCATCCAATATCATTTAAACGCTATTTTGTTTACGATGAGACATCAGCAAGAAAAGACAGGCTCAATATATTCATTGCTTGGTTAAAAGAGGAAATGGTCAAAGAAAATATGATTTAAGCTGACTATAATCCAGCACAAGCAAAGTTAAAGTTAAAGTTAAAGTTAAAGTTAAAGTTAAAGAGAAACATAACACTGTGTTAGTGTCAGGAGCTAACACAGCTGTACGGTATAGAAAATAAATAACTAGGTACAAGGCACTAATATATTGGAATTTTTTCAGAGTATTTGAATTATTATGATAATTTGATCTCTCAATAATAAAAATAACTGACACTCCCCCTCGAACTATTACAGTTACAAAACAGCTAGTTACAACAAAAAACCAGCCCTTCTCTGTTACAATGCCAGCATATCCCTCCAATAAAATGAGAATATTTCTTTAAAAGTGTCTAAGTTTTTTACACTTTAACTCAAACACTTTTTCGCTCATTTTATAAGCTACTGTAATGTTTAAGTTAGTCTACAAAGGTTCGAAAAATGCATGGCGATGTACTATTGTTCAATTAGTTTTAGTATTTAAACTGATTAAATAGTTACTCTGATTCTTAAGGAAGAGCTATGACGATTCTCAAAACAAAAGAATATCTTGGTATTATCGGACACAATCAAGAAATGGTTGCCAATGTATGTAATGGTTTAGTAAATAAACTTGCCCTGCAAACCATTCCCACACTTGACCACATAAAAAAACTGAATGGCTCGTTAGGGGCTATAGCTTATGTAATGGACTGTCAGTCTGAAATTCATCGTTATAATTTAGAGTCTATAAGTTGTGACTCTTCAGAAAAGTCACTTTATATTCTGTCCGCTTGTATATCAATTCCCATGCTGCATCATGCAATTAAACTCGGTGTTAAAGATGTACTTAGGTTACCTTTAGACAACAAAGCCACTACAAATCTATTGGTTGAACTAAACGAAACGACTAATATTGATTGCTTTGAACAAGAGTCAATACCCTGTAGCTTTATGCCTGCAACAGAAGAATTAATAAGTCACCCGTTAGAAGGTTTATTTGAGTTAATAGAGCATCATTTTTGCGATGCGCCCTCACTTAAACAAGCAGCTAAAAGCATTTATCTAAGTCCAAGTCGAATTAGTCATATGTTTAAGGATTTATGTGGCATTGGTTATTGCCAATATATTCTATGCCGACGTTTGGAAGAGAGTGAGTTTTTATTACGTCAGGCCAACGCTTCTATAACAACAGTTGCTTTTGCGGTCGGATTTTCAAACCCGTCCCACTTTTGCCGTAGCTTTAAAGAACATCTTGGTTTAACACCGACGGCTTATATCAAAAAAGAGTTAGGTATGGAGTTAAGTTGCTTATATCAACGCTATCAAAAATTAAGAATGGAATTATTGCCAGTGACTAAAATTAAAGAGGACAAAGTCCGTCGCTCCATTAATCTTAATTGAGTCATAGCAACTCAAGGAAAGAACATGAAAACATGGCTAATTATTGTATTATTTATTTTGTCCAACCTGAGCATGTTAAGTGCGACAAAGGCTTTACCTTTCACTGCGCAAGATAATAATAAACAGAGCAACGAGCCACAACTCGACTATCAACAATTGATCGTCCATCATAATAGCCAATATTTATGGTTTGATAACAGCAAACTCAATTTATCCGGGCTGTCTTTGCTTAGTTTGTTAAATGATCTTGGCATTAAACAGTTACTTTTTTCTAATAATGTCAATTTTTCCGTTATAGCACAGCAAGACATTGCATTAGCAGATCAGCAGCTCACTCAACAACTATTTACTATCGCAACATTATTTAATGGTTATCAGTTCAAACCACAAGAAAAGCCACAGGAAGATATTTTTCAGGCAGTAAAAAGTCACAATTTAGCAACCTATGTAGACCAATTATTACCGCAATTCGAACAAGTACTGCGCCTTCGACGCGCCATTGCGCATTATCGTCAATTAGCCCAACAAACTTGGCCTGTTATTGCAGAGGACTTAACATTGGTTTTAGGTCAAGGGCATCATTCTGTGGTTAAACTGCGTTATATATTAGTTGCCTTGGCCGATCTTAATAACAGCGCAAGTTCACGTTTCCGTCAGCATATTTTTGATCCCGAAGTTATTAACGCCCTCAAACGCTTTCAAACTCGACACAATTTAAAGGCTGATGGCAAGCTAACACCATCAACAATTGCAGCACTCAACATTAGTCCAGAAAAGCGCATCGAAATAATGCAAATTAATTTATGGCGCTGGTTGTCATTACCCAGTATTCCGCCTGAACGTTATGTGATGGTAAATATCCCTTCATACCAATTATCTTTTGTTGATAACCGACAAGAAACCCTATCAATGAAAGTCATTGTTGGTGACAAGGACCATCCTACACCAATAATGGTTACCCAAGTGAATAGCCTAACCATCAACCCACAATGGACCCCAACTTATAACATCGTGCATAACGAGTTGTTAGTAGAAAATAGAACCAATCCTGGTTCACTCAGACGGCAAAATTTTAAATTAGCAAAGGGCTATGGCGCTAAGCAAATTATTCAACCTATTTATAGGGATAGCGATGCGATAAAAGCAGCTTTGAGCGAATATAAATTAATTCAAGCAGCAGGAGAAAATAACGCTTTAGGCAAGTATCGCTTTAATATTAAAAATTTTCACTCTGTTTATTTACATGATACGCCCGCTAAAAACCTTTTTATCAAGAAAAAGCGTGCCTTAAGCCATGGCTGTGTGCGCCTGCAATCAGCTGATTTTCTCGCCAAACAATTCATGGCTAACGAAACGAATAATAATCAACAACAAGTTAAAGATGCTCTAACAAGCAATAAAACTCAACACATTAAACTAAACAATAGCATAGCGGTTTACCTCACTTATCAAACTGCTTGGCTAACTGCTACAGGCAAAGTGCACTGGTCACCTGACATCTATCATTTAGATCAAACCAGTTCTTTTCATGCAAAATTAATTTCGCAAACAGGTGCAACAGATAGCAATCTGGTGTTAGTCAAGCCAGAAAACCTCAACTAGTTTTAATAGTACGCTCATTTATTGTATTAATTTCTAGTGAGTGAAGTCGGCAAGGGATTGCTTGCAATTGCCTTTGCTGCTGCCTGCAAAGTACCTTTAGTCAAACTAAGGTCTTGTTATACCGCTGTATCAACTGCATTTGTTAGCTCTTACTTTGCTTTGCAATATTTTGCAATTAAGCATAGATACGAATGTATTTGGAGAATTTCATGAACAAACTAACACATTTCATAAAAGACTTTATTGAAGATGAAAGCGGTCTTACAGCTGTCGAATACGCTATTGCTGGTGGTTTAGTGGTTGGCGGCATGGTTGCCGCGTTTGTGACCTTAGGAGATAACGCTACTGGACAAATTAATAACTTGAGTTGTGCAGCGGCTGGGCAAGTATCTGCTACAGACGCTGATGTCACTGCTGGGGATGCAGCGGCGGCAGGTGACTGTATCGATGCTCCATAGAAAGTTATGCTGTTACCAATAGTCACATTATTACTGTTGATATTCGCTTTGTATTTCGATCTGCGTTATCAACGTATTCCTAATAAGTTATGCCTATTAGCTTTAGCTGTAGCTGTTATCTTGCAAATTTATAACAGCAAATGGTACGGCATAGAGCAAGCTTTGTTAGGTTCAGTTCTGGCATTAATTTTGTTGTTACCCGCGTTTTATTTCCGATTTTTAGGCGCTGGTGATGTTAAATTAATGGTAGCGGTGGGCGCACTATCCGGCCCCACCTTACTGTTTTGGTCTGTGGTATACGGCATTATCTTTGGCACTATTACTAGCTTTATTCTCGCACTTTATAAAGTTGGCTGGTCAGGTTTTGCTAAAATGGCCAGTCAAGGTTTTATCAAACATAAGCCTAGCAATTATAACGCGAGCAGCAAAAGTGGGCCCACCTTTGACAATAAAGAAGGTTCTTCAGCAGTATTTGTGCCCTACGCTCCCGCCTTAACCTTAGGTTGGTTGCTAGCTTGTTACCTTACCCCTGAGATAGGCACTGAAATAGCCGATCAGATATTTGCTTTGCTTTAATAGTTAACCTTAATAATTAACAAGTAAGTAAAAATAGACACAATGCATTGGAGTTAACATGGACTCACCTTTTGATTATCCTGACAAACAGCCTAATAGCAATGCTATATCCGCTGACTATTCAGTCAGTAACTCAGGTATTAGCTCAGGTAACAGTCAATTGTTAAAGCAACAAACGTCCGTGTTAGATAAAGCAGCGACAATGGCTAAACGTCCAAGCACCATTGAAGAAACCGGTTTGTCAGAGCAATTATTATTACAATTATTAATTAAGCACCTATTAGTCGCTCATGTAGCCAGTATTCGTCAGTTAGCCGACAAGATGGCGTTAAGTGGCGGCATTATTCAAATATTAATGGATCATGCTAAAACTTTAAATTGGCTAGAAAACCGCCAATCAAGTACCAGCGGTCAAATGCGTTACGCTCTTAGTCAATTGGGTATTACTGAAGCTGAAAAGGCATTCCAACAAGCGGGTTATTTGGGCGTTGCGCCAGTACCCTTACAGCAATATAGCGATATCTGCCTTAAACAAACTAGCCGTAATACTGTCGTAGTAAAAGAGCTGTTATATCAACGATTTAGTGAACTAATGTTTTCAGATGAACTAATCGCCACTATAGGGCCAGCATTAAATTCCAGTAAACCTATTTTAATTTATGGTGCTCCTGGTGTTGGTAAAAGTTATCTATGCCGACATTTAAACCTGCTCTTTGGTGATGACGTTTTAATTCCATCAGCGATAGAAATTAATAACATTATTATTCAAGTTTATGATCCTCAACTGCATGTTTTAAGTGAGCGAGAGCAGCAACATGATAAAGCGGATGCCAAGCTTGTTAGCTTATCCCATGGTTATGATCCTAGGTGGCATCTATGCCAGCGCCCTTTATTAGTCACAGGCGGAGAATTAACTGCTGACATGTTGGAAGTTAACTTTGATAGCACAAACCTGACTTATAAAGCACCGCTGCAATTAAAGGCCAATAACGGTATTTTGTTATTAGATGATTTAGGTCGACAAAAAATAACTCCGGTAGCCTTATTTAACCGCTGGATAATTCCGTTAGAAGAACGTCGAGATTTTTTATCGTTACCGAATGGCCTGCACTTTGAAATTCCTTTTGAGCTAATTTTGCTTTTCTCAACCAATCTAGCACCACAAGACTTGGTTGATGACGCTTTCTTACGTCGCTTAGGTTACAAAATTAAATTTGAAGCCTTATCGGTCGTATTATATCAAAAGTTATGGTTCACAACCTGTGATGATTTTCAACTTGACTGTGACCATGAGACTTTCATTTATTTAATTGAACAACGCCATTATGTAGACCAAAAAGACTTTCTCCCTTGTTTGCCACGAGATTTATTAAGCATTGTCAGCGATCAAATAAAATTTAATCAATTAGCGCCAGTAGTGACTCAAGACCTTATCAATTTTGCTTGGCAGCATTACTTTGTACACAGAGACGAGAACGTAACACCTAATGTTTCTCTCGCAGGAAACCTGAACCCTTAATATGAATTCAATGAGCCAACTGAACTAGCTGAGCTAACTAAGTCAAGGAGTAAGTAATGAACAAAAACACCATTCTTTTTATTACCATGTCATTGGTTTTTGGCGTTGGTGCTGTACTGATTGCCAAAAATTGGCTAAATGATAATCAGCAAGAGTTAACCGAGGAGCAAGTCAATATCGTCATCAGCACGGTACTTATTCCAACGGGAACTATTATTGAGGCTAAGCATGTCAACTTATCGGTGTTCCCTAAATCAATGGCTCCCAAGAAAGCCGCCCATAATTTAGAAGATGTTATTGGTAAAGTCGCTAAAAACCAATTTTACATTGGCGATATTGTTAGGTTAGAACGCTTAGCGCAGCAGGGTGACGGCAGTTATTTAGCTAGCTTAATTGGTGAAAATAAGCGCGCAGTAACTATCCGTGTCAATGATGTTGTTGGTGTCGCGGGCTTTTTATTACCAGGTAATAAGGTAGATATTCTTAATACTTTTCAGCAAAGTGGTCGACCTACCACCGAAGTCATTCTTTCAAACATCAATATACTAGCTGTTGATCAAAGAGCGGCCAGCGGTGAAAACAAACCACAATTAGTCAGAGCCGTCACCGTTGAGGTCGACTTAGCTCAAGCAGAAATACTGATGAGTGCTCGTCGAAACGGTTATTTACAACTTGCTTTGCGTAATCCAATCGATGACAAGTCAGTCGCCATTGCCAGTGATGAAGTCGCAGTAACTGAAACAACAGAAATCGTAGCAATACCTGAGGTAAAGGTTGAGGAAGTGGCAGAGTCTCCCCCTAAACTAGCACCTAAGATCAATCAAAGGCAGAGAGTAGAGTTAATCAGAGGCGTTAAACAGCAAACTGTTCAAGTAGATATTTAATGGCTCTTTAGACGTTTAATCGAAGATGTATTTAGCCCTTAGGCTTATAAGGATACAGTCATGAAAGGTAAAACCGTTAATATAATCGCAATAAGCAAATATTATATTTTACTTACACTCGCGACATTATTTTTTAACTCGGTAGTGCTCGCAGGGGGGCCAACCAATTTAATAAATAATGAGTTTAAGGTACCAATTTTCAAATCTAAAAACTTAACGATGAAACAGACTGTTAGCCGAGTTTCAATTGGTAATGACAGAATTGCTGATATTTTAATATTACGCGCTAAAGAACTCTATATTGTCGGCAAAATGTTAGGCACTACCAATATCATGGTATGGGATGAAGAAGATAAACTTATTGATATTATTAACCTTGAAGTTACCCATGACTTAAACAGTTTGCGCCAACGTTTATATAACTATCTACCTGATGAAGACATAGGCGTAGAAACATCACAAGGACAACTTGTGCTCAGTGGCCAATCGTCTTCATTAGCCAAAATGAATACTGCTGTGGAGTTAGCTAATGGTTATGCCGATGCGGCATCCGTAGGCAAAATTAAAAGTCGTGTGCTTAATATGATTTCTATCGGCGGCGGTCATCAGGTGATGCTTGAAGTAACCGTTGCTGAGGTGAATACTGAAGTATCTCGTAAATTCGATTCAAAAATGGCATTAACATTTACCGGTTCAGATGGCACCGGCGGCATTGTTAATGGCATAGGAGCAGGAACAGCAGCTAGCATTAGCAGTGGCTTCTTTGGTTCATTAATTAAGGGAGATATGCAATTTAACTTTGCTTTAGATATTGCCAAGCAAAATGGGCTGGCAAAAATATTAGCAGAGCCAAATATTACCGCTTTAAGCGGCCAAAAAGCTGAGTTTTTAGCTGGTGGTGAATTTCCAGTACCGGTACCGAGTGAAGATGGCACCACCATTTCATTTAAAGACTTTGGTGTCGGTGTTAGTTTTGTGCCTACCATCCTAGACTCAGGAAAAATCAATCTAAACCTTAAAGTATTAGTTAGTGAGCTGACTAACTCTCATGGTGTTGGTGTTACCCCAACGGGTTCATCAGCAACCTTGGTCGTACCCTCCATTGTCAAAAGAACCTCTGAAACAACCGTTGAATTAGCAGATGGCCAAACTATTGCTATTGGTGGTTTATTAAGTGATACCTTGCGAGACAGCGTGAATAAACTGCCAGGATTAGGCGACATTCCTGTACTAGGACAGCTATTTCGCAGTCATGAGTATATTAGTGGCCAAACTGAGTTGGTAATTATGGTAACGCCGCGCTTAGTAAGACCTTTTAATAGAAAAGGCATTGCTTTACCCACTGACGGTTTTGTACCGGTATCCGATATGGAGTTTTATTTATTGGGTAAGATGACCAAGCAAAATACCCCAGGTTCAACTACGTCACCTAATCAAGTTGGCAGTAATAATAGTAGTATTTTAACAAATGATGGCGGTACTAATCAGCGTTATGGTCACCAATTAAAGCCATCTAAAACAGACTAAATAGCAACTAAAATCACCCCAAATAGATTAAGGAGTTACAAATGAAACCAACAAAATTACTCAAGTATTCATTGATGACCTTATCGAGCCTGTTGTTATTGGGCTGCGCTCAACAACCTAGTTATCAACTGGCAGTATCAAATGTGCAGATTAAACAAGTGCAAATACTGAACCCCAATGCTGCCGAACTCAATGATGGTATTACCGCCACCTTAGAGGGGAATTATGGCAAAAATATTATTAGAAAATATCAACGCAGTGTTTATGAGATGAAAGAGTCTCGTCAAATGACGCAAAGTGGTCAGTAGGTTAAGTACTCATGTTAACTAAACGCAGCAAGACTAAGCAAACAAAAGTTAAATACCAGCAAAGTGGCAATGTCTTGGTATTGTTTGTCATCAGCTTATTTGCATTGATTACCTTAGCATCTTTGGCATTAGACGGCGGCCATTTATTATTAAATAAGGGGCGCTTACAAAACCTAGTAGATGCCGCAGCATTACATGCAGCAAAAGAGTTAGATCTTGGCGCAACACGTGCACAAACAGAAACAGCAGCGATAAACTTGTTACAGGTAAACCTTGCACACGCAGATCAACAAGAGTTATCCCGTGCGATTGACCTAGCCAATACTGATGACAGCACTACTGCAGTATTGTCATTTGAATATTCTCTATTAGCCGATCCCTTTATCGCAGTCACCGATATTAGCATTGATGCCCCCTATGTAAAAATTTCTCTAACCCAGCTCACTTTAGATAATTTTCTTGCCAATGTTTTTAGTTTCGATAAGAAGGTTTCAGCCACGGCCTTGGCTGGTCCTAGCACAGCGATAGAAAATTGTTTTACTAACTTAGTGCCTATGTCAGTTTGCGGCACCGGCACTACACCACCTTTTGGTTTAATACATAACAACTTATATGTGATGAAAATTGGCTCTAATACTGAATCAGCCATTGGTGCGGGTAATTTTCAATTAATTCGCTTAGAAAATAATTCTGGAGCGGCAGATATTCGCACCGCTATGGCAGGAGAAGATAACATTGCTAGGACGTGCTTTGATACAGGCGAGGATAATGAGTCAGTGCCAACAGAGCCTGGGAATAGCGTTGGTCCGGTAGCACAGGGGCTTAATACCCGTTTAGGAAAATGGAATGGCCCAGTAAACTCTACCGAACATCCTAGAGATGAGAATATTTGTCAGGGAACTAAAATTGAAATTGAGGAGGATGGCTCACTAGAAATTGCAGCTTTAACCAAAGCTTACCGGGCTGCTTGGTATATAGCTGACAATGATAATGCTGCCACAAGTTGTACTGCACCTGCTGCTGGGTTAAACGTTAACCCACAAGAAGCTAACTTCAGTCGGGTTTCACCATCATCACCTGGTCGCCGGATCATGAATGTTGTTATTAGCAAGTGTGATGGCGAAACCAACGGCGCTAACCATCTTGATTTTCTTGGCGTCGGTTGTTTTTTCCTCACCCAAGAAGTCGAAAATAAAGGTCAAGAGTCTTACGTGGTTGGTGAGTTTCTTTATGACTGTTCAGGTGGTGGCGATGCCACGTTAGAACCAGTAGATACCCCAGGGCCATATAAAATGGTGCTATACCATGTACCTAATAGCACTGACTCTTAAGGGAATGTTATGACAATTTTCAATCGCAAGATAACAAAGCAAAAAGGTTTAGCTGTCATAGAGTTCACTATGGTATTGCCTTTTTTATTGCTACTCATCTTTGCTTGTGCTGAATTTGGTCGACTATTATTTCAATACAATGCACTCAATAAAACGGTAAGAGACGCCAGTCGTTATTTGTCTGCCAACGCCAAACCTGGTGATACTAATAATATAAATATTAAGGACTCAGTCACCGCAGAGGTAAAAAGCTTAATTAGATATGGTCAAAGTACTAGCAGCACTTTGCTATTACCTAACCTAAATGATGATGATATTAGCTTCACAGTTAACGGTGATTTCATCACTATTACAGTAAATTATGACTGGCAACCAATATTTTCTGATAGCTTCACTACTTTTGGTTTAGGCAATAATATTGATTTGAGCTTTCCTTTGGTATCAACCTATACCATGAGGGCTTTATAACCATGACGATTTCAGCTAGACAGACTAAACGACCACGAAGTAATAGACTGCGTAATAAACAGCAAGGTGTATACACGATCGAATTTGCATTTGTTGGTGCGCTATTCTTTTTGCTGTTATTTGCCGTCATTGAAGTTGGTCGATTGTTTTTTGTTTGGAATGTACTAACCGAAGCCTCAAGACGTGGAGCCCGACTAGCCACAGTCTGTCATTTTGATCATGACGCAATATCTGCTTTTACTCCCATGCAAGAAGCGGCTCTTTTTGACAAAGTAACCATGGCCCCTAACCTAAGCATCACCAATTTACGCATAAGCTACTTGCAAATGAGTGGAGCACCCGTAACAGATATTAGAGATATCGCTTTGGTGCGAGCAGAAATAATTAATTATCAGCATCAGTTAATCATTCCCGGCTTATTTTTAACACTAAACTCCCCTAGTTTTGCCACCACTTTACCTAGAGAAAGCCTAGGCGTAACTCCAACAACGTACACGAATTGTTTGCCAAGTGATTAGTCATAAATAGCATTCTCTGAGAAGTTTTTATTAAGGATCTAATGTTAAGGAAATATTATGAATAGTAAAAGTAATAATAATGTTATCGACTTACCCGAAACAAGGGGGGCCGCAACTGATGCGCCAAGCCCCAAGAAGCAAAGTTTACCCATCCATCTCAGCATACTGATTGTTTGTGCTGAGCTTGAAGTACAAGTTACTCTAGCTAGTCAATTCCCATTAATTAATAATTTAAATTTTGAGTTTAGTGACAAAGTACCGGAGCACTTTAGCCAATTTGAACTGGTTATTTTAGCCGTAAATAACAGTAAAGATATTTGCCAAGTAGATATTGAAAAGTTAGCACTGGAGAAGATGCCAACGTTACTGCTAGGTGATGATATTTCCCCTGATATTATTCGCACAGCAATGCACTATCATGTGCAAGATATTATCCCATTGAAAAACGTTGAGCAGGAACTTTTTAACGCCTTAACCGTCTGTGCTAATGAAATTTTAAAAGAAAAAAAAGTAGCTCCAATTATTAGTATCATCAATGGTAAGTCAGGCTCTGGCGCTAGTTTTATCACTGGCTGTTTAGGTGAAATTAGTGCTGACCTTTGTCAGGATGAGATAGCACTCATTGATGCTGATTTACATTACGGCTCTCTTGCCGATGCGTTAAACCTCGAAGCCAATTATTTTTTAACCGATGCCTTAAATGAAATTGATAAACTCGATAATATCGCCATAAAATCTATGATGACGAAACGGAAAAATTTAAGTTTATTGGCTAGTAAATCCTATGCTCAGCTTGATAACGAGCAGAACCAGAATTTTGAAAATTTAGAGCAACTTGCTTGGAAGATAAAACTTAATCACGACCTAGTACTGACAGATTTGTCTCGTGGTTTAGACATGCTCACTATACCACTGGTTTTATTATCAAGTCAGTTTCTTATCGTAGTACAGCAAAATATCGTTAGCTTAAGAGAGGCCAAGGCGCTTATTCAACAACTCACTGAAAATATGGGCATTAACAAAAGTGCTATCAAGGTAGTTGTCAATCGTTACTCAAAAAAAGTCACTAATATTACCCTTAACGATATTAAAAAAGCCTTGGCAATTGAGAGTGTATTTTATGTCAGCAATAATTATCAATTAGCTAGCTCATGCACCGACTTAGGCTCGCCGTTAGCAAAACTGACCGAAAACAAAATAATTCACAAAGAGATATGCGCCATTATCAGGCAAGTTTTTCCTGTTGAGCTTCCCCCAGAAAAGCCTAGTTTTTTCAGTAAGTTTTTCGGAGGTCGTCATGATGTTTGATAATAAAACCGACGATCCTTTTAGCATTTTAACCGCTGAAGATATGCGAACTAAGCAGGAGATATTTGGCAAGATATTAACCTTGCTAGACTTATCCGTATTAGAAACAATGGAAAACAAGGCTGCTAAAGCGCAGATAACCGACTTATGCTGCAGCTTATTAAACGAATTGACCAGACCATTAAACTTAAAGGTTCGGCAGATATTAATTAAACTCATTATTGATGAAATTTTAGGGCTTGGTCCGTTAGAAACCTTATTAGAAGATGCTAGCATTGCCGATATTTTAGTAAACCGTTTCGACAGTATTTATGTTGAGCGCTGCGGAAAATTGGAAAAAGTGGCCGTACAATTTTACGATGATAAACATTTACTAAATATTATTGACCGTATTGTATCGAGTGTTGGGCGTAGAATCGACGAATCATCACCTATGGTAGATGCCCGCCTTAAAGACGGAAGTCGAGTAAACGCTATAATTCCTCCGTTAGCCCTTGATGGTCCTTCTTTATCGATTCGCCGTTTCACTGTCGACAAACTTTCCGCTCAGCAACTAATAGACTACGGTTCGATGAGCAGCGAAATGGGTCAGTTAATTCAAGCGGTGGTTAATGGCAAACTTAATGTATTGATCTCAGGTGGTACAGGTAGTGGCAAAACCACCCTACTTAATATTTTATCTGGTTATATTCCTGAAGATGAACGCATCATCACCATAGAAGATTCAGCCGAGCTACAGTTGCAGCAACCTCATACCGTCCGTTTAGAAACTCGTCCAGCTAATATCGAAGGTAAAGGTGAAATATCTCAACGTGATTTAGTTAAAAACTGTTTAAGAATGCGCCCTGATCGTATTGTCATTGGCGAAGTAAGGGGAGCAGAAGCTATTGATATGTTAGCGGCAATGAACACTGGCCATGAAGGCTCTCTAACCACCTTACATGCTAACTCACCTAGAGATGCGTTAGGACGATTAGAAAACATGATTTGCATGGGTGGTTTTGAAATGCCGATACATAATATAAGGGCACAAATATCCTCAGCCATTGATGTAGTGGTGCAGCTTCAACGCCAAGAAGATGGCTGTCGCCGCATAACCAGTATTCAAGAGGTTACGGGTATGGAAGGTGATGTAATTACCATGTCAGAAATTTTTACCTTTAAACGTCAAGATAAAGACTCAGAAGGAAAAATAATCGGTGCCTACCAAGCTACCGGGGTTATTCCAATGTTTCATAACCAGCTAACAATTAAGGGCATCGACATACCCTATAGTTTGTATGGTATTGATAAATCCGCGATGGAATTCTAATAGGAGGGGTTATGAGTCCGCAACTTATCTTTTTACTTCTAGTATTTGCCGCTGTCGTATTACTGGCACAAAGTCTGTTTGTTTCGGTATATAGCCCACAACGTGCTGATACTAAACAATTAAGAAAACACTTAGTATCATTAGCATCAAAAGACAAAAACATTGAAAACAACCTCTTGCTCAATAGTAAAGTCGCGCAACTCCCTCCCTTTACTCGCTGGCTAGAATCCTTACCTTGGATTTCAGATTTAACTTATAAAATGGAAATATCGGGTTCAAAGTTGTTAGGTCACCAATATTTAACTATTGCTTTAGCAGCGAGTATTTTTGTTTTTATTTTGCTTAATGTTATTAGTCAGGATTGGTTATTTAGCTGCTTATGTGCGCTGTTGATTTTATTGGCCTTTCACCTAAAGCTAAATAGAGATATGACAATGCGCATGGAGAAAATCGAAGAACAATTTCCAGAAGCAATGGACGTGCTAAAAAGAGGCTTGCAAGCGGGTTATGCCTTTAGTGATGCAATCAAACTGATATTTGAAGAAATGGACGGCCATTTAGCCGATGAATTCAAAATAATGTTTAATCGTATTAATTTTGGTAATGATACTAAAACAGCCTTACTCAACTTTGTTAAGCGGGTACCGAGCACTTCAGCAATGGCATTCTCAAGTGCTGTTGCGATTCAGAAATCAACGGGTGGTAACCTTGCCGAAAACATTGATAAATTGTCAAAAGTGATTAGACAAAGGTTCACCTTTAAACGGAGAATCAGAACCTTATCAGCCGAAGGTCGGTTGTCTGGCTGGGTTTTGGTATTAATGCCGTTTGTACTGTTCGCGGTATTATATTTATCGTCACCAAGTTATGTGGCGACGCTAACTTCAACCCCAGCAGGGTTAAACCTACTTAAATGGGGCGGCGCAGGCATGGTATTAGGTATTTGGTGGATTAAAAAACTTATTCAAATAGAGGTATAAATCATGGATTATCTACAAGGTTTATTACTGAGTTTCACTAACAATAAAGCCATGGTTGAATGGTTGATTTATATTGTTGCAGCCACCGCTGGTGTCACCTTAGCCATTGCCTTTTATTACCTGCTATCAGGTATCTATTCGCCAGTAAAAGCCCAGATAGATAAACTAACCAAACAGCCTTTATCAGCAAGCCATGTTCCGGAAGATTATTCATCAACGCTCGAACATAACCTAGATAAACTTAACTACGTGCCATTGATTAACAACAGCTTTTCTGGCGATAAAGCCACTAAAAAACTGCTTATTCATGCCGGATTTCATTCCACTAATGCGTTAAGGATCTTTAATGCTATTAAACTAATGTCATTATTAACTGGGGTACTAATTTCATTTGCTGCGGTTAAATTTTCTGGTGCTATATCCCTTTTAACTACGATTTATATTTTTGCTTTTATTCTCGGCTTCACCTATATATTACCCTCGTTGATCCTGCATAAACTAGCCAATCGACGTATGAAGGAATTACGTAAATTCTTCCCTGATGCTTTAGATTTATTAATTGTTTGCTGTGAAGCTGGCTTGGGTTTATTAGAGGCATTTCAGCGAGTGAAAAGTGAATTGGATTTTGTTCACCCAGAGCTCGCCCATGAAATCGGCTTAGTCTGCAGTAAAGTACGCGTTGGTTTATCTATGCAACAAGCATTGCAAGAGTTTAGTGACCGTACAGGGTTAGAGGATATTAGAGGTTTAAATTCAGTGATTGTGCAAAGTCTTAGACTGGGCACTGGTGTCGCTGAAACGATTAGAGTTTATGCAGATGAATATCGGGATAAGCGTTTACAGGCCGCAGAAGAAAATGCGGCTAAGTTAGGGGTTAAGATGATTTTTCCAATGATGTTTTGCATCTGGCCATCTTTCTTTATTGTTGCTGTTGGCCCAGCAGTATTAAAGGTAATGAATGTTTGGGATAAGGCGTTTTAATGATGAAATATGTTAATAAAAAACACCTCGTTATTGTTGGCTTACTACTTAGTATGATTATTACAGGCTGTGCTAGCACAGAAACTGAGAGTGTAAGTGACACAGAAGGTGCGCAGGTAAATATCGCGCAATCTAAAGAAAAAAATATAACCTTAGCTAAAGCCGAAGAGGCAAGCAATAACTTAGATAAAGCTATTTATTACTATATCCAAGCACTTGAACTTGATAAAGATGATGTGGAAATTTTATGTAAAATTGGCCAGATTCAAATTAACTTAGATAACCCTGAGTTAGCTACTAGGGCATTTCAGCAAGCACTGACCATTAAACCTGACCACATCCCTGCATTAGCTCAAATGGGCATTTATTATTTAGAAAACAAGCAAGCCGAGCAAGCCAAGAAAACACTTGCACAGGCGGTTAAATTAGATCAAAAGCGTCTGCATATTAATGTTTCATTTGAGCGTTTCATCGCGTTAGATAATCAATCACCACTGCTCGCTTATAATGCCTTAGCAGTACTTAGTGATCTTGAAAGCAGTCATGATTATGCCCGAGAAATATTTGAATTGCTTATCCCGATATCTGAAAACTTAGCATTGATATATACCAATATGGGGTATTCATATTATTTAACCAGCAATTATAGTCTGGCAGAAAGTTATTATAAAAAAGCCCTTGATGCCAACTCAACCTTTAAACGAGCCAAACTTAACTTAGGGTTAATTCATGTGCGTACAGGTCAATATAACCAAGCTCTACAATTGCTAAAACAGGTGATGACTACAGCAGAGGCTTATAATGATATCGGCTACTTCTTGCTATTAGATGGTCGTTACCAAGAAGCAGAATACTTTTTACAAAGTGCTATTGATCTCTCACCTAGTTATTCTAAAAAAGGCAATATTAACTTGGAAAACGTGCAGCTTTATTTGCAAAAGACAAAAAACTCATCAGCAAGTCCATAACGAGAAAGAGCGAAAGCATTATAACGAATTCAACGTCTCGGCTGATTTGGTAGCGTTGCAAAGGGCACTAATTTCAACAACAACAAACCGATGAAGAAGTAGAGCATAACCACCAACAAAGCATCATGTCTACCGACAGCATCGGATATAGGACCAAAGGTCATGCCTATAACAATGGCAAGCTTACCAAACACGCCCCATAGACCATAACTTAATGAGGCATCTTCTTTTTTTGTTATCAAACCAACAACAGCTCTACTAGCACTTTGCGTCGCACCTAAGGCGGAGCCAGCAATAAATGCGATAATAATAAACATCTCTTTAATTTCTACAGCAAAAAATAAACTGATATTTTCAAGGTAATAGATAGCAAGCAAACCTAACAGCCACCATAAAAGAGATGCTTGAAGTGTTAACTTAGCGCCCGCTCTATCTTGCAGTAATCCAAAAGCAATGGCGCCAAGCATAGAAGATAACTGTAAGATAGCACCAGTTATAATAAGAAAACTGCCGGTAATATTTAGCTCTTCGCTAGCATAAATACCAAAAAATTTAACGATCACAGAGATTCCCGCAGAGTACATAGTAAAAGGAATAAAAAAACGAAAAAGGGTAGGATATTCTTTTATCAAAGCAAGCATGTTGCTCACTTTTTTACTGCTCGCTTGTAGTAAATCAGCGAAGGATTTCTGGGTTTTGCTAGCGTTAACTACACTCCTGTCTTTGAGAAAGATGAAGGTTGGTATTGCTGCTAATAAATAGAATAATGCGACAACAAGCATAGCCAATTGATTTTGTTCTATATACAGTTCAGGATCTTCAGTTGCATTAGCTGTTATTAGTCCAATCATTACTATCAATGAGAATAGTCCACCAATATAACCAATACCCCAACCAATTCCTGAAATCTTACCTATGTTTTTCGGTGTACTGATATCAGGTAGAAAACTTGCAATAAAATTTTCAGAGAGCATCCAGGCGGTATTACTAAAAACTAGTAGAGTTATACCCAACCACACCTGCCCAGGCTCAACAAAAAACAGACTGGCAGTAAAAGTCACACTCACAATAGTTAAGAAAAATAAGTACTTCTTTTTTTTCCCATTGATATCAGCCATGCTACCTAATATTGGCGCTAAGATGACTGACAGTAAAGTTGAAATTGCAATTGCAATGGACCAGTAGGTATCTTGTAGAGCTGACTCTTTAGGAATTATTGTACTTATAAAAAATGCGCTATAAATATAGGTAATAACCACTGTGGTGTAACTAGAGTTGGCAAAATCGTACATTGCCCAACCAAAAACTTCCTTCTTTTGGATAGTTTGGCTTTCATTAACATCAGTATGCATAATTTCTTTTTGCTCCCTAGGACATGAAATAACGTAATGGAAATAGCATACCATTAACTTTGCCTATCACTACGAATACCTATGTTAGTGTAAAGCTCATGTTCTAATAATTCCATTGCTGTTATCTGATCAAAAATTTTATTCTGTTTTAATTTTATCGCTTGTAACTGGTTAGCCAACTTATCTGTACCTGAACTATTTACAGAATGCTCAAAATACCGATGAGTTGCTTGTTGGCTGAAACTCATAACCTTTACTAAACGTAACTCTAGTCGGTAAAGTTGTCTTTTTTTAATCAAAGCAACTATCAATTGCTTCTGTTGCAATTGATAGTTTTGTAAAGAGGCACAAATATCTGAATATTTAGATAAAGTGCATTTCTTTTCAACCAATGATTTAGCAATTTCTCCCGCTAAAATATCCTGCTTGAAAGTTAAAGCGGCCTCCCTTGCGCTTGCTTGTTGATAGATTGATGCTTGCACTAAGCTGGTTTTCTGTTGCCAATAAATCACCTCAGCTTTCAAGTCAGCATAGCCACCTCGCAATTGCTGAATTACCTGTTCGCAATGAAAAATATCTTTTACTGTAAAGGTATTACTCTGTGAAAATAAAGTTTGCTTTAGTTCATAAAACCTAGCTCTAATTACTGTAACTAATTTCTCAAAATACATCATCGCGTATATACCTAGTGGCACAATTTAAAAGATATAGCTACTCGGTAAACTCATTCAATATTTTATTAGTTTTTGCTTCATTAATTTTACTGATCAAGCGTTGACTTTCATGTTCATCACGCAAAGTTTTTGACAAAGTAATCGTTGAACTCACTAAAAATAGCGAGCAAATGGCAAAATAACCCTGCACCAATATGCCTCCAGGCATAAACATGATGCCCGTAATCATTGCGACAAGCGCTGTAATAAAAGAGAATTTAATGAAGAACATCCAGCTAGCGGAGTTACTTTGAATCGTCATATCGTTCATAACATTCACCTTATAAATAATAAATTGAAAGCAGCCTTAGTCTTGCTGTCAGTATTAAATTATTCAACTTAAAAGGGCTTTGTAGTATATAACTATACCTTAGGCATCACATTTTAATACTCTGAACAAATAATGAGGTATTAATAAGTTATGGTGTTCGCCGGTATTGATTAAAAACACTAGGCTCCCATGAGCGCATCGCGATCACTAAACTTGTGCCTACACGTTGATCTATATCGACAGATTGGTCGTCTACATTTAATTCACCAAATTCACTCACTAAATGTTTTATCTTCTTCATTAATAAGCTAGTTGACCTTGGTGAGAACATGCCAGAAGCAAAAAGCCTTAACTCCCCTGCTGCATTAAAAGAAGACTGGAGAAATTCAGGTTGAATATTCTTTTGATAAAAACGCTGAATAGGACCATTATTAAGCCACTGAAAATCTTTTGAGATAATTATTTTAACCTTGTTAGCTGGCAGTAATTCAATTATTTTCATTCGATCTAACTTAGCTAATAACTGTATACCTTCAGTTTCAGAAATATTGTAACGAGTAATAATTTCACTAAATAGTAGCCCTGATATCAAAAAATGCGCCATTAACAATAAGCGCATATCTGAAACAAGCTCTTGCTCTTGAGCAAGTGATAACTGACTAGTTAACTCAATATTGTTTTCCATCGACTTAACCAAATCGCTGAACTCCATTTGCAGCAATTCACAAACCTTATCAAGTCTGTCAAGACTAAAAGACTCTTCAGAAAAAAGCCTTTTCACGCTTGCTTCTGATAGGCCTAATGCCTGAGCAACATCTTTGTAGGTTTTATTCTGCTTCTTTAGTTCTTGCTTAAGTGTGTCGACCAAAAGCCTAGCCTGATAC
>Ga0114909_1000581_pt1 | contig 25731 bp, 25 predicted proteins | sample MalvireepMed_906_FD_87290 | JGI IMG/M metagenome (GOLD analysis project Ga0114909, IMG submission 87290) | Marine viral communities from the Global Malaspina Expedition - Malaspina viral metaG DeepMed_906 | ecosystem: Environmental > Aquatic > Marine > Oceanic | place: Mediterranean Sea...
CTGATCATATCTCTGTATCGGTTGAGATGCTAACGCCTGAAGTTCCTGCTGTTGAAGCTGTTGCTGAAGAAAAAGATGATGAAGGTAATGTCACAACTCCTGCTATTGATGCTGTTGATCTTGTTCCTGCCCAATGGGATGCAGTGAATAAAGCGACTGCTTTATGGACACGCGAAAAAGCAGAAGTTTCTGATGATGAGTATAAAGAATTCTATAAGCATGTTTCACATGATTTTGGTGATCCACTTTTATGGGAACATAATAAAGTAGAAGGTAAAACAGAATATACTTCACTTTTATATGTGCCAACAAAAGCACCATTTGATATGTACAACCGTGAGAAACAGCACGGTTTAAAATTATTTGTTCAACGTGTCTTTATCATGGACGATGCTGAGCAGTTTATGCCAACTTACTTACGTTTTGTTAAGGGCTTATTAGACTCAAATGATCTACCATTAAACGTTTCTCGTGAAATTTTACAAGATAACAAGATCACGCAAGCTATCCGTAAAGGTTGCACTAAGCGTGTATTAAAAATGTTAGAAAAGCTTGGTAAAAAAGATGCTGAGAAATACCAAGGTTTTTGGGATGAGTTCGGTCAAGTATTAAAAGAAGGTCCTGCTGAAGATCATGCAAATAAAGAACAAGTAGCTGGTTTACTTCGTTTTGCTTCTACTAATGAAGACACGGCTATTCAAAATGTTTCTCTAGCTTCATACATAGAACGCATGAAAGAAGGCCAAGATAAGATTTATTATGTGGTTGCTGATAGTTTTGAAGCCGCAAAAAATAGTCCTCATTTAGAAGTATTCCGTAAGAAAGGCATTGAAGTCTTATTGATGTCTGATCGTATCGATGAATGGTTGGTAAGTCATTTAACTGAGTTTGACGGTAAGCAACTACAATCAGTCACCCGAGGCGGATTAGATCTTGGTGATATGGATGATGAAGAAACTAAAGAAGCGCAAGAGAAGCTTGAAAAAGAATATGACTCAGTTGTTAAGCGTATTAAAGATAGTTTAGAAGGCAAAGTTAAAGAGGTTAAACTTTCACAACGTCTAACTGATTCACCTGCTTGTATTGTTGCTGATGATAATGACATGAGCAGTCAAATGGCTAAGCTAATGGCTTCGGTTGGCCAAGAAGTACCTGATTCTTTACCTATCTTTGAAATTAATGGTGAGCATGACTTAATTAAACATGTTGCTGATGAGCAAGATGACGATAAATTCGGTCAGTGGGTTGAGGTATTATTCGAGCAGGCTATGTTAGCTGAGCGCGGTAGTTTAAAAGATCCAGCAAGCTTTGTAACACGCTTAAATAAGTTAATGCTAAGTCTAACTAAATAATAGCTAGTTAAGCTAATACTTTAGTCTGAAAAAAGGGACTCTCTATATAAATGAGTGTCCCTTTTTTGTATGCTATGCTTGTTTGCTGTTTGTCTAGCTTGTATAGTGTTGACCGCAATAGAACTAAGAGCAAAGAATTATTACATTAGTATGATCAAAAGAGTTTCTAACGACTTTTTAGTATGATTATTTTAATGTAACAATTATTTTTATACTTCAACCATCAATTTAAGGTTAATTAATATGCGCATTGTTTTATTAGGTGCTCCAGGCGCTGGTAAAGGCACACAAGCTCAATTCTTAATGGAAAAGTTTGGTATTCCACAAATATCTACTGGCGATATGTTACGTGCAGCAATTAAAGCGGGTTCTGAACTCGGTAAACAAGCAAAAGCTGTTATGGATGCTGGTCAGTTAGTTTCAGATGAATTAATTATTGGCTTAGTGAAAGAGCGCATAACTCAAGATGATTGCAAATCAGGCTTCTTATTAGATGGCTTTCCGCGCACTATTCCACAAGCTGATGCAATGAAAGAAAATGGTATCAGTGTAGATCACGTGCTTGAGTTCGATGTGCCTGATGAAGTTATTGTCGAGCGTATGGCTGGTCGTCGTGTTCATTCAGGTTCTGGTCGTGTTTACCATCTTGTGTATAACCCACCGAAAGTTGAAGGTAAAGATGATGTCACTGGCGATGATTTAAGTATCCGTCCTGATGATGAAGAAGCTACTGTACGTAAGCGTTTAGCTATCTATCACGAGCAAACTAAACCTTTGGTTGATTTTTATCAAACAGAAGCTGAATCTGGTAACTGTAGTTACTTGACTGTTGATGGAACCCATGAAGTAACACAAGTTAGTGCATTATTATCAGAAAAACTAGCTTAATAGCTAAGAATTTCAATTCTTAAAAAACTCGCTTCGGCGAGTTTTTTCGTTATTATACTTAGCTACTTTATTTCAGAGTTATACTAAGGGCATATGCTAAAGGCTTCTCATAGCAATATGGGGTATGTCATCCTCAAGGTACATCTCAGATATTTGCTCAAAATCATGTTGTTGATAAAAGTGTTTTAAGTGCTCTTGGGCTGATATTTTTATTTTCTGATGAGGAAAATGTTGATGACATAGTTTTAATGCTTCGTGCATAAGTACATGCCCTAAGCCCTGATTACGGGCCTGTTTAGCTATGGCGACGCGACCTATGCTGGGGTAATCTGAATAACTTTGACCTTTAGCTAGAATACGCAAGTAGGCAACTAATTCACCCCCCTGGTAGCCGAGTAAATGAATAGTCTCGTCATGCCGGTCTAAGTTATCTTTATCACTGTCTAAATCAGCATAAAAACAAGTTTGCTCTACTACAAAAATATCTACCCGTAACTTTAATAGATCATACAATTGCTGTACGGATAAGTTGTTAAATGACTTGGCTTGCCAGCTTGTTTCTTTATTCATAATGTTAATCAACAAAAGTTAAATAGTGAGTAGTTCTAAATAACCATAGTACTTATGATCGTTTAAATATGCTCGTAATTCTTGTTTATAATTATTAACACAAAGTTGTGGAAACTCAACCGACATTATTTTGCTGAGTTCAGTTTTGTCAAGAAACAACAGATAGCCTAGTGGCAGATAGTTTGGGTTAAAATCACATTGATATACAGTAGCGCGAACTTGATTAGCATTATAAAAAGTATGCTCTCCATAGCGCTTTTGTAATTTTGGCAATAGTTTATTTCCGTATTTCTTAATTGCAGAGCGTTTGAACATGGCTATTCCTTAGCAAAGTTACTCAATTGGTATGATAGGGGGTTGTAATCAATCCTAATACTAGAAAACTTCTAATATTCCCTATAAAACGCGATCATTATAAAGAGATAATATTGTCTTTCAATGAAAAAAACTTCTTAATTAAAAAACTTTACAAAATAGGAAGGATTCAGACAAATCAAAAAGGTTAAGGAATAAGGGCTAAAGATTAAGGATTAAGGATTAAGGATGTTAATATTTTTGTTATCAACAAAAAAGCCTGCCTGTTGGTAAGCTCTTTTTATTGCTCCACGTTGGCGTAATATCTTTAAACCTTTATTAATTGCAATAAAGGCTTCCTGTCCCTTAAGGTGAGCTTTACTAATAACAAAATGACGAGAATCTTTTAATACAATGCCTATACCTTTTACTGGAACTAAGTGTATTTTTTCCATGGTAAAGCTCTGATCTTCTGTGGAATTAAATGGCATGAGTAAAAAATCTACCCATTGTATATTTACCATACGTGCCATGGACAACCATGAGTCTTCCCTGATCAGTTTTTTTAAAGGTAAAGCTTGTAAAGTTTGCCAATCCGTACGCCATTTAGGTGTAGATACTGCCGTTAGTTCCCGTAAGTCATCATTGCTTTTTAGCGCTAACACTTTTTGATTTTTAGGACTGGTATAGATACCTGCAATATATTCACCTATTCGCACTACTGGATCTGATATATATACTTGCTCAGCCAAAGCATTTGCGTCTTGCTGCCAGTAAGAATCAAAGCTTATTAATAATTGACCATTTTGTAACATCTTGGTATTTCTAAAATTGACTTTGCCGGGGGCGTAACTAAATTCATGCTCAAAACCACCTAACTTTAGTGCTTGTTGGGCAATAATCATATCAACTACATCACGTCGAATATTTTTACCTGAAAAATTATCAATGTTAATAATTTCTTTATCACCAATGAACTGTTGGTAGTCTATATATACATCATCTCGAATATAGATAAGTACGTTATCTTGCTTAGCGAAAGATATAGAGGGCAATAGGGTAGCGCAGATTAATATCAGAGAAGGTAATACGCAGAGATAAGTTTTACTACAAGAGCAATTAGCCATAACATATTACAACTCAGGTCATAATCTGAAGTTGAGCAGTCCGATGCTTTACAAGAAAACATCCTTATTCTTTAATATAAAGATAACAAGGATGTTCCTTTTAAGCAAAATTTGCTCACAGCCAAGGCTAGGATAATTATAAAGCTAAATAAAGCAAAACAAAGTTAGTTTTTATTGTGACGCTCTTGTAGTACAGCCATCACTTCAGTCAACTCAATTTTTTGATCTTGCAGCAGAACTAAGGTGTGATAGAACAAATCGGCACATTCTCCGAGTAAGTCGTCTTTTGTCTCAGCAACTGCAGCAAGGGCTACTTCAACGCCTTCTTCTCCAACCTTTTGCGCAATTTTTGTAGTACCCCGTGAAAACAAATGTGCAGTATAGCTTTCCTCAGGGGCATCATTTTTACGGCTCGCAATCACTTGCTCAAGTTGGCTCAAAAAGTTTTGCTGTGTTAGTTTTTGCTCAGGAAAACATGATTCAGTACCTAGGTGACAACTCGGTCCAATAGGCTGGCAAGCAATTAATAAACTATCTTGGTCGCAATCGCTTAACACCTGTTTGACCTGTAAAAAGTTACCTGAAGTTTCACCTTTTACCCATAGCGCTTGTTTTGAACGACTAAAGAAAGTTGCCTTACCCGTAGATAATGTTGCGGCTAATGACTCTTGATTCATATAACCTTGCATTAAAATTGCGCCAGTAGCGGCGTGTTGAATAATGGCAGGAATAAGGTTATCCATTTTCTGCCATGCTAAGTCTTTTATATTGTTTGTGGTTACTAACATGGTCTTACCTCAATGTTCTGGTTCTTTAAATAGTCTTTTAAGTCACTAATAGCGATTATGCCTTTGTGGAAAACAGAAGCAGCGAGCGCACCGTCTACATCTGCTTGCTGGTAAACTTGAGAAAAGTGCTCAATAGTGCCAGCGCCGCCTGAAGCAATTAGCGGTACATTACAAACACTACGTGCTTGTTTTAACTGCTCAATATCATAACCTTGACGAACGCCATCTTGGTTCATGCAATTGAGGACAATCTCTCCAGCGCCTAAACTAACTACTTTCTCTATCCAGTCAAATGTAGTCCATGTCGTTTTTTGAGTACGCTTTTCATCGCCAGTAAATTGGTAGACTTGATACTTGCCAGTCTCTTTGTCATAAAAGCTGTCAATGCCAACTACAATACATTGTTGACCGAAAACATCAGCTAATCGACTGATCAATTCAGGGTCACGTAAAGCAGGAGAGTTAATTGATATTTTGTCGGCACCCATCATTAATATTTCTTTAGCATCAGCCTCGCTTTTAATACCACCAGCGACACAAAAGGGGATATCGATGACTTCAGCGATACGGCTTACCCAGCTTTTATCAACAACGCGGCCATCACTGCTCGCGGTAATATCGTAAAAAACAAGTTCATCTGCGCCTGCCTCTGCGTATTTTTGTGCTAAAGGAACAATATCACCGATAATTTCATGATTTCTAAATTGAACCCCTTTGACAACTTTACCGTCTCGGACATCTAAACAAGGAATTATTCTGCGGGCCAACATGCAATCGCCTCCTCAAGAGTAAATTTACCTTCTAGAAGTGAACGACCTAAAATAACGCCACTGACACCTGAGCCTATTAGTGCTTTGATATCATCTAAACAGCCAATTCCGCCAGAGGCTTGCCATTGAATGCTTGGGTAGTTTTGGCAAAGCTCAATATAAAGGTTTACGTTTGAACCACTTAAAGTGCCATCTTTAGAGATGTCAGTGCACAAAATGTGTTTGATCCCTGCGTTTATATACGCATCGAGTAAATCTTCTAAATTTACACCACTGTCTTCTATCCAGCCGTGTGTTGGTAAGGTTTTATTACCTTGTTCATCAATCTTTATATCTAAGGCTAACACGATTTTTTCACCGCCATAAGTCGCTAGCCACTCAAGGACTAACTCTGGCTGTTTTATCGCTAATGAACCAATAACTACGCGGGTTGCTCCTAAATCAAGAAGTTGCTTTACATCTTCTTCACAGCGTATTCCACCACCGACTTGGGTTATCATAGTGGCATGATTTACTACTGTTTTTAACGTTGATAATTGACGCTTAGTGCTGTCCTTAGCGCCATCTAAATCAACAAAGTGCATAACCGTTGCGCCTGATTTTGCGTAAGATTGTTGGCGATCTTGTACGGTATACTGATAATTGGTTTTTTGGTTGTAGTCGCCTTGATACAAGCGCACGACTTCACCGCCAATTAGATCAATTGCTGGAATCATCATAAGTTAACAAGCTCCTGTGGATCTAATTCGAGAAAATTTTGAATGATTTTACTGCCTAACGCGCTAGAGCGCTCAGGGTGAAATTGACAACCGATAAAGTTACCCTTAGCGATAGCGGCAGAAAATGTGCTGCCGTACTCACAGCTGGCTATAGTGTATTCGCTAACCGGTGCTGCAAAACTATGAACAAAGTAAAAATAATCATCATTTGATATACCTGCTAAAACAGGGTGGTCACTTACTTGTGTTAGTGTGTTCCAGCCCATATGCGGCAAACGTAATCCTTGCGCATTTAATGGCTCAACTACTGTTGGAATTAAGTTTAAGCAGTCAGTGTTTTCATTGGCGTTACGATTAATTGATGAGCTTTCCATTGAAGATTTTGTCATCAGTTGCATGCCTAAACAAAAACCAAGCACAGGTTGAGTAAGGTTTTGCAACGTTTCAACTAACCCTTTAGCAATAATATTTTTCATCGCATGTTTAGCGCTGCCAACACCGGGGAAAATAACTTTATCTGCTTCTTTAATCACATCAATATCATCAGTGATGGTGACTTGATAACCTAAACGCTCAACAGCAAACTTAACCGATGACAAGTTTGCACAACCCGTATCGACAATAACATTCATAGCCTTAGCCATTACAAAGACCCTTTTGAACTCGGCATTTCATCGCCGTCAACTTTAATCGCTTGTCCTAATGCACGGCCAAAGACTTTAAATAAGCTTTCTACTTGGTGATGACAATTCCCTTTACTCGTCGATAAGTGCAGGGTTACTAGCATTGAGTCTGCTAATGAACGGAAAAAGTGTGAAATCATCTGAGTTGACATCGTACCGACATTTTCACTGGTAAATTCAGCATCAAACTCAAGCCAAGGACGACCTGATAAGTCAATGGCACACTCGGCTCTGCACTCATCCATGGGTAATACAAAGCCAAAACGGCCAATACCACGTTTATCACCAAGGGCCTGTCTTAGTGCTTGGCCAAGCGCAAGGGCTGTATCTTCAACACTGTGATGCTCATCAATGTGATAATCACCAGTAACTTTGCATTGCAAACTAAAACCGCCGTGAGTCGCTATTTGATCTAACATGTGATCAAAGAAACCTAAGCCGGTGTCTATGTCACTGGCACCTTTTTTGTCTAAGTTCACCGTTACATTGATATCAGTTTCTTTAGTGGTACGAGTAACGCTGGCTGTTCGCGGTTGAGAAAATTGAGCCAAAATCTGCTCACTTACTTGAGACCAGTTCAAGGAGTCTCGGTTATACTTAATACCGACTATGCCCATGTTTGCGGCAAGCCCCATATCGGTTTCCCTATCACCAATAACATAAGAGTTAGTGAAATCAACACGACCTTGCTGTAAGTAGTCACTTACTAGCCCTAGTTTTGGTTTACGACAGTTACAGTTGTCTTCGTCAAAGTGCGGACATAGTAGTACATCTTGAAAGTTCACACCTTGTGAGCTAAATAAATCCATCATTTTATTGTGCGGTAAATCGAAATCAGCTTGTGGAAAGCTAGTCGTACCTAAACCATCTTGGTTTGATACCATTACTAGTTTAAAACCTTTAGCTTGAAGTTTTAGTAATTCTGCAATGACGTTAGGTTCAAAAACTAACTTCTCTAAGCTATCAAGCTGTTTATCGATAGCTGGCTCTTCAACTAAAGTACCGTCACGGTCGATAAATAATATTTTTTCTTGTTTATAACTCATAAAAAATGCTCTTCTGTTTTCTTGAAATTAGGCTATTAGCTTAATGCTGATTTTAATAAATTGATTTCTTCTTCACTGCCGATACTGATACGTAGACAGTTTTCAAGCTGCAACTGTTTTGATTGGTCACGAATTAAAATGCCCTTAGTCACTAATGAATCAAAGATCCGTGCTTTCTGTTCGCTACTATTGCAACGAAAAAGGACAAAATTAGCATCACTGTTGAATACTTGGCTGCACCAAGTTTGACTGTTAAGCCACTCAGTTAGCTGCTGTCGTAATTTATTGGCCATTTCCACTCGTTCCGTCATTAATTTAAGGTCATTACTTAATGCTTGGCTAGCAATTTCAGCCACGGGTGCTGAAATTGGGTAGGGGGCAATAACTTTGCTTAATAAAGTAATAATTTCAGAGCTTGCCAATGTAAAACCACAGCGAAGTCCAGCTAGTGCAAAAGCCTTAGATAAAGTGCGCAGCACAATAACGTTGTCAAATTCAGCGATAAGTTTGGTTGCACTCTGTTCTGGTGAAACCTTGCCGGTATACTCAATATAAGCTTCATCTACCACAATAATAGCACTGTCTTTAAATAGCTCTATTGCTTCAAGTACTTGTTCTTTAGGCAATAAGTTACCTGTAGGGTTTCCAGGTGAGCATAAAAAAACAACTTTTACTTTTCCTACTTGCGCTTTCAAAGCTACTAAATCAAGTTGACAGTTTTGGGTTAGTGGCACTTTAACTATGCCAGCACCATGGTTTTCAGCGCTGATAGCGTACATGCCATAGGTTGGCGGACAAATTAATATACTGTCTTGGTATGCACGGCAAAAGCTGCGAATTATAAGTTCTATTCCTTCATCCGCACCACGTGTAGCAAGTAGTTGTTCTTTTGCTAGGCCGCAGTATTTACTGTAGGCATTAAGTAAACTGTCAGGTTGAAAGTCAGGGTAACGATTAATATTGGCTGCACTTAATTGATATTCACCACGCCCTGGCGCTTCATTAGCATTTAGCCAAAGCTTTTCTTGGCCGTCGCTACTTTGTGAATCAGCGCTTGAAAAAAGACGACGTGCCGATTGATAAGGCACCATGTCGACTAACTCTGCGCGGGCTAGTTTATTGATTAACTTGTTTGTATTAGTCGTCATAAAACTATCTACCCTTCTAACCTAATAGTGACTGCGCGCTGATGAGCATCTAATCCTTCGGCATCAGTAAGCTCAATAATACATTCAGCTAAACTGGCTAGGCCAGATTTAGTTAACTCTTGTACCGTATAGCGACGAGAAAAGTCAGCAAGTGATAAGCTCGAAATGACCTTTGAATAACCATAAGTGGGTAATACATGGTTAGTGCCACTAGCATAATCACCGGCAGATTCAGGTGTGTAAGCGCCAACAAATATGGAGCCAGCATTACGCAATGTCTTTAATAATTCTTGAGCATTATCAGTTTGAATGATTAAGTGTTCTGGACCATATAAATTAGATACTGCAACAGCTTGATTAAGATCTTTGGTCAAAATCAAACGAGATTGTTCTAAAGCTGCTCTTGCGATAGTTTCACGTGATAAGACAGTTAACTGTTGCTCAAGCTCTATGGCAACATTATTGAGTAGTAATTCACTGTCACTTAACAATATCACTTGGCTATCGCTGCCATGCTCTGCTTGTGACAATAAATCTGCGGCAATAAAGGCTGCATTAGCATTAGCATCACCAATCACTAATACCTCAGAAGGGCCGGCAGGCATATCAATAGCAAAACCTGCTACTTGCTGTGATAACTGTTTCTTTGCTTCGGTAACATAACGATTTCCTGGACCAAAAACTTTGTTTACTGCTGGAATGCTTTGTGTGCCGTAAGCTAAAGCAGCAACGGCTTGTGCGCCGCCAATGGTATAAATTTCACTAATGCCACAAAGCTGGGCAGCAACCAATATCTCGTTAGCTAATTGACCACTTTTATCTGGTGGACAAACTAACACTGTACGCTCACAACCTGCTAATTGTGCAGGCACGCCAAGCATTAATACTGTTGAAGGTAAGGGCGCTGATCCTGCGGGGATATATAGGCCAACACTTTCAATGGCTTCTGTTTTTAAAGTACAAGTAACACCAGGGCGAGTCTCAACGGTAATGTCTTCAGCGCGTTGAGCGCTATGAAAAGACTTTATTTGTTGATAGGCGGTTTTAATTGCTTCCAGACGTTTGTCGCTTAAAGCAAGTTTCGCTTGTGCTACTTGCTCAGCAGTAACTGCCAAAGTGCTAAGCGCAATACCATCAAATTGTTCTGTTAAGCTAAATAATGCCTGATCGCCTTGGCTTTTTACCTGCGCTAAAATATTATTAACTTGTGTTGATAATAGAGCGTTGTCTGCGATTGCTGGTCGCGCAAGCGCACATTTTTTTTGCTGCTCTGACAATTCTTGCCAATCGATTAGTTGATTAATCATAATTACTTGTTCCTAATACTTCGAGGATATGTTTCTTTATAAGTAAAAAATAACTTGCTATAGCTAGACGCTAGTTCGTTAAAAAAGCAAGGAGCTGACTCTAAATTGACGTTAGCCAATGAGTACCTTCGATGCCGTTCTTGTGAACTAGTTATGAGCTTAACAAATTTAGCCCATCATCTTTTCAATAGGCATAACTAGTATCGAGTGGCACCCCAAGGCTTTTAATTGCTCCATGGTTTCCCAAAAAAATGTTTCTGTTGCGACCACGTGTACCGCCACCATGTCGTCTCGTTCTGCAAGTGGTAAAACAGTAGGTGTTTCAGTCCCGGGCATTAATCGGCTAACTTCAACAATTTTATCTTTTGGTGCGTGTAGCATTATGTATTTGCTTTCTTTGGCTTTCATTACGCCGTGGATGCGTGGTATTAACGTATCTAAAATGGCTTGTTTTTCTTCGCCTAAAGAGTCAGCTCGTTGAATCAATGAAGCTTTTGAACGGAAAACTTCAGCAACTTCTTTTAAGCCATTTGCTTCAAGGGTTGCACCCGTAGAAACTAAATCACAAATACCGTCAGCTAAACCAACACGAGGGGCTACTTCAACTGAGCCTTTTAACAAGCAAAATTCAACGTTAATACCATTAGCTTTAGCAAAGCGGTTTAATAATTGCGGGTAAGTAGTCGCAAAACGTAGGCCGTTTAAACAATCTAAACCTGTGTATTCAAACTCTTCTGGCATCGCTATTGAAAAACGACAACCGCCAAAACCCAGTGTAGTGGTTCGAATGTAGTCTGAGTTATTGCCTTTTAATTGGCGATCTAACTCTTCTTCTTCTAGTGTATTATCACCAACGATACCTAAGTCACATACACCGTCCATAACTAAACCAGGAATATCACTGCTGCGAACTCGCATGATATCAATAGGCATATTACTTACATGTGCTAATAATCTTCTATCGCTAAGGTTTAACTTTAATCCACAAAGCTTAAGTAGTTTTTGAGTGTCTTCACTTAGGCGACCTGATTTCTGCATGGCAATGCGTAAACGTGGTTCTGATGTGCTCATAATTTATTTCCTATTCTTTAAATTTCTTCATGTATATACAATTTCAGCCGCACTAAAATGCGAAAACCCCCGAGAGAGTGCAGACTCTTTCGGGGGTTTAGTATTCTTTACTTTTTATGTCATGCTTTGTGCTATTAATGCATGGCTAAATAAATTTTTATACCACTGAAAGGTCTGTAGCCAATCAGTGTTTAATAATGTAACGCTGAATGGACTAGTTAATATGGTGTCGATGATGTCGGTTATTCAGGTTAAAAATCATTTTATAAATCTCTATAGGTTTATAGTTTAGGTATAAATTTAGCTGTAAAAAAGTTTTTACAACACAAAGCTAGTTATTTGCTTATCTGTTATTTACATTACTGGTTAAATTCTTTACCTGCAAGTAATAAATAGAAAGTTTTTATGACTATTTGTTATATCAAACTAACTTGAAGTTATTACTCTAATTCTTGCTGGCAAGATGATTAGCCTTTGTAGTATGGTTAATCTCGCTGGGAATGAGAATATTGTCGGTATTCTCATTTAGGGTGAGGATAAAAGTTATTTAATCCTGCCTCTTGTCCCTCTACTCTCATTCTTGGCCATTTTTTCAATAATCTTTTTTTCAATATCTATGCCTTGCCAATGAGAAATATCTAGCACTCTAAGAACGATATCCGCTAGCTCTTCGCCAAAGTGCTCAGTAGGTTTCTCATTGCGACACTCATTGATCGCTTCGCCTACTTCAGAAGCGACAAGAGCAAGTGCTTCTAGCGTTGTTTTATTATGCCAACCCATCTTTTCAACCCAAAGATAGTTTTTTTCAGCTATTTCATTAATTTTCATAGTTTCACTTGCTTAGTATGAGTTTTATTTAACTTATCACTATAACTAGATAAGTTCACTCTGGGGGAGGGATTTAGCTTCTATTGATAAAAAACGAAAATGAGAAAGCTCCTTTATGAAGTCAATGAACAGACGAAATGGAAAAATGTTTAATAACAGAAATGTTTTTGAGTTCAACCTGCATGCTAGCTAAATATTCGTTACCCTTGTCTGCGAAATTCTCTTGGGGATATACCAATCAGCCTTTTAAAATAACGTCCCATATGACTTTGATTTGAAAAACCGACTTTAAGCGCAATATCAGCTAATTTTGAATTGGTATGGATTAGCGCATGTTTAACATGTTCTATTCTTACGTCGGTTAAATATTCTTGAGGTGTTTGCGCCAAGCTTTCTTTAAACATTCTGCAAAAATGATATTCGCTTAATTGGGCTAAATCGGCTAATTCAGATAAATATATTTGTCTTTGATAATTTGCATGTATGAAATCGCAAACAAGAAAGCATATTTTTGGGGACAATCCTCCTTTTAAGGGCGATTTGATTTGTTTATTACCCATGTTTTGCAACATAGAAATTAAAATTGTGTCAGTGACTTGCTCCATGGCTAGTTGCATATCATTAGTATGCCAGTTAGCTCTGGCCATGTTATGGCGGAATAAAGCTTCCAACCCAGAATCTTGCGTAAAGGTCAGTTCAGGCAAGTCAATTGTTCTGGGATCTATATCAAATACTCTTAATGCTAATCGCTTGATGTAACTATCATCAAAATATAAGTGCATAAACTCTTGTGTATCACCTACTTGCCATTGACTATCAGCGCCTTTAGGCATTAAACAAAATTTACCAGGTGCGCCTTTATTTGCATTAATATCGGTTCTAAAAGTATTGTAACCACCTGATAAATACATGCTTAAGGTGTGTTGCTTATTATTCACATAGGATAGATGTTCATCTTCATTACGGTAATGCGCCCATGTCAAACCTTGCGTTAGAGACTTTTGTCTGACACAGGTTTTTTTAGATAGCTCAAAGCTGATAGGTTTTTTGTGGGTGTTTTTTTCAAAAATAGCGTTCATACAATAACACTAACTCTTAACGACAAAGGGCTCAAGTATACAGACAACAATAACCGCAATATTGTGTTAGTTTACAAAATATCGTGACAGAAATGTAGTGGTAATAAGTCGATAATGAATGCTCTATTTGGTTTGAGTGAGTAAAGTATGACTGCATTTTTATATGCTTTAATGATTTTTGTTTGGGGCTTTTCTTGGATAGCGATTAAATGGCAACAAGGAGACACTGCGATGGAAGTTTCAATTCTATATCGCTTTTTCTTTGCGGCTATAGTGATGTTTGTCATCGGCAAGATTTTTAATAAGCTGCAAACGATAAAAATATCAGATCAAAAGTTTTTTGCAATGCAGGGCATGTGTTTGTTTTGTTGTAATTTTTTGTTTTTTTATAGTTCTACCGCTTATATTGCCAGTGGTTTAACTGCGGTAATTATGGCTACGGCACCTATTTTTAACGCTATTCACGGTCGTTTTTTTTACGGAACTAAAACCAATAATAATTTTTGGTTGGGTGTCGTAATCGGTTTAACAGGCATTGCTAGTTTATTTGCTGGCGATTTACTACAAACAGATTGGTCTGAAGATATCTTTGTCGGTTTATTTTATGCGTTGGCAGGCACTTGGTGTTTTTCAATTGGCAATATGATCAGTATACGCAACACCAAAAACAATATTCAGCCGTTCACTGCCACAAGCTACGCTATGGTTTATGGCTGCGTTGCATTGTTAATCATTATTCTATTCAAGGATTTAAGCTTTGAAATTTCATTGAATACACGTTATTTAGCGAGCCTTACTTATTTAGCTATACCTGCATCAGTTATTGGTTTTACGGTATATTTGTTACTGGTTGATAGAATAGGAGCAAATAATGCAGCCTATTTATTAGTGATTACACCGATTGTTGCTTTAATTATTTCAAGCATCTTTGAAAACTATCAGTGGACAACATTTTCAACCTTAGGTTTATTGTGTGTTGTTTTAGGTAATATTATTACCCAGATAAAAAAGCCGATATTTTCTTATTTTATAAAAACTAATCTCACCGATTATAAAGCTAAACAGGTTAAAAACTAAAAAATCGGTAGTAGAAGTGAACAAGACAAGTGCATGTGATATTAACATGCACTCATAAAGTCGTTGTCTTTAATGAGGAGAACATAGTCAGTAAAAACGACCTAAATAGAACTGTCATTAACTATTAAACCTTCTTTACTAAAGTTAACTATCGAGCAATCGAACCAATGGTTAAAGTTTGTTCGTCACTGGTCGATAAACTAGTATTAAGTAAGCGTAAAATTATTAATCAGTATTTTATGTAAGGCCACTTTTTAAAGAGTTATTAATGTTATGGATATTTTTACTACTCAATTAACGCGTGTTGTACCTGTTCCCATTAAACCGGCAACTTTAAAGGTAAAGGCGTTGTTAAAAGATGCAGCTAGCGCAAAGTTAAAGGAAGATCCTGATCATTTAGAAAATCATGAATACTATTTTGAGAAAGAGACTCTAAAAGAAGATCAATATCATGGCAGCAAGCAAGATAGTAACGAGCAACAAACATCAAAAATTAATGAAGTAATAGTTGATGACAAGGAAGCCGAACATGATAAAAAAAAATCATCGGGTGATAATCACTTAGACCTTTATGCCTAGTTACATTGAGCTCTAGTTAAAATTAGCTCTTTCTATTAGGCTCCCTTTAATTCACGACTTGAGAAAATTTTAGTAATAACAATTTTCGATAACAGTTAAATACTTTTTAAAGCAATTCATTACTTTTGGCACTGTTGCCAAATTGGCATTTTTTTTATTCTATCGTCAACTTAGTCGGAGAATAAAAATGACCAACCCTCTTGAAATCGAACAACTTACTATTGACCGAAGCATTGATGCCAGTACTCCATTGTCCTCAGCTGCTAAGGTGTTGATAGCAGCATCATTGCTTAGTTTACTTTATTTTGGTGTTACTTCTTTTATTCACGCTGATGATGGTCAAGCAAATGAAGTTATCACTACTAACGTCATGGAAAAAGATGCTGCCAAGGCTATACCAAAAAGTAAAAAACTAATAAGTGAAAAACCAACAGCCAGCCTTAAGTCTTCAGTGCCAAGAGCTAATGTTTCTGTGCTTGATGCCAGTGGCCATATTGTCGCTAGACGCATTGCCACCGTGTCCTCTCGAGTTACCGGTAAATTAACCTTACTTAATATTGAAGAAGGCCAACAAGTAAATCAATCTGAGGTATTGGCTGAACTTGATGATAAACAGGCACAAATATCTTACCAATTGGTACTCGCTGAATTATCAGCAAAAAAAGCAAGCTTTGAAGAATTACTGATAGTACAGCAACATGAAAAAAAGCGTCTTCATAGACGCTTATCATTATTTGAAAATGCGTTAATTAGTGAACAAGTCATTGATGATACCCGTTTTAACTTGCAGAAAGTTAACGCGCAATTAAGCAATAAACAAGCGCTTATTAGTTTAGCCGAGCAAAAAGTTGCTTTAGCTAAATATCAACTTGCACAGCATATAATTCGAGCTCCCTTTGATGGCGTAGTGATCAGCAAAAATGCCCAAGTTGGCGAGCTTATTTCAACAGGTGCCTCGAGTGGCGGTTCTATTCGCACTGGTGTTGGCACTATCGTTGACATGAGTTCTTTAGAGATAGAAGTAGAAGTGGGCGAAAGTTATATCAAGCGTGTTTTTCAAGGGCAAAAGACTATTGCCATCTTAGATGCTTACCCTGATTGGCAAATCGCTAGCGAAGTGGTCGCAGTAATCCCTACCGCAGATAGACAAAAAGCCAGCATTAAAGTTCGTATCAAATTATTAGCAATTGACAATAAAGTCTTGCCTGATATGGGGGTGAAAGTGAGTTTTTTTCATGAATCAGTTAGTTAAATTTAATCAATTAAAGCGAAAGAAATAAACGTTATAGGTAAGGAATGAACATGACTCAAGCTCAGATTAAAACATCAGAAATAAATCTAAATAATATTGGTAAAAGTTATCAAAAAGGTAGTAATAGAGTTGTAGTGCATAATAATTTTAACCTAACCATTAAAAGCGGTGAGTTTGTTGCTTTGATGGGGCCTTCTGGCTTAGGGAAAAGTACTTTATTACACCTAATTGGTGGTTTAGACCAACCCAGCACAGGAATCGTCGAGGTTGGCGGACAACGTATTGATAACTTGACGGAAAGTAGATTAACACAGTGGCGAGCAGAGCATATCGGCTTTGTCTTTCAATCACACCATTTATTACCAGTGCTTAGTGCTCAAGGCAATGTAGAGCTACCGTTAATGTTAACGCCTTTGAATAAAAATCAACGGTTGCAACATGCGAATCTTGCGTTACGTCTTGTTGGTATGAGTGAGCGAGCCGACCATCTACCCAAAGAGTTATCAGGAGGTCAGGAACAAAGGGTTGCTATCGCTCGGGCTATTGTGAGTGATCCAAGCATTCTCTTATGTGATGAACCTACGGGTAATTTAGATAGAAAAACGGCTGATGAAATTCTAGCCTTATTAGCAACACTAAATAAAGATTTTGGTAAAACTATTGTTATGGTCACACATGATTTAAAGGCGGCTGAATATGCCAATCGAGTCATTAATTTAGAGTCTTATATACGCGAGCAAAATACAAAGGAAATTCATAAGAGTTTCGCTGAAAAAACTGTAGAGGAAGTGAGCTAATGAGTATGTTCTATTTAGCTTGGCACAACAGTGTTCGCAAAAAGAGTCGCTTTATTTTGACCTGCTTATCAGTGATGGTAGCCTTTTTTTTGTTTTCTATTTTAGCTGGCATTAATCATGCGTTAACCAAGCATGTTGATGGTAATAACCAATACCGATTAATCACTAGCCATAAAATCTCAATAACTCGCTCTTTACCAATTAGCTATCAGCAAAAAATTTCAATCATTGCTGGAGTTGAGCAGGTCAGTTACAGCTCTTGGTTTGGTGGTTTTTTTCAAAATGAGAGTAATCTGTTAGCTATGTTGGCCGTCGATCATGATAACTACTTTGATGTGTTTGATGAATACAACTTGACCGAAGAACAGCTTAAGCAATGGCAAAACAAACGTACAGGTCTGGTTATTAGTCAAACAGTGGCAGATAAATATGGTTGGAAAGTAGGAGATAACGTGCCACTAAATTCCTCTATCTGGATGAATAGAGAAGGCAATTTTACTTGGCATTTTACCGTATCGGTAATTTATCAAAATGGTGATGACGGTGTTGATGATGAAAGAATATTTTTGCAACATGCCTATTTTGATCAAGCCCGAGCTTATTCTCGTAATAAAGTTAGCTGGCTAACGGCAAAGATACAATCCAGTGCTGATGTTAAACAAGTAAACCAAGCAATCGATGCTCTTTTTGCCAACGCTAATGAAGCAACTAGAACCACAAGCGAGCAAGTTTTTATAAAAGAGCAAGCACAGCAGTTTGCAGATATGGCTATGGTTATTGAATTAGTGGTTTTAGCTGTTTTTTTTACTTTGTTACTGATTGTCTGCAATACCATGGTGCAAGCTAATCGTGAGCGCTTAAGTGAAAGTGCCATGATGAAAGCTCTGGGATTCTCAGTTAGCTTTTTAACGGTGCAGCTGTACTTAGAGTCTTTTACTCTGCTGATTATTGGCGCTGTTCTAGGGTGTATTACGGCACAATTATTACTGAGTTTTGTTAATGAACTGTTTAGTGACTTCTTACCCGGAATAGCTATCGTACCTACTCATTATATAACCGTACTTTTATTGGTCGTTATCGCAGCGGTTATATGTACTTTGTTGCCAGCATTGACCTTGAAACGATTAACGATTACTGAAACTTTGGGAGTAAAAGCATAGTGACTTTACTGAAACAATTGAAAAATGAAACGAAACAGGCCTTTGCTTTATCGTTGGTTAACATAAAAAGTTTTCCGCAACGGTTAATTTCTTCTTCTATTAGCATGTTAAGCATTGCTTGCGTTGCTGCTGTTTTGTTGGCGGTACTTGCAATGACACAAGGCATGATAAAGACATTAGAGCGTACAGGGCTTGATAATACTCTCATTGTTATGCGAGCTGGCGCTATTTCAGAACTGCAAAGTGTGATGTTCCCCATGGAAGTTAAGTTATTAGCAAACCACCAGCAAGTTGTTAAGGAAAAGGGAAAATACAACACCCTTCAGCCACTGTATTCAGCTGAGATGTTTGTTAATGCTGAGCTAAGCCGTGCCCAAGGAGTTCATACTGATGTACATGAAAAAGCAAACGTTGAAAAGTTAGCGCTACGAGGCATCAGTACTAATACCTATCACTTTAGACCTAACTTTCAGATGGTTGCAGGGGAGAGATTTAACACGGGTTTAAGGCAAGTGATTATCGGTCAAGCAATTGCTAGGCGTATGCCTGAATTAATGGTCGGTAGCACGATTACGCTTGGCGGTACTGATTGGACAATTAGCGGTATATTTTCGGATAATAATAGTGTCTTCGAATCCGAATTATGGGCTGATATTGGAATGCTGCAAAGTGATTATCAACGAGGGAACACTGTGCAATCAATACGTTTAGCAATAAAGGCGGATACCGATATACAAGCACTTAATGAAGAGTGGCAAGCTGATCCGCGCTTAAACGTGCGCTTGATGTTAGAAAAGCAGTTTTTTGCTGAACAAGGTGAAAACTTAACGCGATTAATTCGTTGGATAGGTCTGCCTGTGGCAGTTATTATGGCTTTTGGTGCAATGATTGCGGCATTAAATACTATGTATGCTGTTGTAGCTAGTCGCAGTAAAGAAATAGCAACCCATAAAGCTATTGGTTTTAGTCCTTTCGCTATTCTATGTTCTATTTTAACTGAAGCTTTAGCCATTGCGATTGTTGGCGCTGTATTGGGAACCTTACCCTTATATTTATTATTTGATGGTTGGACAGCCGCTACACAAAATGCAGCCAACTTAAGTCAGCTCATGTTTAACTTTGATATCTCTATCGCGTTAATCGCTCAAGCTCTATTGCTATCTGTATTGATTGGATTATTGGGGGGAATATTACCAGCCATTAAAGCTATGCGGCTTTCTGTTACGGCGGCCTTGAGAACAAGTTAAATGCTAGATGTAAGTGGAGTTAGCTAGTAGTCATGATAAAAAGAACGATATATCATGACTATTGGCACCTGTTCATGCCAAATAAATTTAATAACATAGCCTTACTTATTTGATTCGTAATATTTAAAAGGTTATTCAAATGTTTAAACGCTTATCATCATTAACTGTACTTTTACAATTCTTACCTTTATCACTGTTTTCTAGTTATGGATTTGGGTTATCACAAACTTCAAATTCGCGATGGCTTGAGGCCTTTCAGATTGCAGCATTGCTCGCTGTTTTTCAGTTATGTTATTTTCATTATAAAAAAATCCCTCTTAGTCGTTTAATTCTATCCGCAAATACTTACCTTATTTTAGGTGGAATAGCGGCAGCTTTTCAGCAGTGGTGGTTTCTAGAGCTTTATGGACAGTTACAAGAAACGGCCATTTTCATAATAATGCTTTTGATTGCCCTAGTAACTATGCAATTTAGCACTCAAGGGTTTATTGGTATTGAGCATGCTGATCAAAGGTTAATTAACAAAGCTTCATTAATACTGCTATTAGCTGTTGTAACAGCACTGATGTTATCTATCAACTTTCAAGGAAAAATACTTTTATCTACGGTTATACCACTGATTAGTTTAGCCATCATTCAGCGTTACCTAGCTTATAAGTTGGCTCGAACTAACTTAACTCAAAACGACAATAGTCATCAAAAAATAACGCTAACTTCATGACTTTTGGCACCTGTTGCCCTTTTATTAGCAACATATAATGACCTTACTCAAACAACAGGTTTAACGACTGCTCAAGACGATCTAAATACTTAAATTTAAAAAAGGAATATTACTATGTTAATTAAAAAAATTGCTACCTTCACTGCCAACAGCCTGTTCATTGGCTTAATCAGCTCACTGTCAATACTTACCTTACTCAGTCAACAAGCACTGGCCGCAGAATTGACTGTTAATATTAATGCGTTAGCAAAGGGGAAGGGTCATGTCTTGGTTGGCCTTTATTCGGGAGAAGAAAATTATAAGCAGGAGAAAGCAATTGTTGGTAGCCGAATCAAAGCAGACAGTGAGCAAGCAACCGTCACTTTTAAAGACCTAGCCGATGGCGACTATGTAATATCACTGTATCAAGATGAAAATGATAACCAGACATTAGATTTTAATGCAATCGGTATACCTAAAGAAGGTTACGGTTTTAGTAACAATGTTGGTCGATTTGGACGACCTAGTTATCAAGAAGCTAAATTTAGCGTCGAAGAAAGTACAGTAATAACGATAGAATTGCTTTAATATCAGAGATGTACTAATTCACTCTTATTACACTATTAAATTAGTATAAGTCAGTGTTAGCGTGAATGTTTATTGCGTTAACACTTTTTTGTTTATCTTTCTTATCTATATATGGCAAACAACTCTATGTTGAAATCAATTATTCCTGAGCATTTGCACAAAGATTGGTTATTGCATTTTTCCGGTTTTTTTACCTGGTCTTTGATTAGCTTTTTATCATTAAATAATTTAGCACTAGGCGCTGAGCTATTGTGGAAATCAATAGCTTTCATCAGCTTTTATGTATTGTTTTACGTAACTATCTCTACTGAACCATTAAAGCATCCTGTTAAGGATAAGCTGCTTATTGCCGCACAACTGCTCATACTGCTGATACTAATCAAATTTGATAAGTATGATGTCTCAGCGATTTTATTAGTGCTTGTTGCTACACAGTTAGCGGCAAGGTTTACTCGCCGACAAGCAATGTTGATTATGGTTCTGAGTTCGTCACTACATTTTTTAATTATCTTTGATGGCAGTGTGCTAAACAGTTTTTTCCGCGTTGTTATATATTTCATGCTACAAATTTTTGGCTTTTCAGCCATTGAAAGTGCTTTACGAGAGGCAAAAGCAAAAGAAGAGCTGAGCGCCATTAACCAAGAACTAGTTGCTACGCGTTTTATGCTAAAACAATCATCGCAAAAACAAGAACGTTTAAGAATATCCCGCGATTTACATGATGTTATCGGGCATCAATTAACAGGCTTAGCCCTGAATTTAGAAGTAGCTAGCCATAAAGTGCCTGCCGAATTTAAACCTATCTTGCAGCAAAATGTTACGCTGGCTAAAACGTTATTATTCGATGTGCGGGAAGTAGTCAAAGAAATGCGCCAAGAAGCGCAATTTGATTTGGTTGAAAAGCTTAGCGCGTTAATTGCACAGTTACCAAAGTGTCAGTTTCATCTTGAAAGCACTCCTATTATCGAATCACTATCATTAAAACAACAGTTAATGTTTTGTTTACAAGAGGCGGTAAGTAACGCTATTCGTCATGGTAAGGCAAACACATTCACCTTAAAAGCAGTAAAAGACAAAAAACAGTTAACACTATCGTTAGTGAATAATGGTTCTAGTAAAATTAATGCTCAGTTCGGCAGTGGATTACTTGGGATGCAAGAAAGGTTGGCCAACTTTAATGGTCAAGTGGATCTATTTGCTATCGAAAAGGATCAAGGTTGCTGTTTACAAATAAAAGTAGAAGATAATTATGATTAATGACGAAAAAAAAACGATTAGAGTTGCACTTGTGGATGATCAGCAATTAATACGTCAAGGTATCGCTGGCTTGTTAAGTTTAAGTGATGACATAGAAATTGTTTGGCAGGCGGAAGATGGCGAACAAGCGCAAGAGTTACTTAAAAATAATGTGACTAATGATGACTCTATGGAAGAGCCTGCGGTGGATGTATTGCTGCTTGATATTCGCATGCCTAAATTATCAGGTATCGAATTAGTGAAAATATTACGTAGCCAAGGCAGTCAATTGCCCATCTTAATGTTAACAACTTTTGATGATAGCGAACTCTTTATGCAAAGTTTGCAAGCAGGAGCTAATGGCTTTTTACTCAAAGATGTATCACTTGATAAATTACTTAATGCGGTAAAAACCTTGGCTGATGGTGGTTTTGTTGCCGAGCCTGTGGTCATGAAACAATTGAATAAAGGTATTGATGTTTCGCCAGTTTTAGACAAGTTAACGGATAAAGAGTTGCGGGTATTAAAATTGATGGCCGGTGGTTTCTCAAACAAAGAAATTTCTGCCAGTATCTTTTTAGCCGAAGGTACAGTGAAAAACCATGTATCGAGTATTTTAGCTAAATTAAATACTCGCGATAGAACTCGTGCAGTACTAACAGCCCTTAATGAGGGACTTATATAGCGGTACACTTCAACAGTTGATTACAGGACGTTAATGCAAAAGAGGACTTAAATCGGTAGTAATGGCATTTGATGTCGGTATAATTGCTTTCTTAGCGGCTTTCACCATTTTCAATTACAACTAATTTTAATGACTTCTTTTACTGCCCAAGTTAACAAAGCTTTTGCCGACGATGGCGCTTTGGCTAATGCCATTGATGGTTTTTCTGCGCGACAAGCGCAAACCGACATGGCTATTGAAGTGGCTAATGTTATCGAAGAAGAGTCTTCATTAATTGTTGAGGCAGGGACAGGAACAGGCAAAACCTTTGCTTATTTAATTCCAGCCTTTTTATCGTTGAATAGTCGTGATGAATACAAAAAAGCGAAAAAGATAATTGTCTCAACGGGTACTAAAAACCTGCAAGAACAGTTATTTCACAAAGATATCCCATTGGTAAAAAAAGCGCTTGCGAGTAATGCTCAAATAGCCTTGTTAAAAGGCCGAGCTAATTATTTATGTAGTTATCGTTTAGCGCAATACCAGCAAACCCGCGGTCAACTTGATGCGCAAATGTTACAGGATTTGGTGAAAGTAAAAACCTGGGCTAACGGCACACAAAGTGGTGATATTGGCGAGTTGGTTAATGTTAATGAAGACTCAGGTATTTTTCCTCTAGTTACCAGCACCCTTGATAATTGTTTAGCGAGAGATTGCCCTGACTATGAAAGTTGCTATCTTGTTAGAGCTCGTCAAAAGGCAATTGATGCTGACTTGATTGTTGTTAACCATCACCTTTTTTTTGCTGATATGGCACTAAAAGATACTGGCTTTGGCGAACTTATTCCCAAAGCACAAGTAATGATATTTGATGAAGCCCATCAAATTGGTGACATTGCCAGTGAATATTTTGGTGAAGCTTTTTCAACTAGACAGGTCGTTGATTTATGCGTTGATGTTTTACAAATTCAACGTAGCAGTTTATCCGATGTAAAACAGCTAGCGAAAGCGGCTGAGAAATTGCAAAAAACTTGTCAGGAATTTCGCCTGTTATTTAACTATGATACGGAACGAGGTAACTGGCGAGAGAAATGTCAGCAAAGTCAATTTGTACAAAAATACCAAGCCCTGAAAACGGACTTAGATTTTCTATATCAAGTGATCAAGTTATGTGTCTCTCGTAATGAAGCGATAGATAATTGTTTTGACAGGGCCGTTAATTTGTTGGCTCAGTATGAAATAATGGCCAGCGTTGACGCCCTAGGTATGAGTTTTTGGTATGAAACAACACCGCGTCATGTGGTTTTACATAAAACCCCGTTAACGGTCAGTGAAAAATTCTCCGCTTATATAAAAGAGTCAGGCGCTGGTTGGATATTTACTTCCGCAACGTTAGCGGTTGATAATAGCTTTGAACATTTTGCCAAACATTTAGGTTTGCAAGGAGCAAGTCAACTATTACTGGAAAGTCCCTTTGACTACCAGCAACAATCGCAATTAATTGTGCCGCGTTATTTACCGCCAGCTAGCGATAAAAGTCGAGCTAGTAGCCTCGCTGAATTAGCTATGCCATTAATCGCCGCGAGTAAAGGGGCATGTTTTATGCTTTTTACTAGCTATAGAGTAATGAATCAGGTTGCTGAACTTTTGGCAAATAGTATAGATAATCCGCTGTTAGTGCAGGGCCAAATGGCAAAAGGCAAGTTGCTTGAACAATTTGTAGAACAAGACAGTGCGGTATTATTAGCAACGGCGAGTTTTTGGGAAGGTGTTGATGTTAGAGGTGACAAACTAAGCTGTGTTATTATAGATAAGCTTCCTTTTGCCTCTCCTGATGATCCTTTATTGCAGGCGCGTTGTGAAGATATAAAACGACAAGGTTTGGATCCTTTTGCAAAAATACAACTGCCACAAGCAGTAATCGCGCTAAAGCAAGGGGTAGGGCGTTTGATCAGAGATGTAAGTGACCGTGGTATATTAGTCATTTGTGACGATCGATTAGTTAATCGCCCTTATGGCGGTACTTTCTTGCAAAGCTTGCCTGATATGAAGCGTAGTCGTGATTTAGTAAAAGCTGCGAAATTTTTAGAAAGTATACGTTAAACTTAAATTTATTCTTTCATTGTTATTCCTGAAATTTTTTGGGAATCTGTTTTTGGTTAAGATCATTTTTTAAAAGGTAAATCGTGTGAATTATTTGGCTATAGATGCCTCAACTGAAGCTTGTTCAGTTGCCCTGCAAGTAACCGATGTTACAGGTGAAAGTAAAACTTACAGTCGTTATGACTTATGCCCACAATCACATAGCTTGCAGTTACTGCCCATGGTTGATGAAGTATTAACAGAAGCAGGCCTTAAATTAGCCGAGCTTGATGGCCTTATTTTTGGTCAAGGGCCGGGCAGTTTTACTGGCGTACGCATTGGTGTTGGCGTTGCCCAAGGTCTCGCTTTTTCAGCCAATTTACCGGTCGTTGGTGTTTCAAGCCTGCAAGCAATGGCACAATTAGCCTTTAGTGAATACCAACAAACCGCTGTTGTTGTTGCTATTGACGCTCGAATGAGTGAAGTCTATAACGGCTATTTCGAGCTTGATGAAAACAATATTATGCAAGCAGTAAATCAAGCCGCGGTTACTCCACCAGAACAATTAGCAAAGCAACTTGATGATGCTGTTGATTTGATAAATGCACCTGTTTATGGAGTAGGAACGGGGTGGGAAGCCTATGATGAACACTTAGCTAAGCTAAAAACTAATGAAGGC
>Ga0114909_1000583_pt1 | contig 25690 bp, 13 predicted proteins | sample MalvireepMed_906_FD_87290 | JGI IMG/M metagenome (GOLD analysis project Ga0114909, IMG submission 87290) | Marine viral communities from the Global Malaspina Expedition - Malaspina viral metaG DeepMed_906 | ecosystem: Environmental > Aquatic > Marine > Oceanic | place: Mediterranean Sea...
GTTACCAGCGCTGCAATTACCTGAGACAAACCAATATCCAAACCTGAAAGCAGGATCTCAAATTTTTCATCATTATTGATATCGACAAACTCTACGCCAACTAAAGTTCCATCGGTATGAATAACACTGCTGGCTTCATTGGCATAACTCAGTTTATTTTCTGTATTGGTTCCTAAATATATTTCATAATCATTAACTCGGTCTAATACACCTGAAGCCGTCGTATAACGCACTACCATATCAACAATGCCATCAGCATTAATATCACGCAGTTCTTCTAACTTTCTATATTCAAGATTGCTTTGATCTAACTGTTCACCGCTAGCATCTCGTTTACGCCACCAATCGGTGCCACTAATGCTTTCATTAATTGCTAAGCTTGTCGGCGCCGTGGAAAATGCTTGGTTTTCTTTTTGATAGTAAGTTAGCATTTCACCGCTGGTTACTTGCACAATATCAATACGTCCATCAAAGTTCACATCATGATAAAACAAGGTGGTTTCTCTATAGTTTGCCCGCTTAGCATCAAGAGTAACCTGTGGCTTAATCGGCAAAGTCTGTTTAATAAACTTACCGTCGGCTTGCCCAATAAGTAGATGGGTTTCCCTAAAATCAGCAATAACGGCGTCGTCAAAACTATCGCCATTTAAGTCTTGAATAAACTCCCCCCGGTTCAAGTATTCTGCTTCGTCTTTGACATAAATCGACTGGCTATGTTCAAGGGTAATAAATTGCTTATTATCGTACTTAATCAAGGCGCTTTCTGATAGAAAATACAAGTTCTGTAACTGAGCTTCTTGATAATCACTGAGATCATAAAGAAAAAGCGCCTTAGGGATCTTTACTTGTTGTGCTATCACATATTGATAGCTCGTTTCATCAAGCCCATAGATGATTAGCCAATGATTTTCATCATCATCGACTGAAAAAGTTAACAGCTCTTTGCCTGTATTGGCTAATAAGTCTGCAACGATCACCTCTTGTGTTAATTTATAAGGTGAGTTAATGGTAATTTTATTAAAATCGATCGGTTTTGCGCTACTGGCATTAACATTGAGCATTGTTAAGCTGGTTATTGCGGCGAATAAAACAGGTAAGGTTTTGTTAAGTGACACGAAATGCTTTCTCCATAAGTCCATTGTGCTAGTTATAGAGACTCATAATGACGATAAGTTCCTTTTACTGCCCAAATTTTTAATATAGCTAAATAGTTTGCGGTAAGGTAATGACCATAGTAGAGCCAAGTCCTTGTTCGCTTTCAACAACAATCTCGCCTTTTAGCTGTTGATTGACAATGTTATAGACAATATTCATGCCTAAACCGGTGCTGCCCTCTCCTCGTTTAGTGGTAAAGAAAGGTTCAAAGATATTTTCTAATACATCATCATCCATGCCATGACCATTATCGGCATAAGTGATAACCGCATTTTGTTGTTCATTTAGGCTTAAATTAATGGTGATTTCACCAGAGTCTTTACCATCAAAACCATGAATTATTGAGTTCATGACCAGATTAGTCAGTACTTGTGCAAATACCCCAGGCAAGGTGTTTATCTGTACTGCTGACTCGCCACTAAATTGATAACTAATATTACCATTTTTCATTTCAACGGATAACGTTGTCATCACTTCTTCGATATACTTTGCTAGATTAATCTCTCGTTGATCAACAATAATCTGGTCTGCGGCAACGAGCTTGAAATTGGTTAATAAGTCTTTAACACGCTCGAGTGCTTTTTCTGACATCGACAGTGATTGCATTGATTTCTCAATGTATTTATTCATACGGCCTTTACTTAGACTCGCCGATGCTATTTTTTCAACTATCTCGTTGGTATCATCTAACACTAAGCTATTTGCTGTTATCGCAATGCTCAATGGGGTATTAATTTCATGAGCAACACCAGCAACTAATCGGCCAAGGGAGGCCATTTTTTCTGATTGAACTAGCTGTTCCTGCGTATCATTTAAATTTGCCACTGTTGCGCTGAGTTTGTTGGTCATTTTCTTATTCTTGATAAAGAAAAATACCAGCAGAAATGCCACAATTAAGGTAATGGTAATCAATACCGTTGTGACTAAAATATAGCCCTGTTGATCTGTGATTGTTTGCTGCTTGTCTGTTAACTCACTGGTTTGCTGTTTAAGTTGTTCTCTATGCTCGGCAAGTTCTTGCTGTTGTTTTGCCAATACTTGTTTGTTTTGATTTACCGTTGCTAATATTTGCACATTTTTTGAAGATTTTTGCGCTAATAATTCTTGCTGAGTGGCTAGTTCTTCTTCTGTTTGCTTAGACTGATTTGAGATTAACTGTAGCGCTTGTTTTTGCTGGCCTAATAACGTTTGTTTTTGAGTAACAGAAACTTTTAATTGTGCCAACTCATCTTTTTGCTTATTGGCTGCGATAACACTTGCTTGCAGCTCTTCATTTAACTTTAGCAAAGCGGCTTTTGATAATTTTAACTGCTGCAAAGATTGTTTGAGCATTTGCTGCTGCTTTTCTAGGTTTTCCTTTAGCGCTGAACTTTGCTGCCTAGTCTTTTGCATAGCCATTTCTGTTTCACGGTATAACGTTGCAATATCAAGTTCAGTACCCCCAAGTAACAGTAAATCAGCTGAGATAACAAGCTGCTCATAGATAATATTGGATTTATTCACTTCAAAAGAGATAACGCCTGATTGCTCATCTTGGATTAGGTTAATCATGACATCATGTTTGTTGTCACTGCTGTCGGTAATTACTAGGGTTTTAGAGCCGCGAACCGCATTAGCGAGCTGGGGAATGCTTTTATTAAATTGCTTGGCAATATATATGCTATCAGCTTGTTTAAGTTGCGCTGCTGAGTCGGCATAACGAACAACAAGGTTTTTGCCTTTGATCTTTTTTTGTTTGAGTATTGTTGATAAAAATTGGTAAAACTCTTGGTCTTTATAAATTGCTAGCTGATAGGATTTTTTACTTTTTTCATCAGGCCAGTCGATATGTTTTATAAAGTTAACGAGGTAAGCCGCTTTAATATGTTTAGCATCAAATTGTTGCTCTTGTGCCAACGTAAAAACACTGACGAATAAACAAAAACCAACAAAGACTAATCTACTACAACGTTTAATGATAAACAGCATACTTTTTTTATTCATTATTATTTATATTGCTAGTTTATTTCAAATACAGGGCTCTAAGCATAAAGCAGTCAATTGAAATGTCCACTATAAAATGAGTCGTGCTAGCGCAGTAATTTACTTAATAAAAAACGCGAATGAAGTGTCTTCACTCGCGTTTTTATATACTAAATCTTCACTTAAGGTAAAGATAACATCCTGAGTTAACGTTTAACGTGTACTTTCAGGTATGCCTTAACTTAGCGTTTAAACTCTGAGGTTTTGCTCCACTGTGGCCAGACATTTTCTTTCGACAGTTCAACACCAATTTCAAAGAATAATTGCATGTCTTCAACCGCACCGCTTAAATCCCAATCAGCGCTGAACTCGTCACATAAGTTGTGGTAGCACTTTTTTAATACAGGATCGAGTTTAGCTCTTAACGCAGCAGTTGCTTCATCAGCGGCAATATCACCACCTTTAGCGTATAGCGCTGGAATACCAATATTGGCAAACGCGAAGTGATCAGAACGATAATAAATACCTGCTGCTGGTCTTGGGTCACCAGATATAATGCGGTTTTGTTTCAATGCAGCACTGGTTAAGTAATTATCTAGCTCTGATTGGCCTAAACCATAAACGGCAACATCTTTACTTCTGCCATTGACATTCAGTGCATCCATATTGATATTAGCAACAGTTTTTGCTGCAGGTATTACTGGGTTTGCGGCATAGTATTTAGAGCCAAGTAATCCCTGCTCTTCTGCGGTAACAGCCATAAAGGTCACTGAACGTTCAGGAGTACTAGGTAACTTACCAAAGGCTTCAGCAACCTCGATTAATGCTGCGGTGCCGGTAGCATTATCACGAGCACCATTATAAATTTGGTCGCCTTTTTTAGAGGTGTCTGTACCTAAATGATCCCAATGTGCTGTATATAAAATATGCTCATCAGTTTTAGTTTTACCTGGCAAGGTAGCAATAAAGTTATAAGAAACGGACTTCTTAATAGTGTTTTTCACACTAATTGAAGCATCTAAGTTGCCCATGTCAGTATTAAAACTTCCTTGAGCTGCCTTTTGTTTCATTTCAGCAAAATTTAAACCCGCTTTAGTAAACAGTTCATCGGCCACTTTACTGTTAATCCAACCTTCAACTGCTACACGATCTTTATTTAAATCATCACGTTGAAAGCCGAATTGAGGACCAGACCATGAATTTTTTACCACTGACCAGCCATAAGAAGCAGGTGCGGTTTCATGAATAATAATAGCGCCTTCTGCCCCTTGTCGACTTGCTTCTTCATATTTGTAAGTCCAACGACCATAATACGTCATTGCATTACCCGTAAAAATATCGGCATCTTGGGTAGCAAAGCCAGGATCATTGACTAAGATAACTACCGTTTTACCTTTTACATCAATATCTTGATAATCATTCCAGTTATATTCTGGTGCATTTATGCCATAACCGACAAAAACTAATTCTGAATTTTTAAGCTCACTTTGCTCAGTAATGCGGCTACTGCCCATCACCATATCAGTACCATATTGATAGTTTTTATCGCCAATAGCTAAAGTCATATCACTTGATGCTTCAATAGAAACGAGCGGAACTTCTTGTAAAAAACTGTCGCCATTTCCTGGTTTATAACCAATAGCGGTGAATTGCTTTGTTAGGTAATCAAGTGTGAGTTTTTCACCTTCACTTGATGGCGCACGGCCACCAAATTCGTCTGAAGCTAACACTTTAACATGCTCACTTAATTGCTTGGTATTAATGCTGTTGTAACTGGCATTAACCGCTTTTGCAGTGTTTATATTATTATCATTTTCGCTATCAGCAGTGGTCGCAGCACAACCAGCAAGTACAGCAATAGAAAGTAGAGGTAAGGCTATTATTTTCATTATAATTCTCGCGGACATTATTCTTTTGTTATTAAAAATACTGCCAGAGTATAAAAGGTATGTGAATGACTGACCAGTACGGTGATGTTAATCAATGTAACTTGGTCAGTCTCAAGTGTCAGCTGTGCTATACAAGATATTAGTCAATCGACAATAATTCAACGTCAAAAATCAACAAAGAGCCGGCGCTAATTTTTCCTGCCGCACTATTACCGTAACCTAAATTTGCAGGAATAAAAAAACGTGTTTTATCACCGACGACCATAAGCTGAACCCCTTCGGTCCAACCTTTAATGACTTGGTTTAGACCAAAGCTAATTGGCTCCCCTCGGTCAACAGAGCTATCAAAAACACTACCATCAAGTAAAGTACCGTGATAATGCACTTTCACTTTTGAGAAGGCACTAGGATGTTCTGTGCCCTCTCCTTGCTTTAATACTTTATATTGCAGTCCTGAGCTTGTTTCAATGATACCTTCCGCTGACTTATTCTCTTGCAAGAAAGCATTGCCAGCAGCTATATTCACCTTAGCCGCTTCTTTATTTGCGCTTGAGCGCATTAAATAAAACGCAACTATTGCTACCATTACCGCTAAAATTATAAATTTACCCATATCAAACTACCCTAGATTACTGTTAAATACATTTAAGGGAAGGAATAATAAACTGCAGTAAGCGTAAATAATAGCAAAATAATGGCCTTAATCACTGCCCCGTAAACTATATAAGGCGGGTCTGTTAATATACTGACGTAATGGTAAATAACAGGCATTAAAAGCAACACAGCTTATCAGCGCGACAGTGATAACAAATAACGGCAATAGGCTTATGTTAATCAAGCTTTGCTGAGCACCAGTTAACAGAGTACTTAAGCCAAGTAATATACATACGCAGAGCACAAAACCTAGAGAAATGGCTTGTAAATTATCACGCACGATTAAGGCTATAATATCTGCCCGTTTAGCCCCTAGTGCTAGGCGTGTTCCTATTTCATAACTACGCATTTGTGTACTGTAACTTAAAATACCAAACAGCCCCAAAGCGGCTAATAATATGGTAAGCAAAGCTAATGTTCCCGTAGTGAACGCCGTTATCCGTTCATTAAATAACAATTGTTGATGAATAGCGGAAACATCTTTCATCGAAAATAAAGCAAATAAGCTGGTGACTTGCCTTACCGCGGTTACTACTTGCTCTCTTGTTAAAACTTGATGAGGTTTTAATTTTACTACCATGTTAATGGAATGTACTGAACTTGGTACATATACACGCATTGGAATTTCTTTTGCACCGGGCATTTTCATGCCTTTTACAATACCAATAACGGTAAATAATTCTTCGTCACCCATTATTACTTTTCTGCCAAGCGCATTATCAATAGCTTCACCACTGTCTAGCAGTCGCCTTGCTAAAACATCGTTAATAATAAGCACCATGTTGTCAACTTTTCCCTCTGGCGCGGTAAAACCTTCGCGAATATCCGTAACAGAAAAGTAATCACCAGCCAATAATGGTTGCTCAAGCAGTTGAAAATACTGTTCATCAACACGTTTTAATTGCGGAATAATACGTTCTTTACTTTGCACATCAGTTAAGGTCCATTCATCAAAACCACTAAGGGGTGATGGTGAGTTACTGACTGCTTCAACTTGCGGTAATTGTAATAAGCTATTTTTAATGGCTGTACCAAGCACAGGCCCATCTCTTTCAGCTTGTGTTGGGTTACGCGCTGTAGATAAATCTATATCGACAAAGTTGGTGGTATTTACTCCTAACGGTTCATTGATAATCTTAACCGCTTGGCTAAATAAACTTATATTACCAAAGACAAGTAAACTCGCGATTGTCACTTGGGTGACAACAAGCGTTTTTCTCATTCTACTCGACACTTGCACATTAATGCCTTTACCACCGCTGTGTAAATGACTGCTAATACCCTGATAATTAACCATTCTGCTGCCAAGCAATGCAAAACATAGTGCAAAAGTAGCAGCAAAAAACAGTGCGCTTATTAAAGTAAATACGCTCATATTGACTTCATCGATGCGAGGAAAGACTTGCGCTAAATTATGCTGCAAGACTTCAAAGCCAAGAGTAGATAAAAATAGCGCAATCGCTAAAGCGCAAAACATTAACAGCGCTGACTCAACCAAGAGTAATTTGAATAATTGAGATTTCTTCGCGCCAACAGCAGCAGAAATGGCCAATATTTGCTGTAATTGTGCCATGCGGGCAATAAACAATGTGGCAATATTACTACAAGCAATGATGACTAAACCCAATACTCCTGCTAACAATAATAAGACGCTTTTTTGCTGCTCAGCCACTATCGCCAACTTTAATGGCAGTAGGCGCATCGTCACTTGCCAGCCTTTAAAGAATTTTTGCTCAGCAACCCCTGCCTGCCATTTGTCATTGACCAGCGGTGTAATACTTTGTTCTGCGCTTTGTTTTGTCGTTGTTTTATCAAGCTTGCCAACAAAGACCATGCTTTCATCAACGCCACCCCAAGCACCGCGCCCGCGTGCGGATAAATTATTGAAATCCCAGGTTAGCCACGCTTGGCTCTTGTGCCCAGTATTTTTAAGGTTTTCCGGCATGAGTTCTGGCTCAATGAAATGTTTGTCAGCAATACCGATAACTTTAAAGCTAATATCTCGAAAACGAATTTTCTTACCTAAGATACCCTCATCGCCAGCAAACACGCTTTGCCAAGTATCATAACTTAGTACTGCCAGAGGAATATTCGAATCTATTTCCTCCTCTGAATTAAAAACACGGCCTAACGCTAATGGCATATCAAATAATTCAAACCACTGTGGTGTAACATAGGTGGTGTTAATACGCGGTTGAGCTTGATGTGAGGTTAAATTGCGTTCACCATAATAAATAATTGCACTATCACTAAATACCTGTTGGTTTTTATACAAGTTCATTAAACTTGGGTAACTAAAGTTTGCATCTGACCAGTCTTCACTCGCTTTGCTTAAGACATGTTCGACTTTATATAATCGTTCAGCATCAGGATATGGCAAATCTTTCAATAACATGACATAGGCAAGTGTTAATACACACAATAAAGCAGCTAAAGTTACGCTCATGGTTGTTACCACGCTAAAGACGAAACCAGGTTTTTGTTTAAGGCCTAGGTACGCTTGTTTAATTGCATAAAATAACTGACTCATTACTTACTTCCTTTTAAGCTATAAATTACTGATTGGTTGATATATTGACGTAGCGGTAGATAACAAGCGATAAACGAAATAAGACTTATCAATGCTGTTGTCATTATAAATATCGGTAATAATTGCCAATTCAAATAATCGCTTAGATTGTCGTTAAAAACGGCAGCTAACATAGCAAGCATTACAATACTCGTGATGATGCCAAACACTATGGTGCTGATGTTATCTTTAATAACCAGCTTAATTACATCACTGCGTTTCGCCCCTATAGCCATATGTGTACCTATTTCAAATCGGCGCATTTGGGTACTAAAACTTAAAACCCCGTATATACCTATGGAGGCTAATAGCAGAGAAATTAGAATTAACGCGACAGTACTAACTAAGGTAATACGCTCTACTTTCAGAACCTGATTAAAACTGTCAGTTAGCGATTTATACTGTGAAATGGTTAATAAGCTGCTTATTGCTTGCAATGAGCTTATTAACTGATCACGAGTTAGACTTTGTCCTCGTTCAAATTGCAGTATAAACTTAGCGGCTAATATTGATGCCGGTGCATACATTCGCAATGGAACTTCTTTAGCCCCAGGCTCTAAAATCCCCTTCACTATGCCAATTATGGTGAAAACATTACTGCCATCATTACTAAAATCTAATTTTTTCCCGATTACGTCTCCATTTTCAGCTAACTGGTTAGCAAAAACATCATTTACAATCAGTACCTGATCTCGGTATTCCTTCGTTTGACTTGCAAAGTTATCACCGGAAATTAATGATTGTCCGATGAGTTCGAAATACTTTTCATCAGCAAAGGAAGTTTCGGCTACATAACGAGAATCTGTATCGATATCGTTAATAGAGAATTTGATGAAGCTACCTATTGGCGATTCTGCGGTAGATATATCCTTAATTTCTGGATGAGTAAGTAGTGTTGTTTTTATTTGTTTTATTAACGCTATCTTTTGCTCTGTATTAACATTTTCACCATTTTCATCTTGGCCAATTGAAAACGATAAATAACTCAAATCGTTACGTTGATAACCAAGAGGTTTGCTAATTTTTTCAATCGCATTGAGCATAAGGTTAACACTACAAAACACCAGAATACTGGCAATTGCAATTTGACAAACAATGAGCAGACGGCGTATTTGTGCCGACACTTGGGTGTTAACACCTTTACTACCACTTTGCAGTATTAACTGTAAGTTGCGGTAATTAATGACAGAAGTACTTAACTTAGCGATCACAAAGGTGATTACTACCGATAACACTATGATGGCAATAATAATAACTACCTGCAGTTTTAACTGCGCAGCAAATGGAATGAATTCATTAAGGTAATGTCCTAATAAATGAAAACCACTACTGGCAATAAAAAATGACAATAAGTTAGCCGCAAACATTAACAAACTTACTTGAAAAAATAGCGTTAAAACTAGCTGACTCTTTTTGGCTCCTAAAGCGGCATTAATAGCGAGAACGTTAAGCTGTTCAGCGGTATGAGCAATGAATAGGTTTATGATATTGGTCGTAGCAATTATCACTAATGCCAGTGCACTGATTAGCAATAAATAGATAACCGTACTACTATCGCCGACGATAGCTTGTTTCAAGCTTTTTGTTTCAATACGAAGATTAGTGCAAGGGTCGGCAAAGTCTTGTGCAACTGCAGGAGCTAAAATTTGGCAAATCAAACTTAATGTTTGTTGATTAACTTGCTTGTTAGTTAATTTTTCAATTTTTTTGCCAAATATAATCAAATCGTTGCTATAACTGCCCCACCAATCTTTTTTGTAACTTATCGGGTTAAAGTCCCATGGCAACCACAACTGAGTATCAAAGCCTGACTTATTTAATTGCGGATCAATAAAATCGCTCGCTGTGACACCTATCACTTTATAGCTGACATCATTTACCTTGATTATTTTATTTATAATATTGTCATCTGCACCGTAATTTTTTTGCCAGGTTTTATGGCTTAAAATTGCTACCGGAATATTATCATTTAGCCCTTCGCCTTTGCTAAAGGCTCTGCCAAGTTCAAAAGGTACAGCCAGTAATGAAAACCACTGCGGAGTGACAAAACTTGTTTTGACCAATATTTGCTTAGGGTGAGATCGAATGATCTGCTCACTATGATAACTTATTGCCAGTTCTGTAAAGGTTTGTTGCTGCTGATACAGCGCAACGGTAGTCGGGTAATCAAACCCTGAAAATTCAACCGCGCCTGCTTCATTAAGGTTATGCTGGTTAAGTTGATAAAGCTTACCTTGATCAGGGTAAGGCAATGGTTTTATTAAAACTATGTAAGCAAGGGTTAATACACACAATAAGGCCCCTAGCGATAATCCCATCGTTGTGACGACACTAAAAACAAAACCGGGCTTTTGTTTCAAACTTATGTAGGCCTGCTTCATGAAGTATGAAATATTAAATATTCGAAGTATCAAAGACGACATTATTCGCTTCCTCGTAAACTATACAAAGCAGGCTTGTTGATATATTGACGTAATGGCAAATAACAAGCGATAAAAGAGATCAGACTTATTAAAGCTAAGGTCAGCAGAAATATAGGGAATATCTGCCAGCTTAAATAGTTATTAAGACTATCGCTAAAAAGCAAAGTTACGCTAGTGATAATGACCATACTGGCAATAACACCTTTAATGATCGCGTTAACATTATCATTTAACACAAGTGTGAGGATATCCCAGCGTTTAGCGCCAATGGCCAGTCGAGTACCAATTTCAAAGCGTCGCATTTGTGTACTGTAGCTTAGAATACCAAAAAGCCCGATAGCCGCTAAAAATACAGTGAGTAACAACAAAGATAGGCTAACTACAAGCGTAATATATTGCCCATAAAGTCGTTGATACTTCTGACTCGCTAGTGATTCCAGTCGATATACTCGCAGTATTGGTGAAATGTTAGCAAAAATACCTTCGACTTCTTCCAACGAGAGTGCTTGTCCATCGCGATGTGAAACCACCATACTGTATAAACTATTACTAGGTTTATACACTCTAGGCGGAATAGAATTCTGACCCGCAATTTTTTGGCCTGCGACAATGCCGATAATAGTAAAAGCATATTCGTCTTGAGTGGCTGTACCAAAAGACAACTTACGCCCTAATACCTCACCGTTTATTGCTAATATATCGGCGAGCGCTTGATTGATGATCATAACTTTATCGCTGTCAGTTACTTGAGCTTTGGTGAATAGCTTTCCAGCGATTAGACGCTGCCCGGTTAATGAAAAGTAATGCTGATCAATATTTCTACCTTCAGGTATTACTTTTTCGTCGGTAGAAGTATCCGTTAAGGACCAGGTACCTAGATTGTATAAAAATGGCGAATTTGATCGACTAACATTTTTTACATGGGCTAATTCATTTATTTTTTTTTGGGCTTGAGCGACAAGCACATGCAAACTGTCATTATTTGGTAGCTCATCTGCAACCATTGATAATTGGAGGCTTTGTGATGATTCCGCGTTAATACCATCATCATAAACAATGGTATTAAAAGCTTGCAGAGCCATTATTGTCGATATGAATACCATCGACAGTGCGATAGCAATTTGGCTAACAACTAAGACTTTACGCTTAGCTTTCGTAACACTGGCTGTTTGTCCCTTACCTGATGTATTTAATAACAAAGTAAGTTTTTTATAATTGATGCTTGCTAAGACAATTGCAGAGAAAATATAGCTAAACGCTATAACAAGCGCTAGTGAAGTTAACAGGGTAAAAGTTTGCAGGTTTAATTCTTTAACTCTAGGTAAGTAACTGGTTAAGTAATGCTGCAATAAGGTGAAACCAACAGTTGAAATAACTAAAGCAAGCAGTATAGATAAACTAAATAAGATCAAATTTTCTGCAAAAAGCTGATGACGTAACTGCTTTTTATTTGCCCCAAGTGCGACATGCACTGCTAGGTTATTTTCTTTATGAGCAAAACGGGCAAGCAATAAATTGATGATATTAACACTGGCGATCAAAGTCAGTGATACTGAAGCAAGTATCAACATATAAACCGCATAATGACTGTTACCAACTATTTTGTTTAGAAATGAATTTAGCTGTATTTTTACCTGCCAACCTGCGAAATATGCCTCACCAGCAATGTGCTGCTGCCAAAGTGTATTAACATATACACTGCCTTGACGCTGTGCTTGAGTTACTGAAATGTCAGGTAATATTTTACCGACAATAGCACGACTATGTGCTCGACCCCACCACTGAGTGCGGTATCGTTCAGCCGTTGTATTGTAATCCCAAGGAAAATATAGCTGACTAGTAGAGCCGCTATTGTTGAGATTAGGTTCAATAAAGTGCTTATCGAGCACACCAATTATAGTAAAGTGCTGATTACGGGTATAAACAGATTTACCGATAATATCTTCGTCACTATTATAAAGTTCTTGCCACGCTTGATAGCTGATCACTGTTACTGGGTTAAATTTATTTATTGCTTCACTTTGCTCAAATACTCTGCCCTTTGTCGGTTTCGCTGCCACTAACGAAAACCATTCAGGGGTGATATAACTACTGTCGACGACAGGTCTGTCAGCATGTTGTAACAATGAAGATTGCCCATAATCAATCAGCGCTGCCATTGAAAAAATCTGTTGATGTTGATAATAGTCAACTAAAGCGGCATAACTAAAGCCATTAACATTTTGTTTATTCGTACTATCAAATTGAATTTGTTCTACTAAATATAATTTATCTTGCTCTGGGTAAGGCAGAGGTTTAATTAACATGACATAAGCCAATGTTAATACACACAGTAAAGCTCCCAGTGTTACTCCCATGGTGGAAACAACACTAAAGATAAATATCGGCTTTTGTTTTAAGCTTGAGTAAGCTTGTTTACTAACATAGAAAAGATGCGATAAATTCATTATTTACTTCCATTTTAACTAAAGGGATATGCTTCTAACCTACTGGGGTGCATATCACAGTATGGTTAATGTCACCTAAAAAACGGTCAACACGACAACAAGTACTCGAACTTTAGTTAGCAATTTGCATAACAGGAGCAGTTAAAATCGCACCATCAAGCAGTTTTAACTGAATTTTCGCCATGTCGGCATATCTAGGATCATGAGTTACCATGCAAATAGTCGTGCCACTGTCATTAAGTTTTGCTAATACATCCATCACTTGATCACCACTTTTAGAGTCTAAATTACCTGTTGGTTCATCAACTAATAAAATAGCGGGATTCGCTACTAAAGCACGAGCAATGGCGATGCGCTGTTGTTGCCCCCCAGAGAGTTGGTTAGGCTTATGACTTGTACGATGTGTCATCGATACTTTGGCTAAGCACTCAGTGACTCGCGTTTTTATCGTTTGTGCATCAGGCCTATCGCTGTGGTAGCGAAGAGGTAAAGCTACATTATCAAATACAGATAACTCATCGATAAGGTTAAACGATTGAAAAATAAAACCTATTTTTTTATTTCTTATCTCTGCCGCTTGATCGAGAGACAATTGGCTCACATCTTCACCTTCAATCACATATTGCCCAGATGTTGGCATATCTAATAAACCTAGTAACGATAACAGTGTTGATTTACCGCAACCAGAAGGGCCTGAAATTGACACATAATCACCTTTATTGATGATTAGATTAATGTCCGTTAGCGCATGTGTTTCTAGGGCTTCCGTTTCAAAAACTTTAGAAATATTAGTCATTTTTAATGCTATGTTTTTACGACTATTGTTATCACTCATGGTTAGTTTCCTTGTTAATTTAATTTTTATGTTTTTAATTTAGACTAGGTATTTTGCTAATCGACATTCAATGTATTGATACTGTCTTTAATGTTGGCTAAATCGGAAATGATAAATTGATCATGCACTTCCCCACCATTTAGCACCTCAATATAACGCCCTGCTTGCTGGCCAAATTCTATCTGTTGCTGTTTCGCTTGCTGATTGGTTTGATCATACTTATATAATAAAGAGTGTGAGTTAGATTTAACGTTTGCTGGTCTTTTCAAATACAAGACTTGACTCAATTTAGCGATAGTTATTTTTCCATCAACATTTAGCTCAGGCCTTGAACTAGCGGGTAATTTGTTCGGTAAAGCAATTTCAATACTAACGGTATTATTGGTGACAATAGGGTCTATGCGAGCAACCTTGCCTACTATTTTGTCTGATCGGGTATCAATTATAGTTTTCTGTCCTAAGCTGATTTGTTTTGCTTGGCTCTGCGGTATCTTGATAATGGCAACTAGATCACTGACACTGCCGATCAAACCTATGGTTTGTCCTGCAGATAAGCTCTGCCCCAGCTCTACAGATAAACGTTGTAAAACACCAGAAAATTCGGCTTTAACTTCAAGACTTGCTAAACGCGAACCCGCTATAGTTAATCGTCCTTGTTGCTGCTTTATCTTTTGTGTCATGATATTTATTGCCTCGAGATGTACTTGACTTAATTGTTCAGTACGTAGCTTTAAAAAATCGACACGTTGGCGTAACTGCACTTCATGTAACCGGGTTTGTTCGAAAGTTAATTTTGATACTATGCCTTTCGCCAGTAGCTGCTCTTCTGCTTTTCGTTTTAACGCTGCACTTTGTAAGTTGGCTTTAATTTGCGCTAAATTCGCCTCATCTAGCAATAACTCTCTTTTTTGCGTGAGTTTTAACTGGCGCAGATTCCCCTCACTTTGAGCGAGCTGTTGTTGTGCGTTATTTAACAACTGCTTTAATTCTGGGTTTTCCAAGCGGACAATCACACTGCCCTTTTTAACTAATGCACCAGGCTTTAATATAATTTCTTTTACTCGTGCATTAGTAAATGCACTGATTAATAATTGTTTATTAGAGATCAGTTTCCCATAGCCATCAACGACCACCTCTAAATCCCCTTTTTGTATGGGTTCAATTAACAACGTTTCTCGAGCAATAGTTATTGCATCGAAACTTCTGCTCGCTGACAGCCAAAACAGACTAAGTCCCACAACAAGAAGCACTAGCAACCATTTATTTTGGTAGGCTGGTTTGTTAGTTTTCTTAGTTTTTATTTTATCCATCACGATTAAGTACTGTTCGACTAATATTATCTGACAATAGAGTAGCCAAATTCATGCCAATAAATTTAGGCTGTATTAACAAAGACTTACATCTAATTTGGTAATGTTATTTATTAAATAGTCCGATATCGAACTGAATTAGTTCACTTTCAACATGCTTTGCAACATCTTAAAAAGTGAAAAGCTAAGCTAAATTAGTTAAAATGCTGTCTTTTCGTCGTAAATGTTCAAGAAACAACAAAAGGTAATAGGCGTGTCACAAAAACACTTGATTTGGGATTTACCCCTGCGTATTTTTCACTGGAGCTTTGCCACTACCATATTAGCGGCTTGGTATACTGCTGAGCAGGAAGGTGAGTTAATCGATTTACACATGCAGCTTGGTTATATCGCCTTAGCTTTATTAACCTTTCGAGTGCTATGGGGTGTTATCGGCCCTAAGCATGCTAGGTTTTCACAGTTCTTTCCCTCTCCTAAGAAGTTAGTTTCCTACCTAACAGGCGGAAAAAATGCCAATGAAAGTAAAATGAGTGCTGGTCATAATCCACTTGGAGCTTTAATGGTTATACTGATGATTGTATTGGTAACCATGCAAGCAGTCAGTGGTTTATTTATTAATGATGACATTTTTTCTGCAGGTCCTTATTATGGCGCACTAGGAAATGACGTAGGAAAAGTGATGAGCTTTTTACATCACAATACCTTCAACTTAATGATTGCTGCTATCGCCCTACATATTGCGGCAATTAGCTATTATTGGTGGGTAAAAAAGCAAAATTTAGTATTACCAATGATCACAGGTAAAAAATCCGCAGACTTAATTGATGAAGCTGATGTTATCCCACACTCAAAAATTATATTAGCCATTATTATTGCTATTGCCTGTAGCGCATTTGTTTATTGGTTAGTTGTGATAAATGCTCCTATAGTTGAAGAATTCTATTATTAAAACAACGTTACTGAAAAGAAAAAAGCCCTTAATGAAGCGATTCATTAAGGGCTTTTTATTACGCTAGTAATTAGCAGGTATTAGTTATTGCTCAAGCATTACTCAGCTTTAAAGTGATCATGACAACCACCGCAGGTTTTACCAACCCCGCCGATAGCTTTTTTAATTGCACCTTCGTCGTTAGTTTTGGCTGCAGCAATTAACTTAGTTGATGCTAAGGTCAATTTTTCTATGTCTTTAGTATAATGTTCGCTCTCTTGCCAGATCTTAGCCAATGCTTCTGTTTTTACGTCAAACTTAGAAGTATCAGTACGGCTATAATCGGCAATCATCAACGATAGTTGATTAATACGTACTGCGTTTTTTTCTACACGCTGTGCATCAACTGGGATTTTACCTTTAGCCATAGCGCCTAACGGGCCCATATTGCTGCCAAGTAATTTAAAAACTGATTGGCGTAATTCTGTTGCATATTGAGCATGATCTAATGAATTAGCTGGCTCAGCAATACTTGTTGTTGCTACTAATACACTTGCACTCACTGCTGCAACTAAAACACTATTTTTGATGATATTCATTTTACGCTCTCTACTTTTTATTTATATTGTAAGAAATAACTGGCTAGTCTAACTAAGTCTATTACGACTACAAGTATTAACTTGTAACAATGTTTAACAAGAAACGTTCCAAAAATTAATCCCATAAAAACAGCAAGTTAAATTCCACTCAAGAACTATAAAGTTCAAAACTGCCATAATTGTCCGTTATCGATACAATATAGTTCAATTCCGGACTAGGTATTGCTGTTACCGCTATTGATTGGTAAATGAATAGAAACGGTGACACCTTTTTTATCGGCACTTGCTGTCGTATTGTTTACTAAACTGATTTGACCATGGTGTTGTTCGATAATATTGCGACAAAAACTTAGTCCTATTCCTTGGCCATGTTCTTTGGTGCTATATAATGGTACAAATAAATTCTCTAAATTACTAAACCCATGGCCATTATCAGTGACGTTTATCATCACTTGAGTATTATTATCTTTAGCCACTAATGAAATCTCAACTAGGGTTGCATTAGCTTCTTTGGCATTTTTTAATAAATTTATAAATACCTGTGCTAAAAAGCTGTTATCACCATAGATGAATTCGATATTAGCATTAACTTGCACGTTAAATTGAGAGTCTTGAGCTAGCGGCTTTACTTGATTATTGTGATATAAAGCAATCAGAGGCGCGAAGAATTCATCAACAACAATTTTCTGACAATTTAAACTGAGCTGTTTAGATAAAGAAGCATATCGCTCAACAAAACTTTGTAAATGTAAACAACGTTCTGTTATGACCGTTAATGCCATTTTATCTCTATCATTACTACTCTTATCCGCCAAACTCTCCGCCAATGATGATACAGGCGTTAAAGAGTTGCGTATTTCATGTCCCAAAACCCGAATTATTTGTTGCCAAGCATTCAGTTGACTAGCCCGTAATGCTGATTGAATATCAACAAAGACTAACAATAGGTGTTGCTCCCCTAGATCAATAAATTCACTTTGCTTAATTTGCCAACGTTCAGGTTCATTTGTCTGAGCTGAATTATCAGGACTAAAGTGCCACTGATTACCTTGCTGTTTTGTTAGACCAAGTAGCTGTGGAGTAGCATGTCTAAATAGCTGCCATGGCTGATTTTTTAGTTGATAAAAAGCTTCATTAGCAAAAGTGAGTTGTTGTTTGGCATTAAACACTAATACAGGAGAGTCAAGTTGACCGATCAGCTGATAAACAAGGAAAACGTGTTGATCATAACGTGATTTTTGCAATTGCAGTTGACTACTCAGTGTATTGAGCTGTTGATTGAAATCAGCGACTTGACCACTATTAAAGCTGGGTTTGGCATAAAGTTTATAATCTTCCTGAGCGATTGCATCCAATTGAAGACTTGCTCGCTGATAGCTTTGCAACACTTTAGCTTTTAAAGCAGCGCTTAACCTATAAGCATAAATAGCAATGAAAAACTGAGCGGCAACAATGCCCCACCAAGGCCATGAATAATGCCAAGTAACAAGAAGTACTGTTAACAACAGTGGCAATACCAACAATGATAATTGTCGATATAAATAATGCTCTAATGAGTTTGTTTTAAAGACATTATTTTTAATCATTTACACCTTGATATTATGCTTTTCTATACGACGGTACATCGACGATTTAGTTAAACCTAACAGGCTAGCAGCCTGCGGAATATTATTATTGGCATTAACTAACGCTTGTTTGATTAAGCTAATTTCAGCTTTTTCCAGTGTCATAAAGGGTAACTGCTGTTGCCCATCATCAAAACTCTTAACAGCCGTGTTTTTTGTGTTTTCTGCAGTACGAAGTGGTAAATCATTTACTGTAATTTCTCCTTCTTGGCATAACAATACTGCACGTTCAATTAAGTGGCTTAATTCACGAATATTTCCAGGCCAGTGATATGCCAGTAACGCTTGTTGCGCCTCTGGTACAAGATGGCATTCATGAAGTTTATATTTGCTGGTGAATTTAGCGATAAAAAATTGTGCCAGTGGCACGATGTCGTCACGACGTTCAGCCAAATTTGGTAAATTAAATTCTAGTGTATTTAACCGGTAATAAAGATCTTCTCTAAATAAATCATCGTCAATTAATTGCGCTATTTTGCCATTAGTTGCGCTAATCAAACGAATATTACTCTGGTTGGTTTGGCTTGAGCCTAAAACTTCAAACTCACCACTTTCTAACACTCTTAATAATTTTGCTTGCTGTGACAAAGGGATATTAGCAATTTCATCAAGAAATAAACTACCATTTTCTGCTAATTCAAAACGGCCAATACGGGCTTCTTTCGCATCAGTAAACGCGCCCTTTCGATGCCCGAACATCTCACTTTCAAACAAGTTTTCAGCTATTGCGCCCATATTTACACTGATTAAACTTTCACTTTTACGCATTGAGTGATGATGAATAAAGCGGGCAAATTCACTTTTACCCGTACCATTCTCACCAGTAAGCAATATGCTCACATCAGTATTAGCCACCGTTTCAATCTGTTTTAACAGATTAGTCATACATGAAGAGCGCCATTGATAACTTAAAACGGCTTCAGGTTTACTATCTAACTGTTGCTTTAACTTGGCATTTTGCTGTTGTAAACCCGTTAACGCTAACTGCTGCTCAATAATATGAAGTAGTTGCCGGTTCTTCCACGGCTTTTCAATAAAATCACTAACCCCTAACTTCATTGCCTTTACCACTAGATCAACATTTGACCAAGCAGTCATAGCAATAATAGGCAATTGGATGTTGCTGTTTTGTAACCAAGTCAGAAAGGCAAGCCCTTCCTCGCCAGAGGTAGTATCTAAGGTGAAATTCATATCTAACAGTGCTAAAGAAACATCATGTTTTTTTAGCATCATTTGAGCAACTTGTGGATTATCAGCTTCGAGTACTTTATATCCATTATCTTCGAGCAATAATGCTAAGCTCAGGCGAATATCGCTGCGATCATCTATCACTAAAATATTCGTTGTTTTATTACTCATCAATATTGCTCATGATTGTTGCGAGAGGATGAATTGCTTTCTCGTAAAACTATAAACCGTTAACGATTTCTTTAACCAATTCAGGGCCTTGGTAAATGAAGCCTGTGTATACCTGTACTAAACTGGCACCTGCATCAAGTTTTTCATTCGCATCATCACTTGATGCAATGCCGCCTACACCAATAATGGGTAGTTTATTTTCAAGCGCTTGACTTAAGAGTTTAATAACTTGTGTGCTTTTTTCTTTTACTGGTTGACCGCTCAGGCCACCTTGCTCGTTTCCGTGCTCTAAACCTTCTACACCTTCACGTGATAAAGTTGTATTAGTAGCAATAACACCATCAATATTATTATTAATTAATGACTTAGCAATAGACTGTACTTCCTCTTCATTTAAGTCAGGGGCAATCTTAACCGCTACAGGTACATATTTACCGTATTTTTCAGTGAGTTGTTCTTGCTCAATTTTTAATGCTGATAATAATTCATCAAGGGCTGCACCATATTGCAATGAGCGTAAACCTGGTGTGTTCGGTGATGAAATGTTCACGGTAATATAAGTGGCAAAGTCATATACCTTACGCATACAGTGAATGTAATCATCCTTAGCATTTTCTTCTGGGGTATCTTTGTTTTTGCCAATATTGATGCCTAGTACACCTTTAAATTTTGTCGCTTGTACTTGTGAGACGAGATAGTCTACCCCTTTGTTATTAAAGCCCATGCGATTTATCACCGCATTGGCTGCTGGTAATCTAAATATACGTGGCTTGTCATTTCCAGGCTGAGGTCTTGGAGTTACTGTACCTATTTCGACAAAACCAAAACCCATAGCAGCAAAAGCATCAACACATTCACCGTTTTTATCTAGACCTGCGGCTAAACCAACAGGATTTGGAAACGTAATACCCATGACTGTCACGGGTTTATCTTGCACTGATTGCTTGTAAAAAGTATTCAGTGGCGATTTACCGGTACTTTTCAAACCTTTAATGGTCATTTCATGAATTGTTTCAGCATCAAACTGAAAAAGTACTTTACGAATGGCTGGATAGAACATGGATGCCTCTGATATTAGTTACAGTTATTACGTTAATTGATAAAGCGCAAAAAAAAATCCTCGCTAGGCGAGGATTTTATCAGTTAACCCTAGCATTACAATACGCTAGTGAGATCTTAGCTAAAAAAACTGCCTGTCCTATTTTGGACTGACTGGCTGACAGTTTAAGCTAAGTAACATAAGTTCACGTAAAGCCACTGAGAATTTAGCAAAGTCATGAGATTGACCTACTTTAAAGTCAGCTAATATATGTTTCCAACGCTCTAATGGTTGCTCGTTAGTCTCTATCCATTCATCAAGCAATTGATCTAAATCAGAGAACTGTACTTCACATTGACAACGTAATACAACCGAGGTTAAAGAACGTTGCTGCCAATCTAGCTCTTCTCTAAATGAAGCTCTGGCAAGTGCTTGCCAATGATTAGCAACACCTTGACGAGTGATTTGATCTAAGAACCAATGTAATTCAAGACGAGAACCAAGTTTAAAGTATAAATTGGCGGCTTGCTCAACCGTACAATTATTTTCTTGAGATATTTCGGCAATATCCATGGTTGAAAATAAAGTACTTAATAATGAAATACGCTTCGCAATGGCTTTAGGTACTTCAGCATCAACTAAATCTTTGGCAACACGCTCTAAAGATTCAATCTCATCTGCAATCATAAAGTCTGCTAACTTTTCAGATAAAATACTAAATGTCGGTTGATATAATGCAATAGACTCATTAATCGATAACGACTTATTGCGGTGACGCAAGAACCAGCGAGTGACACGGCGTACAGTACGACGGTATTGGAATAACATTTCAGTTTGGATAGCCGTCGAGATTTTGTTATCTAATACTTCGATTTGCTGCCAAAATTCACCAAACTCAAAGACAGCACTTGCAATGGTGTAACAGTTAGCGATTTCTGCAACTGTTGCACCTGTTTCTTCTCGCATACGGTTAACAAAATTGAAGCCCATATCATTACCGATTTTATTAGCCAGTTTTGTGGCTATAATTTCAGCGCGTAATGGGTGTTGCTGCATTTCATCTTGGTATTTATCACGTAACTGCTGTGGGAAAGCATTTATTAGCAAGCTGTCATGGTACGAATTATCCGTTATTTCTACATGAACTAAATCATCCTTTAATACCATTTTGCTGTAGGCAAGTAATACCGATAATTCAGGACGGGTTAAGCCATTTCCTTGCGCCAGTCGCTCAGCAATTTCTTCATCATCAGGGATGTATTCTAAGGCACGGTCTAACTTACCAGACCTTTCAAGTTCATGAATAAAACGCACTTGCTCTTTCAATTGCATTGCGCCGCGCATAGCTGTAATTGATAATGAATGTGTTTGGCGGTAACAATCTTCAATCACCAAATCGCCTACTTCATCAGTCATATCATAAAGCACTTTATTACGCTGCTTAACGGTTAAATCACCATTTTGCACTAAGCTATTAAGTAAAATTTTAATGTTAACTTCATTATCTGAACAATCAACACCACCAGCGTTATCTACAGCATCAGTGTTGATGCGGCCGCCATTGGCTGCATACTCGATACGGCCTAACTGAGTTAAACCTAAGTTACCGCCTTCACCGACAACTTTAGCTTGTAACTCGCTACCATTAATTCGCAAGGTATCATTAGCTCTATCACCAACTTCTAGGTGAGTTTCTTTGTTTGCTTTGACATAAGTACCAATACCACCATTCCATAATAAATCAACCTTCATGGTTAATATGGCTTGCATTAAATCAGTAGGTGCCATGCTTTGCTTTTGCGTGCCAAGCATTTTTTTGATTTCAGGTGTTAATTTAATTGATTTAACATGACGGCTAAATATAGCACCACCTTTTGAAATCAACTCTTTATTGTAATCTTCCCAAGTACAACCAGGCATATTAAATAAACGTTCACGTTCAACATACGAGCTTGCGGCATCAGGGTTAGGATCAATAAAGATATGCATATGGTTAAAGGCTGCTTGCAAACGAATGTGTTTTGATAACAACATACCATTACCAAAAACATCGCCAGCCATATCGCCGATAGCGATACAGGTAAAGTCAGTACTTTGACAATCGATATCCATTTCGCGGAAATGACGTTTAACAGACTCCCAAGCACCTTTAGCGGTAATACCCATCGCTTTATGGTCATATCCAACACTACCACCAGAAGCGAATGCATCACCTAACCAGAAGTTGTAGTCATCAGAAATACCGTTAGCAATATCTGAGAACGTTGCAGTGCCTTTATCAGCAGCAACAACTAGATAAGCATCATCTTCATCTAAGCGGACAACATCTGTTGGAGGTACAATTTCACCGGCAACAATATTATCTGTGATATCTAATAGAGCTCGAATAAAGGTACGGTAACACTCTTTACCGGCTTCGAAAATTTCGCCTCGTGTGCCGTTAGGAAGTTGCTTACATACAAAACCACCCTTCGCACCTACAGGTACAATGACACTGTTCTTAACTTGCTGCGCTTTTACTAAGCCTAAGACCTCAGTACGGAAATCTTCGCGTCTATCAGACCAGCGTAATCCACCACGGGCAACTTTACCGCCGCGTAAATGAACACCTTCAACTTGTGGTGAATAAACGAATATCTCATACTTAGGCACTGGCAGTGGCATTTCACTAATTTGCTCAGGCACAATCTTAAATGAGATATATGACTTATCATTTTTATTAGCGTCTTTTTGGAAATAGTTAGTACGAATAGTAGCATTCACCATTTCAACAAAGCGGCGAATAATGCGGTCGTCATCTAAATTAGCAACATTATCAAGAGAACTTTCGATATCGACTAATAACTTATCTGTCGCTTTTTCTTTTGCACTAGCTGTTTGCTTGCTCTTAGGGTCAAATCGTAAGTTAAACAATTTAATTATAAGTTCAGCAATATTCGGGTAACGTGAGAAGGTATCTTCAATATAGCTTTGGCTAAAGCGGCCACCAATTTGACGCTCATATTTTGCAAAGGCACGTAAAATTGATACTGCTCGCCCTTCAAGCCCAGCTCCTAAGATCAAACGGTTGAAACCATCGTCTTCTAGATGACCGGCCCAAACTTTAGCAAAAGCTTCTTGGAATAAAGTGCGAACCTTATATAAATCAAAATGGCCATCACCAGTAACTAACATTGAGAAGTCTAAAATCCAACTGACTTCACCGTCAGCGGTTCGAATAGCATATGGACTTTCACCAATGACACGTAGACCAAAGTTTTCCAACATAGGTAAAACGTCACTAAGGTGAATAGGATCACCTTTATGAAACAATTTTAATTTTACAAAACGGCTGTCAGGTTTTTCTTCGAGTGGCTGATAGAACAACATTTCTAAACTATTGTCAGCAGTGATATTTTCTAACTTTTCAATATCAACAATGGCCGAGCCTGGTAAAACTTCGTCTTTATAAGCTTGCGGAAATTTAACATACTTACGACCTAATGCTTTAGCATCGGATTCACCACGATTAGCACCTAAAGCACTAATAAGCTTATCATCCCAGGTACGGGCAGCTTCATTTAAATTCTTTTCAATTTCTTTCACGTTAATTTCTGCTTTTGTTGATTTTACACTGACAACATAATGAGTTCGTGCATGTACTGACTCTGAAAAGAAGGTAGTAAACTCAACTTCTTCATTACTATTAAATACTTCCTGTAACAACTCTTGCGTTTCTATACGTAATTTAGTGTTATAACGCTCACGAGGTACATAAACCATGCATGAATAGAAACGGTCAAAAGCATCACGACGCACAAATAAACCACAATAGTCACGCTCTTGCATTTGTAGAATGCCAGTAACGTTATGCAATAACTCTTGCACTGTAGATTGTAATAGTTCATCTCGCGGATAAGTTTCTAAAATATTGATTAATGCCTTATAGTCATGCGTGCCTTTAGCAAAAGGAGAAGCATTACATACTGCCATTACTTTAGATTTAATTAACGGGAGGTCTAGGGCACTGTTGGTATAATATGCCGAACCAAATAAACCAATAAAACGCTCTTCACCAACAACATTGCCCTTGCTGTCAAATCGTTTCACACCGATGTAATCAAGCTGTGCAGGACGATGTACTCTAGAACAAGAATTTGTTTTAGTTAAAATAAGGTGACTTTTACCTAATGCAGCTTCACGGCCTGTTTCACTTAAACTAGAAACCAAACGTGTTTTAGTACCTTTTGAATTTCTCATTAATCCTAAACTAGAATCAATATTCGCTTCTAATGAAATATCACCTTTTACCGCTTTCACATCATAAGAGCGATAGCCCATTAAGGTGAAATTGTTGGCTTCCATCCAGTTAAGGAATTCTAAGGTATCATCTTTATCTTGCTTCTCACCCGGTAACTTAGCTTTTTTGATATCGCTTATAACAGTATTTAATCGCTTAAGCATAGGCTGCCAATCAGTTACTGTTAAGCTGATGTCTTCAACCACTGACAATAGTTCTGTTTTAATATTGTCTAATTCTTCTTGGTTGGCTTGACGGTCAATCTCAATTAAGAAAATCGTCTCTTCTGAAGTTGCCTTAAACTTGCTATCTACGATTGAAACAAGATCGTTAACTTCTAATTTTTTATCTCGAATGATTTTTAGTGGCGCATTAAGCATTAAGTGTGGTGATAAACCTAAGCGGTTTAATGCAATGCGAATTGAATCGACTAAAAATGGCATATCTTTAACGATCACTTCAATAATAGTATGACTAGACTTCCAGCCATTTTTATTTACTGAAGGATTAAAAACATGAATAATTGGAGCTTCATCTTTATGTTCGTTAAGTGAGCTCCATAAACTTAGTGTGGCTCCGTACATATCACTATCGTTACGATAGGCTAAATCTAATGA
>Ga0114909_1000590_pt1 | contig 25414 bp, 23 predicted proteins | sample MalvireepMed_906_FD_87290 | JGI IMG/M metagenome (GOLD analysis project Ga0114909, IMG submission 87290) | Marine viral communities from the Global Malaspina Expedition - Malaspina viral metaG DeepMed_906 | ecosystem: Environmental > Aquatic > Marine > Oceanic | place: Mediterranean Sea...
AGCGCTTCATCGACAGAGTTATCGATAACCTCTTGCCCGATATGATTTGGGCGAGTAGTGTCGGTATACATACCTGGACGGTGGCGAACGGGATCTAAGCCACTTAGTACTTCAATGGAGTCGGAATTGTATTGTTCAGTCATTGGAAACTCTATTTAGTCGCGATTATTATTGTATTTTATTTAGCTAAAGCGCAGGAGCTTTGTCTGTTTTTTGCGTTAACTGAAAAAAATCAGCCAACGCTGGCAGCATTTTATCAAAACCAATAAAGCTATGATCGCCGCCTTGCTGCACTACAAGCTGACAATGCTGATATTTTTCTACTGCTTGCTGATAATTTAACACTTCATCAGCCGTTTGTACCATAACTAAGAAATTATTTTTTTGTTTACTATCAATACTTGGCGCCGCTTGCTCTATATTTTTCAATTGTTGAATATGTGCGGAAGTTACTTGATAAACAATATTGGTATAAGGATTAATTTGCTCACCAATATAATCATCTAATAACTCATAGGGCTTAACCGCTGGGTTAACTAACACTGCCGGTAAATTATATTTTTCAGAAAGGTGATTTGCAAAATAGCCTCCAAGAGAAGAACCGACCAGGTACCAATGGCTTGTGTCTTGTTGCTGATCAATAATATCTTCAAGCTGGACAATTGCTTCATCTGGAGTGGTCGCTAACTGAGGGCAATAAAAATGAATATCTGGATGATGTTTAGCAAGGTATTGTCGACTTTGCTCAGCCTTTAACGATAAAGGTGATGAATTGAAACCGTGGATATAGAGCACATTTTGTTGCATAGAGATAAATTAACCTGAGCTTTATTTAAAAGCTAGTTAGTCAGTAAAAGATGTGATTAAAATTATCTTCAATATTTCTTGCTTGATAATTTTACTTAATTCGAGACAAATTAGCGCATCAACGGTAAAACTATTGTAAGTGAATTCAACAACGAAGTAAGCAAAAATAGCAACTGGAAAAGTATTTCTTATATCGTGTTCAGCTTGTCAGTTATACATGAACAATATCACTGTTAAGTGTGCCATCTTGGTATAAATAAAACAGTCTGTAAGCTGGACCTTGTGCTAAAGCACATACGGTTTCTGCATTTGGGTCAAACTGAATTGAAGTTGCTGGGCAAGTGTAAAGGTCAATACTTGCTTTTGCCTGCACTACTGCAGGGGTATTACTTTGTGTGGTAAGTACACTTGCTCTGTGCACATGACCGCAAGCAAGCGCTTTGATGATTCCCTTATTATTGTCATTATAGGTTGTTATTGCTTGCCAAAAATGTGCTTTATTCTGCAAGCCATGCTTATCAATGAAATAGCCAACATCAATAGGGTGATGATGCATTAATAATAACTGATACTTATTGCAATCTAGTCGTTGAGGTAATGCCATTAATGTTTTATCGCTAACTAACCCTGCTGGCGTGTCACTTTTGCTATTAATAAGTTGTATCTGCCAATGCTCACTGTCAATTTTATTGTCACTAATAAAAGGAGCTGCCGTTAAATATTTTTTTAATAAGCTAGGTTCATCATGATTACCTGCCAAATACAGGATTGGGATATTAATATTGGCTAACTGAACGGCATCAGCAAAATTTTTATATGACTGCTCAGTATGGTCCTGAGTTAGATCACCAGTAAAAATAGCATAATCAATACTAGGATTCTCAGCAATGCTGACCAAGGTCTGTTTGAGGTTTTCATAAACATTAACCTTGTGATGTAAACCATCAAGGTCAGCAAATAAGTGGCTATCACTAAATTGAGCGATAGTTAACACTTTATGTTTACACTCAAAGTCATTCTTTGTAGTCATTTAAGGTTGTAGCTCGACATGCACTTGCCCAAGTTGTAAACATAAATGCAACCATTCATTTAAAAATTGGTTCACTTGTTGTTTTTCATCTTGTTGATGCATTTGTGTATTGGGGTAATCATAACGCGGTTTTACTTGCCTTATATCCTGTGTGCTAACTACTTCTGCCATTCGAGCATCATGGTAAAGTCGTATTGTCATGCGAGGGTGTAATGAGGACTTCAACGCTTTGCTCAAGGTATGCAAACCGGTTAAGCTTTTTTGCTCGATGGTAACAAGTGAAGTGTAGCGAGTCACTTCGTTAACGATAACCGAGTATGATAGAAAATCACTAATAAAAAAGCTGCGCAGATCACCAACTTGTGTGTGATTGGCTTGTACTTTAAGTAACAACATATAATTATTGGCGCACAAGGTCATCAGGCTAACGAGATTAGGCTGATATTTTTTTCTTTCTGCGCTCTTAGTACTTGGGAAAAAACTCATCTATATGCAACTTATTAGTTTAACGCTACCTTGGTCACCAACAAAGGCTGCTTTAACACAGTGTTTGGTAATTTAATGCCAACCATTGTAACCCGATAATAGTAGCGGCGTTAGTAATTTTACCTTGTGTCAATAAGGTCATGGCTTCACTTCTATCGACAAGATGTAACAAAATATCTTCATTTTCTTCATCTAAGCCATGTACACTGCCAACAGCCACTTGCTGACTATCAATTAAGGCTAAATAAAGATGTATGCACTCACTCATGCCACCTGGGCTAGACAGATATTGCATTATCGGTGTTAGATTTTTACCACTAATATCAATATTTGCTTCTTCTTTTGTTTCTCGAATAGCAACATCTACGGGGTTTTCATTTTTGGCGAACATACCCGCTATAAACTCTAGTTGCCAAGGGCTAGCACTTACCATATCATCGCTTGTTCTTAATGCGCCAGGGCGAAATTGTTCAATAAGTAAAACCTTATCTAGCTTTGCATCATAGGGCAGCACCACAACAGCATCACCACGCTCAAAGATCTCGCGTTTAAGACTAGCACTCTGCTCTCCTGAAAATAATGAATGGGTAAGCTGATATTCATTGAGTTGAAAAAAGCCTTGATACTTTGTCGTTAACTGAGAAACGTTAACATCCTTGCTACTAAATTGCAGAATAGGCTTAGCTTCAATCTCATTCTTTGTCATAAACAACCTCTTTTTAATAATAATTTGTTACACTAGCAAACACTTATTTTATTTGGATATTTTTTAAATCCATGTAGGATACTGCAACTAAGAAAAATTTTATTAAATGAACAAGAAAAAGAGTAGCGTTACTACTCAAGGGAATCTTACTCATGAAAAAAACATTAAGCACGTTAATTATAGCTATTGCTAGCGCAGTTACTAGCGTAAATGCACAAGCTGATGACCTATTAACGGTTTACCAACAAGCATTATTAAACGATCCTGTGGTTTTAAAAGCACAAGCTCAATTTATGATAGTGCAGGAAGATATTGAACAAGCTCGCTCTATTTTATTACCGCAAATTAACTTCGCAGGTGGTTATTCTACTGGCGACCAAGAGTTTATTCACCCAACATCTGGCAAAGTATTAACTAATGAGTTTAGTAGCTTAACTTACGGTGCAAATTTAAATATGCAGCTTTATCATCACGATAGCTGGTTACGTTTAGACAATGCTGAAAAATCAGCGCACCAAAGTGATTTAACTTATCAGGTTGCTAAACAAGACTTGATCACGAGAGTGACACAAGCCTACTTTGATTTATTAAGCACCAAAGATGATTTAGTTTTTGCTACCGCAGAAAAAGATGCTATTGCTCGACAACTTGAACAAACAAAACAACGTTTTTCAGTTGGTTTGACGGCAATTACTGATGTTCATGAAGCACAAGCACAATATGATAGTGCTGTTACTGAAGAGATTCGCGCTGAAAACGCTATTTTTCAAGCTGAAGAAGAGTTACGAGTAATTACTAATGCCTACCCTAAAAATGTTAGCACACTTAATACTGCGCGATTTAGTACAACCGTACCAACGCCAAGCAGTGCTGATGAGTGGCAAGTAACCGCTGAAGCAAAAAATCTAGATTTAATTGCAGCAAAGGTCGGTATTGATATCGCCCAAGACGCCATTAGTATTGCTCGTTCTGGTCATTACCCAACCCTAGATTTTGGTGCTAACTATAGCGGTAAAGATGACGAATCAAAGGTTTCTGGCATTACTGAGAATGACCCAGCGATTGATGGCTATTCACTTGGAATTACTTTGAATGTACCGATTTACTCAGGTGGTGCAATTGAAAGCTCAGTACGTCAAGCGCAAAGTCGTTTTGTACTAGCAAGCCAAGACTTATCTTTAACTCACCGCTCTGTAGTACGTACTACTCGAAATGCTTATAATACGGTAATCGCGGCAATCTCTGCTATTAAGGCATTTGAGCAATCGGTTTTAAGTGCGCAAAAAGCACTTGAAGCAACAGAAGCTGGTTTTGAAGTTGGTACACGTACAATTGTTGATGTATTAGATAGCACACAAAACTTGTATAACGCTAAGCGTAACTTATCAACAACTCGTTATGCTTATATTCAAAACGTATTATTGTTAAAACGCGCTGCTGGTACTATTACAGACGAAGATATTAATGCTATTAACTCAGGTTTAATGGCTGCTCAATAATAACAATGAGTAAGTGAACTCATTTCACTTATTCTATAAAACTTATTGTTAGTGAATAAAAAGGCAGACGAATTAATATTTGTCTGCCTTTTTAGTTTATAAGTGGCTACGATTAATGATAAAAATCTCTGATGTATTCAGCCGCGCTTTCTTGCCAGCTAAAATGGCTCTGTTTGGCGCAATTTATAACTTTTTACATTAACGACTATGAAACTAACCATATCTTATGTATTACTATGGCTTGCTCAAGTTAAGGTGTGATTATTTCTGCAAAATCATAGAAAAATGTTTAATTAAAGTATTATTGCATCGTTTTATAAAATTCACACAATTGTTTAGCCTCTCTTTCGACCGAGTAATGCTCTAAAACTCGTGTACGACCTTCAAGCCCCATTTGCTTTAACTTGTCTTCATTTTCTAATAATAACGACATTTTTTCAGTCACAGCAGCTAAATCATTAATCGGCACAACATAGCCATCAACACCTTGACGAACTACCTCAGGCCAAGCACCTGCTTCACTTGCTAATACCGCAGCACCACTACTCATCGCTTCTAAGATAGTTAAGCCAAAACCTTCATTTTCACTCAATGCAACAACTAAAGATAAGCTACTAAATATTTTAGGGATGTCAGCAAAATTTTGCTCTCCGGCAAAAACAATGCGTTCACTCAACCCTGCTTGGGCAACCTTATCTTGTAACTCTTTAACAAAATCTGTGTTGCTCGATGAAATAGAACCTACAACTACGGCGGTATAATCAGGCTTGTCTTTTAAAATTTCGATGCAAGACTCAACAAATAGATGTACACCTTTTTGTTTTCTAACACGCCCTAATATAGCAATGCCCTTTTTACCTTTAGCAGTATTTTCCGGTAATAAATTAAGAGATTGCCAAGCTTGAGCTTTGTCTGTGGCTGGCACGTACTCATCCGTTTTTACGCCATGATAAATAATGGCATCGGGTTTACGATGCAAGTAGCTTGCAGAAGCTTTGCACATAGCCAAGACTGAATCCATTCTATCAGTTAACCACAAAGTAAAACCGGAACGATAACGCTGTGCAGCACTACTAAAAACAATTTTTATTTTGGCTCTAAATAAGTGCTTTAATAACAGTGCTTGTATCATCTCATCAACACGACGAGCATGAAAAATTCTATATTTTCCATTAGCAAGGGGCTTTCTACATAAACTTGCCACTTGCCAGAAACTAATAGCTAATGACTCATCTGGTAAATGGTGTTTACCCATTACCCGTAAATTAATCAAACGTTGCTGATCAGGTAATACCTGCAACATAGTCGATGTGACGCCAGAAAAGTTAGCGTTAGAATTACCAATGATCAACTCAACTTCTTGTTCACATATTTCTTTTGTTCCACTTGCAACCATAACGACCATCAATTAATAGTAATTTAAACATTGCGCGCTATTCTACGTTAAAGCTGTTAATAAGTTAATTGCGCATTTTAAAGTAACCTAGGTATAATCACCTTCCTAAAAACAACAGCATTAACAACCCTCAGAGAGAACATTGTGAGTAGTAATAAAGTTTTACAGCCTGATTTTAAGTTATCATTTTTATTACCTAAATATTGGCTCACTTGGCTAGGTGTTTTTATTCTCTACACTATTTCATGGCTTCCTTTTAAATTGCAGTTACTGATGGGCCGCATGCTAGGCCGATTATTAATGAAAATAGGCTCCAAACGTAAACATATTGCGTTAACTAATCTTAGGTTATGTTTTCCAGAAAAAAGTGAAAGCGAGTTACAAGCTCTGCTTAAGAAAAACTTTGAAAATACCGGTATTGCACTATTTGAAACCGGTATGGGTTGGTGGTGGCCAGATTGGCGAATTAAACGCAAATTTCGTGTAAAAGGCGTAGAACATATTGATAAAGCGCAGAAAGAAGGTAAAGGTGTTTTATTACTTGCGATGCATTATTTAAGTGTTGAAATGAATGCTAGGGGTGTTGGTTATGGCCACCCAATGGTAGTTTTTTACCGACCTCATAATAATCAATTGATGGAGTTTTTCCAATTTAGAGGACGAGGGCGTTCTAATAAATACATGTTGGGTAAACGAGACGTAAAAGGCTTAATTAAAGCACTAAGAGATGGTGAAGCCTGTATTTATCTACCTGATCAAGATTATGGCAGAAACCGCAGTGTTTTTGTGCCTTTCTTTGGTGTTAAAGAAGCTGCCTCTACAACAGGTACCTTAATCTTCGCTCGTCAAAAAAATGTTGATACCATGATGATCATCCCAGTACGAAATGATGATGGCAGTGGTTATACCTTAGAAATTAAACCACCACTAGAAAACTTCCCTACCCAAGATGATATTGCGGATGTTACCCGTATCAACCAAGAGTTAGAGAAAGCAATTTTACATAAGCCTGAGCAATATATGTGGTTACACCGTCGTTTTAAAACCCGGCCTAACAAAGATGATCCGTCACTTTACCGATAACATTGCATAAATAAACTTCTTTGTTTACAGTATAACTATTAAGCATAAATATTGAGCAAAATTACAAAGGTATTGATTTCTTATGAACTTTTGGCTGCGTAATATCATATTAGGGACATTTCTTGTTGCGTTAGCTTGGGCCTTTTTCGCTAACCAAGATTTTTTACTTTCTTTAGACCACCCTGACAATCAAATAACCAGTACAGAAGAAGAAACCGCTAAACCCAAAGATGAAGCAGTAGCTCAAGCAGCAGGAAAAACGAAAAAGAATTATCAACAAGGACGTAAGGTTGAAAATGCAGCTGCTGCTGGCCTATCAAAGTTTTATGCCAACTTATATGGCGATACTGATAGCAAGGGACCGAAAATTCGTAATAATATTATTTATTTACCAGACCCTAAAGGCGATTTAGAAAAATTATTACAAGCAAGAGAAATGATCGTTCGCCCTTATAGAAGAAATTGGCATGGCAGCACAGAATCTCGTCCATTTAGAAAAGGTGAAACCATTTATCAAAAACTATCTCAGTACTCAACAGATGACGGTATAGAGCTTATTTGGTGGCTAAATCGAGACTATATAGTAAAAGACCCTTTTCGCATTGAAAAAAATATTCTAAAAACAGCCTATCAGGTAGGTAAAGCAATTGAAGGCCACTTTGAATCAGGCCTTTCAATATTTTTCTGTTACCGACAGCGTGCCGTCGTTATTATCGAGAGCATGCCTAGGCCATACTTAGACGAGGAATGCACGTTACTTGGAGCAAATAATTCTTTTTAAATTAAAGTAAATATTAAGCCAATAATATTTTATGCCAAAGTGCACTAATACGCTCTTGCTCCACAAAATCTGCCTTTTCCATTAATGAACTCTCATTTTGCATCGCTGCTTGGTGCCCTAACCCTCTAAGATTTTGATATACGTCACTAAGTAGATTTTTCTCTTGCTCAGTTAGCAAACCAGATGCATTCAACTGCTTAAAGATACCTAAGTTGTCACATGCTGACATTAATGATGGGTGTTTATGGCCGTAGGCTAACACTAAAAATTGTGCTAAGAATTCTATATCAACCAAGCCGCCTAAACCTTGTTTGATATCTACCTTATGCTCTGTTGATTTATCGAGATGTTTACGCATTTTTTCTCGCATGTTAATAACATCATCTTTTAATTCAGTTAACGCTCGTGATTTAGATAAAATTTTCTGACGAATAGATGAAAAGCTATTAACGAGCTCATCGTTACCATAAATCATACGTGCTCTAACAAGTGCTTGGTGTTCCCAAGTCCAAGCGTCTTCATCTTGATACTGCCCGTAAGTATTGAGATGCACCACTAAAACACCAGAGTTACCAGATGGTCGAAGCCGCATATCTAGTTCATATAAAATGCCGCTATTCATTCGAGTATTAAAAATGTGCATAATACGCTGCGCTAACTTCATATAAAACTGACTAGCCGTAATGATTTTATTACCGTCAGCGCAGCCGGTAGTCATTTCATCGCGTTCACTATGGTGAACAAAGACTAAATCAAGATCAGAACTATAGCCCAACTCACAACCACCGGTTTTTCCATAAGCAATAACGCCAAAACCTTTATCGTTACCACTTAAACAACTTGTCGGCGAGCCAAATCGTTCACTTACTTGCTGCCAAGCTAAGTTAATCACCTCATTAACAATAGCTTGCGCCAGTGCCGTTAAGTGAGCACTCACCTTTTCTACAGACATTATTTTTGTGATATCAGCTGCTGCGATACGTAATTGTTGTGACTGTTTAAACTGACGTAAGGCCTCCATTTGCGCCTCTAAATCCTCTTCAGGGATCCGCAGCATACGTTCTCGTAACTCTAGAGCATAACTCGATAGTTGTGGTGGATTATGCAGCAACTTGGGGTCGATCAATTCATCAAGTAAAATCGGGTATTTAGCAATATAGTCACTAACCCAGCTGCTTGCTTGGCATAAATGAATAAGCTGTTTAAAGGCTCCTTCATTTTCAAACAGTAATTCTAAATAAGCAGTCCGTGTCACAATCTGTCTAAAAACTTGTAATACTCTCGCCAAAACGACATCTGCTTGCGTTGTTTTCTGTAGTCGGCATAATAATAATGGAATAAGCTTATCAAGTACCTGCCGACCGCGATTACCCAAACTACGCTTTGCAGCATCTTGCTGGAAATCTTTTAGCACCCGCCAAACGTTTTCACTTGGCCAGTTCTGGCCATCTTGCTCAAGCCAACTAATAGATTCTTCATCATCCCAACGACTATGCCATAAGGTGACCCAATGCTCATCTGCAGCCTGATAATTAGGGCTTTGAACACCAATAAGCTGCTCAAACTCATCATGTACACCGTTCATATGAGTAGCGAGCAGTTGTAAAAACTCGTCCCAACTAGCTAATGATAATACAGTAAGAATTCGCGCTTGATCTAAAGCGGTATCAGGTAAAGTCTGTGTTTGCTTGTCTGCTAATGCCTGAATGATATTTTCAACACGCCGTAAAAAACGATAAGCTTGCTCTAATACCTGCTTACTGCTTTCACTTAACTCACCACTTCGAACCAATTGCGGCAATACTGTTAACAAACGTCGTTGTTGTAATTCTTTTACGCGGCCACCACGAATTAACTGAAAAACTTGCACAATGAATTCAATTTCACGAATACCACCTGCGCCCAATTTAATATTATTAACTAATTGTTTGCGACGGACCTCTTGGGCAATCATCATTTTCATTCTTCGCAAGCTATCAATTACACTAAAATCAATATATCGTCGATATACAAATGGCCTTAACATTGCTGATAACTGCGCATGATATGAAGAATCACCAATGACACGCGCTTTAAGCATGGCGTAGCGTTCCCAATCTCTGCCTTGTTCTTGGTAATAATCCTCCATCGCATTAAAAGTTAATACTAATGGACCGCTGTCACCAAAAGGTCTAAGGCGCATATCAACTCGGTAAACAAAACCATCCGCTGTCACTTGATGTAAAGAGGCAATTAGCTTCTGTGCTAAACGAATAAAAAACTGCTGATTATCAATACTTCGACGGCAACCTATAGTTTCTCCGCTTTGTGGATATGTGAAAATAAGATCAATATCAGAAGAGAAATTAAGTTCCTTACCGCCTAATTTACCCATGCCATAAACGAGTAATTGTTGTGTTTCGCCTTCTTTATTTTTAGGGGTTCCCCATTTTGTTTGGCATAGCTTTGTTAGCCAACTCAAGCTAGCTAAAATAAGCTCATCAGCTAATGATGATAAGCATGCTAAAGAGAGCTCTAATTCAGCATTAAACAGTAGATCATTAAGTGCGATATTGACCATTTGTTGTAAACGAAAACGTCTGAGTTGGCGATGTAACTGTGCTTCATCTTGACAGTTAAGCAATAAGTCAGCTAACAATTGTTTATAATCAGGCTGCTCTGTCATTTTGGTTTTGGTAAATAACTCGACCACCAATTCAGGTGCCTGTATAGCGCTAGAAAAAACAAAGTCGCTTAGTGCCATGGCTTGTTTAAAGCAATACAACTGCTCATCAGTTAATTCTGTACAAGCTTCAGGATGTTGTTCATTAAAACGCTGCCAGCTTTGACATTGTTGCTCTTGTAAAATAGCAGGAAAAGTTAAATACACAAGCACTCCAAAAGATTGACAGTTAATAAACTAGACATAATATGTCGTAGCTGTTATTAATAATAACGCTCAGTAAGCGGTTTAGATATAATTAATGAATACTTACACAGATTGAGTGGCAGCTTTTGCATTCACTCACTATTTTGATAACATAGCATTTTTGAGGAGATGATGGCAGAAATGCAGACATTAAAAAACGCTTTTTTATTGCTCTTAATCACACTTGGCACAATTAGTTTATTTGGCTGTGGCGGTGATCCGGTAAAAGAGCAAATAACACAACAACTCCCTATTACCGCGGCAAGAGTGGCTCAATTAGGTGACGCCTTAACATCAGGCCAAGTTCGTAACGCCAATTTAGTGAACCAATATGCCGATAGGGTATTACAAGCTAAGCCTAACTTGTCACCATTAATTGACGAGTTTCGCAAAGACGCTAGTATTGAAGGGCCAATGTATAAGGCTTTACTTGACCGGATAAATACCGCACAAAATCAGCCACAAATGTTCGAGTCAAGCCAAGCGCTTTATAATGAACTACTTAACATTTACCAAGCCGCAGATCCTGTTTTATATTCAGATGCCTTAAGCGATCCTTTGAACGTGCTTGCGGATATGTCTGATGGTCAGTTACCCCGCATTAATTCTCTTTCAAAAACTGCCAGCCAACAAGCAAATAATGCTCAAGACTTTGGAACAGGAGAGCAACTTATTGGCAACCCAAGTTATGGCCACTGGCAAACAGGCAGTAATGGCATGTCTTTTTGGGCTTGGTATGGCATGTATTCAATGATGGGTGATTTATTTGGCCGTCGTACTTATTATAATGATTGGGGCAGAAGTCGTAATTACAGCTATTACAATGATTATGGTCGTACCCGTTATAGCTCACCAGGACAGCTTAAAAAGCAAAGTCAGCTTGATACTCGCACTAAAAAATCTTTTGCTAGTCGAGGACAGAAATTTACTAGTCCATATAGCAAAAGCCGAGCGGGATCTTCAAGCCTTTCAAGTCAAAGTAAAACCGCACAAAACAGTGCCAAACGTTTCCGTACGAATAGTGTAAAAAAGAGCAGTTACGCAAGTAAATCAAAAAGTAAGAACTCTAGCTTCAGGAATTCAAATACCAACACCTCTCGCGGCTTTCGTCGTGGTAAATAGCTAAAATAGGAATAATGAACATTATGAATACATTGATAGAACTCGTTGGTGTTAATCAAAATTTATTGGCTATTTTGGCCATTGATATTTCCATCGCGATATTACTGTTAGGCGCTATGCGCTTTCTGTCTGGGTTAAGCGCCAAGGTTAATAGTACTGAAGAACTGGCTAAGCAAGACAACTTTGCTTTTGGCATTAGCGTAGCAGGCAGTATCTTAGCCTTAGGCATTGTCTTAACGGGTGCCATTACAGGTGAAGCAGCAAGCAGTTATGCTATGGAAGCTATCGGCATGTTAGCTTATGGCGGTTACGGTTTAATTTTGATTAAAGTCGGGCGCATCATTCATGATAAAGTTGCTTTACAACATTTAGATAAAACAGCTTTGATCATAGAAAAAAATCTTACCATTGGCATTATTGATGCTGCTGGTGCAATTGCAACAGCAATTATTATCCGCGCAGTTTTACTCTGGGTTGATGGTTTGGATATAAGCACTTTCATTGCCATTACCAGTGGCTTCTTCGTTGCACAATTAGTCTTAGTGATTGTTACTCGTTTACGTGAAAAGCAATACGCGAAAAACAACCAAGAAGACTGTTTGCAAGAAGCCTTAACTAATGGCCAGCTTGCTTTAGCTATTCGTTACAGTGGTCAGGTAATTAGTACCGCGCTTGCAGTAACTGCAGCTAGCCACTTTCTAACCTACAGTCCAGAAACTTTAGTAGTGAATTTGCTAGGTTGGTTAGTCTTTGGCGTTATCATGACTTTATTAGTGGCATTACTTACTGCCTTAGCAAAACGCATTGTTTTATGGGGCATCAATTTAGTTGAAGAAGTTGATCAGCAACATAACATTGGTGTAGCTAGTATTGAAATGGCAACCAGTATTGCTATCGCACTTATTCTCTCTGCATTAATGGCATAACAACAATATTTAGTCCTAGGGCTTAGGCGCTAGGGCTAATTCGATAAATCTCTAACAAATTACCCCTACATGCCTTCAAAAAACTCTCACTTTATTGATGATTTCTTACTCATCATGACGATGGCCGTGCTTGCCGGCTGTGGTTTAATTTATGAATACTTACTTTCTCATTATGCTGGACGCGTATTAGGTGTAATGGAAAGCACTATCTATACAATGATAGGGCTAATGATAGTATCAATGGGCTTAGGGGCCTTTGCAGCCCGTAAAGTAAAAAATGCTTTCAATGGTTTTGTTTTTTTAGAGCTGATTATCGCTTTTTTAGGTGCCAGCGCAATTCTACTTATTGGTGGTTTAGTAGCAATAACCCAAATACTGCCAGAACTTATCGCGGAAATGCTTTCCCTGCCCCCTGACATGAAACCTCAAGGTGGTTTATTTCAACAATTAAACTGGTTAGCGTTAAAAAGTCCGTATTTCTTTGGGGTGCTACTCGGCTTTTTTATTGGCATGGAAATACCTCTAATAGCCCGTATCCGCGAAGATATTCATCAACAACACTTAGCCAATAATTTAGGTACTATTTATGGTGCAGATTATGTTGGTGCTGGTATTGGGGCAGCTATTTGGGTACTTTTTTTACTCAGTATCGACATCAGTAAAGCTGCTGCATTAACCGCCAGTTTAAATTTAATTGCCGGTAGCTTTTTCATTTGGCGCTATTGGCAAAAGCTGAATTGGCGTAAAAGCTTTGTTAGTTTGCATATAACATTAGCCTTCATAATCGCCTTGCTCTTTAGCCATGGCAATCAATGGCTTAATCAAATGAATAACTTACTGTATTTAGACAAGGTCGTGCATTCCGATAAAACACGCTACCAACAACTTACCTTTACTGAACGTTATATGGGGCTAGAACAGCAAAGCATTATAAACTTTTATCTTAATGGTCGATTACAATTTTCTTCTATCGATGAGCACATTTACCACGATTACTTGGTAGCACCTGTATTAGCAGCTTCAGCTCGCCATGATAATATTCTCATCATTGGTGGTGGTGATGGTTTAGCTTTACGAGATGTTTTGCAGTACTCTCCTAAGGCTGTCACTCTAATCGATTTGGATAGTGAACTAATTGATATTTTCAAAAATCCACAACAGCATGTTAATAACAAACTTGCTCATCAAATTACCCAGTTAAATCGCCAAAGCTTACAAGATGAGCGCGTAACAATTCATCGCGCCGATGCATTTATTGCGATTAATGAACTCTTAAAAAACAAAAAAGTATTTGATGCTATTATCGTCGACTTACCAGACCCAAGTCATCCAGACCTTAATAAACTTTATTCAGTTAATTTTTATGCTAGGTTAAAACAGTTATTAAGTGGCGATGGTTTAATTGCTGTGCAATCTACCAGTCCATACCATGCTCAAGACACTTTTATTTCTATCGGCAAGACAATGGAAGCCGCTGATTTTGCCCATGTTGAACAGTACCATGATAACGTACCGACCTTTGGTGAGTGGGGTTGGACCATTGCTGCTAAAAATGGTGCTAGTGCTTTAACAAGATTAAACAAATTAACACAACTGCCGGTTAAACATTCGTGGTTAAATCTAGCGAGCTTAAAAGCAGCTTTTATTTTCCCAAATGACTTCTATCAGCATAAAGATAAAGTTGATATAAATATATTAGGCAGCCACACCATTTATCAATTGCATCAACAGGCATGGCAAGATCAACAAGGCATAAATTAGTAGCTAAATTGAAAACGAAGATAATAATTACAATTTGATTAACAAAAAACGCTTGACATATTATGTCAAACTGATAAATTTTACTCAAGCGACATAATATGTCACTTAACTTTTTCACAAACTTCTTAAACGAAGTAAAAGGAAGGAAAGGAAATACATGAATATTCATACTATAGCCGATCATTTAAATAGCTTGGCTGATAATTCAGACACTGGCATGAACTTTGACTGCCAACCGATAACAGGTGAAGTGGACGTATTACAAATAAGCATATTAGGACGTGAAGAGTTACCAGTTTTTGTTTCGGTAACCGATGATCAAATTCTTTGCATCAGTTACCTTTGGGGAATTGAAGAAGTTAAAAGCGAATGTATTGCGCCAATGCACGAAAGCATGTTGGAAATGAATATCCCCATGCCTTTATCATCATTTTCAAAGATTGGTGATAAATATGTCGTTTTTGGTGCCTTATCAATCGGCTCTAGCTTAGCTGACATTGAGCATGAATTAGCAGTATTAAGCAATAATGCTTTAGAAGTTATTGATGATATGAGTGATTACTTGATTTAACAAAGAGTCAATTGATCATCTATTAGGAGTAAAAAATGAGTATATTTAAAAAAATTATGACCGCTATTCGCGGTGGCGCATCTGAAGCAGGTGAAGCTATTGTTGATGCCAACGCAACGCGTATTTTTGAACAAGAGATTCGTGATGCTGAAAATCACCTTACCAAAGCAAAACGCGATTTAACTGGTGTTATGGCTGAACAAATGTCTGCTAAACGTGATGTAGAGCGTTTAACTAGAGAAATTACTGAGCATGAAGGTTATGCTGGTCAAGCTCTTGATAAAGGTGATGAAACACTCGCATTAGCGGTAGCTGAAAAAATTGCAAATTTAGAAACAGAATTGGCAAGTCAGCAACAAGCGTTAACAAGTTACACCACAAGCAGTGAACGTTTAAAAGAATTAGTGAAAAAGAGTGAGCGCCAAGTAGCTGAGCATAAACGTCAATTATCTATGGTAAAAACCACTGAGAGTGTGCAAAAAGCAACATCAGCTATTACTGATAATTTTTCATCAAGTAACTCTAAACTGTTAAGTGCGAAAGATTCGTTAGAACGAATTAAAGCCAAGCAACAAAAGTTTGATGATAAAATGAAAGCTGCTGAATTGCTTGATTCTGAAGACTCAGATACCTCTTTACAGTCACAATTAAAGGCTGCAGGCATTGGCGCACAAGATAATAGCGCAAACTCTGTGCTAGATCGTATCAAAGCTAAGCAAAAATAGCGGAAACGGTCACGCTTCCCAAGCACCAAACAACACCTATTTAGCCTGTTGTTTGGTGCTTTTTCGGTCAAACGAACAAACAGGTATCCACATGAGTTTTTTCAAGAAAACCTTCACTAAGTTCGGCAGTAAATCAAAGGCAGAACCACGAAAACTATCACGAGTTAACCAACTACTTGTCGGTGACATTATTGTATTAACTGATAGTTTTGCTTTACCTGAATCTTTAAGACAGCAAGAATTTCAAGTGAAGTCAGTCAATAGTTATGAGTTTGAGCACAATGTACAAACTGAGTGGGCGCTGCTTGGCACAAATGCCTTAGAAATATTCTTATCTCTAGATGTTGACGATACTACTGAGTTAAAGTTTTCATTAAAAATAGCGCATGAAGATGTCGAAACTTTGTTTGATTTGGAACGATTTAGCGAAGTGTTCGACGAACCTGGTCAAGCCTTTCTTGATAAGAAGAGCGATACCACCTTGTCTGCAGGCTGGAGTAGCGACCAATATCAACAAAGTGTTTTTGCTAAGGTGGGTTATTTTCATCGTAAGGATCATCGTAGCGAAAACTTATCTTCCTATGAAGGTCGAGATTCAGGTGAACAATTTGAACTATATAGTTTATTTAATGAAGACCAAAGTAACGGTATTGATATAGAAGTGTGGCAAGATGGCGACACCGAAGTTTGCTTAACGTTATTTCGCCCCTTAAGTGATATTATTGATATGTATCCAGGAAGTTAAGGTAAATATAATGAGTAGGAAAATACCTGAAAAATGGCAATCTTCCGTTAAAGCAATCAAAGCCGTACAAGTTGCTTTTGATATGGATGAAAAAATACAGCTATCAATTAGAAAACAAGCACTTGAAGCGGGGTTAAGTCCTTCCGATCAAATACGCGATATTTTAGGCTTACCCGTTAATAAAAAACCAAAACGCCCGCGCCTAACCGTAAGTTTGGCACCTGATGACTATGAAGTACTCGCCCAAAAGTATAACTTACAACCAGAGCAACAACTTGAAATTAAAAGAAAGTTAATGGATGATTTAATTGAATTTGTTGAAAAAAGCGATAAAGATTAACTAGAACATTATTCAGTATTATTTAAACGAATAACTAAACCTCGTGGTTGAGCTATTTCTGGTAGCAGTTGTTGCCAATACTGTCGGCTAGCGCCGATAAATCGATGCATCGCAGCAGTCGGTGTAATGGCTTGAGCTTGCTTATTTTGGCGAATGCCCTGCTCAACACTTTTCACTGTAAATTGCTCATCTTCTTCAGAAAGTGGCTGATGTATTTCTATCAACCTTTTGCTTCCATCTTCAAAGGACATCTTAATGGGCTGATTAACAATGCGTACTTTGGTTTGCATTGGCACATGATCATATAGCCATTTAATATCAGCATCGTATAAACGAACGCAACCAGAGCTAGCGCGCATACCAATGCCGATTTTCTTATTTGAGCCATGCAATAAATACTCACTAGTACCTAAACGCAACGCATACTTGCCAAAAGGATTATTTACGCCAGCGGGCACCTCTTTCGCAAGCTGTTTACCATGTTCATTGAAATACCGCACTCGCATTGCTTTAGTTGGCCGCCAAACAGGATCTTTTCGCTTCTCACTAATATAACTAGTAACAACAGGCGTAGCGAGACCTTGTTTACCTATCCCCACAGGAAATACATGTATTTTATTGTTGGCAGAATCAAAATAATATAAGCGTAGTTCTGGTAAATTAACGACAATGCCTTGATGTTTTATGAAGGGTAATAACATGGCTTTAGGAATAGTAATATTACTGCCAAACGTAGGGGTAAAAGGATCAGTATTTGGATTTGCACTTACTAAAGCGAGAAAACCGACATCATATTGCTCTGCTAGTTGTTGAAAGTTATCACCTTCAACAACTTTGTGTTGAAAATCTTGACCAATTAAACGTTGTTTACCATTAGGAAAGTTATATTCTGTAGCCAATGCTGAGATGCTAGCTAGTAGTAAATAAACGCCACAAGTTAACTTCAACAAAAAGTCATGATTCACTAATAGTTTCCTTGCCAATAAGGGGTAACTGAAAGTGCTTTAAGTCGAGATTGCTCCATCGCCAGCACTAAGTTTTCAACTTTATTATCAAGCCATGCAAGTACTTTATTATCTCGATTGGGTTTATCAAGTAACTGCTGCTTTAACAAACTTAAAGTTTGCAACTCACTTATACCTTCTTTTATATCAAGCCAAGGCCTTCTATAGTTTATAGCTTGCTGAGCACTTTCTGATTTATTAAACAATGTGCTAAACCAACTACCCGTTAGCAAACTACGAACAAGTAAACCATGTATTTCAATGTAGTTTGAACAAACATCGTTATGCGATAATGACTCTAATTTTAACAGTTCATTGCTAATATTACTTAATGCCAGAGTTAGCTTGTTTTGGGCAAACTGCATCAAAGGCTGCACTTTATTTTGACTAACTTTCGCTTCAATATCGTCGCTAAGTAGAAGCTCTAATATAGACAACTGCAGCAAATTAAAACGTTCACTATGAAACAGTTTTAGCATATCCTGCTTTTTAGGAAACTGTACTTGTTCATGTTCGAGTTTGGTAATTAACTTATCACTACTTATCAGCTTCTTTCGATATCCTGCACTTAAGTTGATAAGACTTTGCTGATGTTGAGCATTTTCCAGCCAATCTAACGAGCGGATAAAATAACTCAATTCATCACGGATTTTTAACTGCTTTGTCGTTAGCCTTTCTGAAAACAACCAGAAACCTTGTCGCATTAGCGCTAATAATTCATTAATTTTGATTAAATGTGTTAATGATGAATTATCAAGGTAATCATCAACTTTGCACTGCAATTTAGTTAACGAAAAATCAAGTCCGCCCCTAAATACAGCAGTTAGTGTATCTAGCCCTTTAGCAGGTATTACTTCAAGTGTTGACTCTTCATGTGCTGGTATTACTTTTGTAGGTGCATTCTTTATTGTCATAACTTGCGCTAAGCCATCTTTGTGCTTAGCGCTTGCTTCACCTTGATTTTTTTTAAGCTGACTGAAGTGAGCAGCGAGTGCATAACCACGAGCAGCTTTACTTAAACGTCCGGGACGCATCGACATATGTGCTAACAATAATTTTGCTAAAACTAATAAGGATTGTTGTTCGCCACTGACTAATTCAAGTTCTATCTCATAGATGGCATCAGTTTTATCAAGCCCATCACAACTGACAATTCCTTGATCAAAAGCTAATTCAATAATACTGCCATCAATAGTAATGGTCCAAGTGACTCTGTTAAAGTGAGTATTAAATAATCTTGTTATTGCTTGCTGCAAACTCGCGACATTAGCTTCACTTTTTCGCCAAATATCATTTGGAAATAAACTAAGGTTTACTTTGTCATCGCCTATATCAACGTTATATTCAGGGCGCTTATGTAAGCCACCAATGACTTCACCAGAAGTCTTAATTGTTTGCTCAAAATGTATCTGCTTTCCAGAGAGTTGAATGCCTCGAACTCTTAAGCCCATATCTAGCTTACGTAAAGCTAACTCTGGCGTATCGAGATAGTAATTAGAGAGTTGCTTTTGTTCAGTTTTAAAAGCATAACCTTGTTCGGTTAATACTTCTGTGATTTTTTCAGCAACATTTATCTCTACCTCAGGAAACTCTGCTGGTAGTAGTAAATATTTAAGTTCTATTTCAGTTGTCATTTGATTCTGGTTTGGTAATTTCTAATAAGCGCACTCTAGTTTGGGAACAGCATACACTGTACTTGAAAAGAGTCCAACTATCGCAACAAAGACAATGATAACTATCGATTAAAACCTTGCCTTCAACGCACTAAACACATAATATCTGGTATTATTTTATTTTCCGGCTGCATTATGAAAAACCTGTTAAACCGCATCATCCCACTTACCTTGGCACTTACTTGTTCTTTGTTAGTTCAAGCAGAGGAAGCAACACAGTTAGAACAAGGTTTCATCATTGATGAGCTAACTATTTATATGCATGCTGGCCCAGGCACTAATTATAGAATTTTAGGCACAATTACTGCCGGTACTGAAATAGAAATAACCGGCCAAACAGATAAAGATTACAGTGAAATTATTGACGAAAAAAATAGAAAAACATGGGTTGAATCTAAGTATATTACCAATACACCAGGACTTCGCTTTGTTGTCGCAGAGTTAAATGAAAAAGTAGACAGTGCCAGTGACTTTACTAGCCAACTTGATGGTGAAGTTAATGCATTAAAAAGCACAATCGCTAACTTACAGCAAAAAAACAAACAACTAACAAACGAAACTAAAAATCTTAAAACGACTCTCGCCAGCACCAGCAGTAAATTAAAGAGCCAAGATACAGACATCCAAAAGCAATGGTTTTTCAATGGTGCTCTTGTTTTGGGTTTTGGTTTGATTTTAGGGTTGATACTACCGCGTTTCTTTAGCCGAAGACGTTCAAACATGGACAGCTGGCAATAAAGTTGGTGCCATAAATGTCTTTTAATAGTCAATAAAAGTCGTTAAAAAAAGGAAATAACATTCTTACTGGAGTGTTATTTTTCTTCTTTTAAACCATGTACATTTAAAGATTTAACCACCCAAGTTTGGCTAGAGAGCCATAACAACGCACGCTTTTAGTACTCCCTTACAATGACATTTATTAATAAAGCAATTATCGTTCATTCTTTATACGGCAAGTGAAATAACAAGGAACAGATTGACTCTATTCCTGCACTTTTATTAACAAAACTAAGAATTGCTCTAGGATAATAGTTATACTCTATAACTCATTTGTATGCTAGAAACCTACCCTTCAAGGAAAGTTATCGTGACAAAAAACAAAGTCGCCCTAATTACCGGTATTACTGGTCAAGATGGCTCATATTTAGCTGAGCTTTTGTTGGAAAAAGGTTATGAAGTGCACGGTATTAAGCGACGAGCGTCTTCATTAAATACTGAGCGAGTTGATCATATATATCAAGATAGTCACGAACAAAATCAAAGATTCTTTCTTCATTATGGTGACTTAACCGACTCTTCTAACTTAACCCGTATTTTAAAAGATGTACAACCTGATGAAGTTTACAATTTAGGTGCACAGTCGCACGTAGCGGTTTCCTTTGAATGCCCAGAATATACCGCTGATGTTGATGCTATTGGCACATTGCGCCTGCTTGAAGCCATCCGTTTCTTAGGTTTAGAAAAGAAGACTAAATTTTATCAAGCATCGACATCTGAACTCTATGGTGAAGTGCAAGAGTCTCCTCAAACTGAAAAGACACCTTTTCATCCACGTTCACCTTATGGTGTCGCAAAGATGTACGCTTACTGGATAGTAGTGAATTACCGAGAATCCTATGGCATATATGCTTGTAATGGCATTTTATTCAATCATGAATCACCGCGCCGTGGTGAAACCTTTGTTACCCGTAAAATAACTCGAGCTATTGCAAATATCTCCCAAGGGTTAGAGTCATGTTTATACCTTGGCAACATGGATGCTTTACGCGATTGGGGTCATGCAAAAGATTATGTTCGTATGCAATGGATGATGTTGCAGCAAGAAATCGCTGATGATTTTGTCATTGCGACAGGTAAACAAATCAGTGTCCGTGAGTTTGTTAAGCTATCCGCTTTAGAAATAGGCATTACCCTTGAGTTCAGTGGCACAGGCGTTGATGAAATAGCCATCGTGGCAGCTATTACAGGTAATGATGCTCCTGCCTTAAAGGTCGGTGATATCGTAGTAAGAGTTGATTCTCGTTATTTCCGACCAGCAGAAGTCGAAACCCTGTTAGGTGATCCTTCGAAAGCTAAAGAAAAATTAGGCTGGGTACCACAAATTACCGTGGAAGAAATGTGTGCAGAAATGGTCAATAACGATTTAAATAAAGCCAAACAACATGCTTTATTAAAAAATCACGGCTTTAACATCGCAGTTACCCTAGAGAGCTAGAGTATGACTTCAACTAAACAGCGTGTTTTTGTTGCAGGTCATAATGGTATGGTCGGCTCAGCAATCGTTCGTCAATTATCCCAGCAAAACAATGTTAAAATTATCACCTGTTCTCGCCAAGAAGTTGATTTAACCAATCAACAAGCGGTACTTAAATTTTTTCAGCGCGAAAAAATTGATCAAGTGTATTTAGCTGCAGCTAAAGTTGGTGGAATTTTGGCCAACAACACTTATCCTGCTGATTTTATTTATCAAAATTTAATGATTGAGTGCAATATCATTCATAGCGCTCACCTAGCTAATGTTCAACAATTACTCTATTTAGGCTCATCCTGTATTTACCCTAGGCTTGCCAAACAGCCAATGAGTGAAAGTGCATTATTAACCGATACCTTAGAGCCAACAAACGAGCCCTATGCTATTGCAAAAATTGCTGGCATTAAACTTTGTGAAAGTTATAACAGGCAATATAATCGAGACTATAGAAGCGTGATGCCAACGAACCTATATGGGCCGTTTGATAACTTTCATCCTGAAAACAGCCATGTTATTCCCGCGTTGTTAAGAAGATTCCACCAAGCAAAGTTAGACAATGATGCACAGGTTGTAGCTTGGGGTAGCGGAAAACCAATGCGAGAATTTCTGTATGTTGATGATATGGCCAATGCCTGTCTTCATGTTATGAACCTAGATAAAGCACTTTATGACGCCAATACAGAGCCAATGTTAAGTCATATTAATGTTGGTACAGGTATTGATTGTACCATTAAGGAATTAGTTAAAACTGTCGCTCAAGTTGTCGGTTATACCGGTAAAATAACCTTTGACGCTAGTAAACCTGATGGTGCACCAAGAAAACTAATGAATGTAGAGCGTTTACAGTCACTAGGTTGGCAACATTCTGTTGATTTGCAGTATGGTTTAACACTGGCTTATCAATGGTTTTTAAACAACCAAGATAATTATAAACAATAAACGGCAACTCTTAACTTCAACTTCTCTTATTCTTAAAGGCATTTTCATGAAAATATTATCTATACCTAATCGCGGCCGTTCATTTAATGCCGTACGCCCTGAAGCAGAATGTTATATTAGCTTAGCTAAAGCGGGCCATGAGGTGACATTATTCACGTGTAAAAGTAATGCTTATTATCAGGAATATAAAAATGCCAACATTAATTTAATTGAGCTGGCTTCTTTAAAAAAATACAGTTTATCCGTAATCAAGCAGATACATAGTTACATTAAACAGCATAACATTGACATAGTATATGCAACGGAATCCAATGGCATTCCAAATGCTGCTTTTGCTTGTATTGGTACCAACGCTAAAATGATTGCATACCGTGGTACTACGGGAGGAATGTATAAAACAGACCCAAGTAACTACTTATGCACGCTTCACCCAAGAATTGACGGTTATGTTTGCGTATCAAATGCCGTTAAAGAGCATGTGAGCACTAAGGTTAGTGCTTCAGTAAAGTCTAATACCACGACAATTTATAAAGGTCATGATATTGCTTGGTATAATAAACCACAGGTAGAGCTTTCAAGTATTGAAAGCAGCTCAGATAACTTTAATATTATATGTATCGGCAGCCCAAGACCTTATAAAGGTATGCATTTTATGTTAGATGCGATGGCGCACTTAACAGACTTAGCTAAAATCAAACTGATTTTAGTGGGTGATAACTTTGATTGTGAGCCCTTTGCTTCACAAATCCAAGCAACAGGCATGGCTGAGCATATCGTTGAGACCGGTTTTAGAAGTGATGTACCACAAATTGCCGCTGCTTGTGATGTATTAGTATTGCCGTCAGAGCGTGAGGGTTTACCTCGTGTTGTGCTTGAGTCATTAGCGGTTGGCACACCCGTAATTACCTCTGCTAACGAAGGAGCAATGGAAATTATTGAAGAAGGGGTCAATGGTTTTATTGTACCCATTGGTAATGGTAAAGCTATTGCCGATCGTATTCGTCATTTGTATAACGATGCTCAAGAGAAGCAACGTTTAGCGAGTGGTGCAATTGAAACGATAAATAATACTATGTCTCATCAAAAAACGGTTGCTAATTATATAAGCTATTTTGAAAATATTATTACACACTAAAACTTTAATTTAGTCGTAGCCTACCTAAAGGCTTCTTTAGGTAGGCGATTCGCTAGATTTAGTCTGAACCAAAAAGATCTCTAGTATAAACTTTATTGGCAACGTCATTGAGTTCATCTGCCATACGATTAGAAACAATGACATCTGATTTTTCTTTAAACTCAAGCAAATCATTAATGACTTTTGAGTGATAAAACTCAGGCTCATTTAACTCTGGCTCAAAAATAATCACTTCAATACCTTTAGCTTTAATACGCTTTAAAATCCCTTGAATTGACGAAGTTCTAAAATTGTCAGAGCCCGTTTTCATAATTAAGCGATAAACACCAACCACACTAGGTTCTAATTTAATAATAGCATCGGCTATATGGTCTTTACGTGTAGTATTAGCATCAACTATAGCTCTGATTAAATTATTCGGCACATCACGATAGTTTGCTAACAATTGCTTGGTATCTTTAGGTAAACAGTAACCGCCATAACCAAAAGAGGGGTTATTGTAATGGCTGCCAATGCGGGGGTCTAAACCAACACCTTCAATGATCTGTTTAGAATTAAGCTTGTGTGCTTCAGCATAGCTATCTAACTCATTGAAAAATGAAACTCTCATTGCTAAATAAGTATTAGAAAATAGCTTTACAGCTTCAGCTTCCGTTGAATCAGTATAGAGTACCTCAATATTTTCTTTTAAAGCCCCTTGTTTTAATAAGTTAGCAAAAACCTCAGCTCTTGCTGACTTTTCTCCAACAATAATACGCGACGGATGTAAATTATCATAAAGTGCCTTACCTTCTCTTAAAAATTCAGGTGAAAATAGTATATTTTCACATGACAACTCTTTTTTAAGTCGTTGCGTATAACCAACAGGCACTGTTGATTTGATCACAATAGTTGCTTTAGGATTTATAGCAATAATACTATTGATCACACTTTTTACAGATGTCGTATCAAAATAATTGCTTTCAACATCATAATCGGTTGGCGTAGCAACAATCACAAAATCCGCTCCGGCATAAGCCGAAACTTCATCCAAAGTGGCATAAAAATTCAAGTTTTTATTGATTAAGAAATTTTCTATTTCTTCATCTGCTATCGGTGATTGTTTGTTATTGAGCTTGGCTATTTTATCCTGATCAATATCAAGTGCTACAACCTCATTATGTTGCGCTAATAACATCGCATTAGATAAACCAACATAACCAGTACCAACAATTGTTATTTTCAATTCAGAACTCCATCGCTAAATTTATCATTTACAAAAAGTAAATTATTTATTTTAAAATATAAGAACGTGCCGTGATATTTCAGCTACCAGCGCCAATACCCAAGTTTTTTGCGCATTTTAAAACGTCTTAATAAGTTAAGCGGCTTAGGTTTAACTGCTAAATTATGCCCTGATAATAACTCATCTGCAGCTGCTAATACTCTCATTGATGATAAACCATCAATATCTGGATGTGTATCTGCAATATAAGCTTCAATTTTTTGCTTAAGCTCTACAGGATAGGAAAGGCCATATTCAATAC
>Ga0114909_1000593_pt1 | contig 25293 bp, 19 predicted proteins | sample MalvireepMed_906_FD_87290 | JGI IMG/M metagenome (GOLD analysis project Ga0114909, IMG submission 87290) | Marine viral communities from the Global Malaspina Expedition - Malaspina viral metaG DeepMed_906 | ecosystem: Environmental > Aquatic > Marine > Oceanic | place: Mediterranean Sea...
AAATGAATAATTATAAAAATTAGTTCAAACATTAGGAAGAAATAACATGTCTAATAAATTCCGTACAGGAACTTTAGCGCTAGCTGTAAGCATGGCGTTAGGTACCGTATCTGCACATGCTGCAGAAGCTGATACCGAAAAAGCAGAAAAAGATGTAGAAAAAATTGTTGTTGTTGGCTCTCGTGGTGCACCACGTTCAGTAAACGACTCTCCTGTTCCTATTGATTTAATCGGTGGTGAAGAGCTTGAACGTGGCGGCAACACTGACATGTTGGAGCTATTAAAAGGTAGTGTGCCATCTTTTAACGTTCATACTAACCCTATCTCTGATGCAGCAAGTTTGGTTAAACCTGCCAATTTACGTGGTTTATCTTCAGACAGTACTTTAATCTTAGTAAACGGCAAGCGTCGCCATCGTGCTTCAGTTATTGCCATGTTAGGCGGCGGCATCAACGATGGTGCACAAGGTCCTGATATTTCGGTTATTCCTAGCTCTGCTTTAAAACAAGTTGAAGTATTACGTGACGGCGCTGCAGCACAGTATGGTTCTGATGCCATTGCTGGTGTAATGAACTTTGTATTAAAAGATGATTCAGATGGCGGTTCACTAACTGCACGTTACGGTTCTTATTATGAAGGTGATGGCGATACTGTTGAAGTATCGGGTAACATTGGCATGGAACTAACTAAAGATGGTTTTGCAAATGTTAGTTTCCAGTATAAAAATGCTGATGCAACAAGTCGCAGCATACAGCGCCCAGATGCCGCGGGTTTCATAGCTGCAGGTGTTTCAGGTGTAGGTGACCCAGCACAAATTTGGGGTTCTCCAGAAGTAAATGATGACTATACTGTTTTTGCTAACTTAGGCTTAGATCTAGGTAATGATAACGAAGCATATATGTTTGGTAACTTTTCTGAGCGTGATGTGCGTGGTGGTTTCTACTACCGTAACCCACATACTCGTGGTGGCGTTTATAGTAATGGCGATACCGATGAAGATGGCAACCCTAACATCTTAATTGCTGATTTAGATGGCGTAGGTGTTGGTGGTAGTTGTGATCCTGTTAATGTTACCTCTGATAATGTGTTAACGCAGGACGATTACATTAATAACATTGCTAATAATGATAACTGTTTTAGTTTTAACGAATTACTGCCAGGCGGTTTTACTCCTAACTTCGGTGGTAATATTGTTGATACTTCACTCACAGTGGGTACTCGTGGTGAAATGGATAATGGCATCATGTATGACTTTAGTGGTTCTGTTGGTTTCAACGAATCAAGCTACGTTATTTATGATACCTTAAATGCCTCATTAGGTCCGGATACTCCACGTGACTTTAACCCAGGTAAGCATAGACAATTAGAAAAAACCTTCAATATGGACTTCAGTAAAGATATTGATGTTGATGCAATTGATGCGTTAATGATTGCTGGTGGTTATGAGTGGCATGCAGAGTCTTTTGAAGTAACAGCTGGTAATGTTGACTCATTTGCTGCTGGTCCATACACAGATCAAGGTTTTGGTATTGGTTCAAATGGTTTTCCAGGCTTTAAGCCGGAATCTGCAGGTGTTTTCTCTCGTCAAAACTACGCAGTTTATGTTGATGTAGAAGCGCAAATTACGAGTGACTTTTTACTAGGTACTGCACTTCGTTATGAAGATTATAGTAGTTTTGGTAGCGACACTAACTACAAAATAACTGCTCAATATAATGTCACTGATGATTTTTCATTACGTAGTTCAATTAGTACAGGTTTCCGTGCTCCAACTGTTGGTCAGGCCAATTACTCTAATGTGCAAACGGAACTGAAAGATGGTAAGTTAGTTGATACTGCATTATTGCCAGCAACTAACCCAATCGCTGTGCAACTAGGCGCTGAAGAGCTAACACCTGAACAGTCAGAAAGTTATACTTTAGGTGCAGTTTGGAATATTGGTGATTTATTTATTACCCTTGATTATTACAATATAGCAGTCGAAGACCGTGTTTCTAAATCAGATAGCTATACGTTAACTGATGCTGATAGAGAAGCATTAAAAGCGGCAGGTGTAAAAAATGTTGATTCAATTAATGGTGTAAGTTTCTTTACTAATGATTTTGATACTACTACTGAAGGTGTTGATCTTATTGCAAACTATACTGCTGCAATCCTTGCCGGTGATGCATCTTTTAGTTTAGCTTACAACTACACTGAAACTACGGTTGATAAATACAGTGAAGTAACTGGTGATTTCAAGGTATCTCGTTTAGAAAATGATTTACCTAACCATCGTGCAACGTTTACTTGGGCACAAAGCTGGGACACACTAAGCATGTTCGTACGTGGTAACTACTATGGCGAATACCAAGGTGTTCACGTAGATTACGATGCCACGATTAATACTGGTGAATCTGCAATAACACTTGATGCTGAAGTAAGTTACTTTATCAATGATGCTTTCACTGTTTCACTTGGTGCACAAAACTTACTTGACCAAGAAGCGACTAAAATCAATTTCACTGAACAAGGTGCAGCTGATTGTGGTGGTTGTGTAAATAACCAGTGGGGTGGTAAATACTACGAAACTTCTCCGTTTGGTTTTAATGGTGGTTTCTACTACGTAAAAGCAACTTATAACTTCTAATTGTAAGTGTGTTGCAAAACAGCCGTTGTTATATTGTTAAGTTAGTACCAGTACTGCTTAGAGCTTTAAGCAACAACTACCATCGGCTGTTATTTTCTATTTGAGCATCATTTTTGATGCTCATTTCTTTTCCAAATACCTAATCTCGTAAGTTAGCTTTCTAATGGCTTTGCCATCATGGTAACTTCAGCTGTTTTCTTTTTCGGCTTGGCCAATACCAGTAAATTGCCTAGTAACATTAAACTCAGGCCAATAAAGGTATAGCTGTCCCATACAAAACCCTCAACAAAAGTGGAAATTACTACCGCTACTGCTGGAAACATAATAGTGGAGTAAGAGGCTTTATGTGCACCGATATTATTCAATAGGGTGAGATAACAGCCAAAAGCGATAACAGAGCCAAATAATGACAAATAAATTAAAGAGCTGATGTAAGGTACAGTAAATACAAAGTTAAATTCCTTGCCTTGAACTAACGCTACCACAAGCATAAATATGCTGCCGTAAAGCATTCCCCATGCAGTAGCAGGCAATACTGCCATATTCTTTTGCTGATTTTTCATTGAAATCATATTGCCTGTTGAGGCAAACATAACACCTATCATGCATAGACCAAGACCGATTAAGGTTTCCTTGCCTAGTTCAACAGTATTTATTTGCGGCCAAAATAAGATAACAATACCGATCAAGCCTAGAGCGCCTCCGTAATACACTTGACGAGTAATACGTGTTTTATACCAAAGACGAGCATTTATTATGTTCACTATCATTAAGGTTGAAAAAGCGATGCTAGTTAATGCTGAATTGATATGAGCCTGAGCGTTATACAATAAATAATAATTACAAGCGAATAGACACAAACCAAAGGCAAATAACTGCACATGTTGTTTTGCAGCAAAGCGCAAGGGTAATTTTTTAAAACGGCAATAAGCAAACATCATTAATGCCGCTAAAGCGAAGCGATAAAGAATAGAAACTTCTGGTGCCACATCACCTAACTGATAGTTGATAGCAATCCAAGTAGATCCCCAAACAAGGACGGTAATACCATATAAAAAATTATTGCTCATGATTGTGCCCGTTCCTGCATACTAATCGTTAAAAGTGAGGGTTAATAAATAATAGATGACATTATAAAGTTTGTTTGATTTAATAACATATACAAAATAATGAAAATGTAACCTATACAGTTTTATTGTTGTCTTTAATTGTATTAGGTATTAACGCATGCGCCTTTTAGATAAAAACTCTTCTGCTTATTTATATCAGCAAGTTATCGATTTTATAGAGCACCAACAGAAAATTGGTGCCCTATTACCCGGTGACAAATTACCAAGTTTACGTAAACTTAGTCGTCAATTTGAAATTAGTGTACCGACAGTTAAGCAAGCCTACATTGAATTAGAGCGTCAAGGACGGGTGTGTGCTCGCCCACAGTCGGGTTACTATTTACAGGCTCAACAAGCACGTACCTTGAAGCCTATGCCAACAAAATGGTCGCAAGTTAAGCCTGCTGAAGTGAAATGCCGTAGTATCATTGAGCAAGTGCATGAAGCGGTGCATTTACCTGATACGGTTGCCTTAGGTATTTCGAACCCAATTCAGGCTCATCCACCAGATAAAGCTCTTGCTAGGTTAATGCGTTCAGTACTCAGTCAATTTGCTGATAAAGCGGTAAGTTATGGGCCTGTTACGGGTGATGCAAAATTGCGCATGCAATTAGCTTTTCGTTATCAAGAGCAAGGCGTTGGGGTTAATCCTGACGACATAGTGATTACCAATGGTGCTCAGGAAGCCTTGTCTATTGCTTTACAGTGTGTGGCGAAGCGCGGTGATATTATTGCCATCGAATCGCCATGCTTTTTTGGCATTATTGAGTTAATTGAAGCGCTAGGAATGAAAGCGTTAGAGGTCTATACCTGTACCGAAGACGGCGTAGGCCTCGAAGACTTACGTAAAGCAATAGCTCAACACAATATCAAGGCTTGTCTATTTTCGACTGCGATTAACAATCCGTTAGGCTCAATGAAAACGGATGAACAGCGCCAAACCATGGTAACACTGCTGGAGCAGCACAACATTCCTTTGATTGAAGATGATGTTTATAGCGAATTGTATTTTACCGATAAAAAGCCTAAACCTGCACAGCTTTATTCAGAAAAAGGCTTAGTGATGACATGCTCGTCATTTTCTAAAACAGCAGCACCTGGTTATCGTGTTGGTTGGTTGTTGCCAGGCAAATTTGAAGAACAAGCTAAGCGAATTAAGCGAGCACAATCATGCTCTACACCTATGTTGCAGCAATGGACTTTAAATGAATACATTGCTAGTGGCGACTATGATCGCCACTTATGTGTCCTGCGTAAAAATTTAGTATATAACTGCGAGCGTATGCGTGCGTTAGTGGCTGAGCATTTTCCTCCAGAGGTTTGCATATCAAAACCGCAAGGTGGCAGTGTATTATGGATCCGTTGCCAATCGCACGTTAATACCAGTATTTTTTTCCAACAAGCACTCGACCAAGGAGTAAGTTTTGCACCGGGTATCGTGTTTTCTCCTTCTGGAAAATACCAAAATTATATGCGCATTAGCTTTGGCGTTTACTGGAATGAGTCTATTGAACAGGCGGTGCAAACCTTAGGCAAATTAGTGTCATTCCACTCTGAAAAAGGGACTAAAAAAAGTGCAGATAAAACAGGTTGTGCTGGTAAAGGAATAAGCGCTTAATGACTAATATACAGGTGAAATATGCTTTGTCATTAAAACTATTATTACCTTTGCTTGCTGCTATCTTAGCTGTTTCACCATTAGCCGTAGATATGTATTTACCAGCAATGCCAACGCTGGCTGGGCATTTAAATACCTCTATTGCTATGGTACAAAATAGCTTGAGTATATATTTACTTGGTTACGCCCTTGGTTTGATTCTATTTGGCCCTATGGCAGATAAGTATTCTAGGCGGTATCTAGTCTTGTTTGGCCTTTGTGGTTTTGTCATTACTAGCCTTTTACTGGCTGTAGTCAATAATATTGAACAGTTTTTAACAATACGATTCTTTCAAGCCTTTATTAGCAGCGCCGCTACCGTGGTAGTCCCAGGGGCTATTCGTGAGTACTATGGTAAAGATACTGCCAAGGGCTTGTCGTATGTTTCAATGATCATGATGTTAGCGCCTATGATAGCCCCAAGCATAGGTAGTGTGCTGTTACTTACTCATAGCTGGCAGCTAATTTTTTATGTGTTAGCGGCTTACAGTTTTATTATTTTTTTATTAGTGATTAAGTATTTGCCGGATGCGCTACCCAAGAAACAACAAGGGCAATCGACGGTAGAATTGAGCTTTATCGAGCGCTATAAAATTGTCTTTTCAAATGCGCAGGCACGGTTAGATATTATCAGTTCTATGATGATCTCATTAGCTTTTTTTACTTACATTACGGCTATCCCTTTTGTATATTTAACCGTGTTCTCGACTAGTGAATATACTTTTAGTCTCTTGTTTGCTTTGAATATATTAGCGTTAATGACCGCGCACTTTACTAATACGCGTTTTGTGGTGCGAAAAGGCTCGCGCACCATGTTATGGTTTGGTTTAATAGTGGCTTGCCTTGCCGCAACAGCGCTATTATTAGTCAATTATTTTACTTTAGGTTTGGCTTACACCGTATTAACTATCATGCCGCTAATGGGCAGTATATCGATGGTAGCAGTTAATAGTGATGCTTTAATTTTAACTAAGTTCCCTGAAAACTCAGGCACCGCCACTGCGGTTATTGGTACATTACGTTGGGGCATAGGTGCATTAGCAGGACCTATACTCGCGTATTTTTATGACGGTACAGCACTGCCATTTGCAGGACTGATGTTTTTCGCGGTACTTGTGGTGTTATGCTGTCAGTTGATTAATATTAAACATCAAAATAACGAACAAATTGAGAGTTAGCATGAAAAAAATAGCGGTGATTTTAAGTGGTTGTGGTGTTTATGATGGCAGCGAAGCTCATGAGGTGGTATTGACCTTGTTAGCCATTGAACAAAATGGGGCTAGCTATCGTTGCTTTGCTCCTAATATCGCGCAGCATCATGTGATTAATCACATAACAGGTGAAGTAAGTGATGAGCAGCGTAATGTCTTAGTCGAGTCGGCAAGACTTTGTCGTGGTGATGTTGAGGATATCAATGAGTTGCGAGAGCAAGACTTCGACGCCTTAATTGTACCTGGTGGTTTTGGCGCAGCAAAAAATTTATCTACTTTTGCATTAGATAGCGATAACTATACTGTTAATGAAGAAGTCCTTAACGCGGCTAGTTCTTTTGCTAAGGTTGAAAAACCCGCCGGTTATATGTGCATAGCACCAGTATTACTGCCTTTTGTTTACGGACAGGGCGTGCAAGGCACTATTGGTTGTGATAATGATACCGCGAAACTTATTGCTGCTAAGGGACTTAATCACATCGATAGTCAAGTGGATGCTGTTGTTATCGACCAAGCTAGAAAAGTAGTTACAACACCGGCCTACATGTTAGCAACATCGATTAGTGAAGCTTCGAAAGGCATTACTAAACTGGTGCGTAACGTTTTACTTCTTTGTGATCAGTAACTAGCGAACATCTTTATGCCTAGTATAAGCAAAAAAATATCATTTATTATCAGTGCGCAGTTTGTCTTTAGCGTTTGTCATTCCCAAGCAGTGCAAAATTATATGCCCATGACTCAAAAAGAAAGTAGTGAAAAAGTAGCCGTTCAACAATTACCTGACACCCTTACTGCGCTTGAACAAAAGATAGCGCAAAAAATGGTGGTAGATATTCGCTACTTTTGTGATGACGCTAATTCACCACTCGAAGGTAAAACGAACACTAAGCATTGTCGTAAAGCGGTAACAGAGCTACCGACTACACTGAGTGACATGATAACTGACAGTAATGTTGGCGGCATAGTGCTCTTTGCGGAGAACGTAGTTGAAACAGAGCAAATTGTTAAGCTAACGCATGAGATTCAAACCGCCGCATTAAAGTCAATCAAGGCAAAACCGATAATTATCGCTATTGATCAAGAAGGTGGTCGAGTTGCGCGTTTTGCGAAAATGACTGGATTCTCAGGTAATATGGCTATTGGCGCAACCTATAAAACACATGGAACTTATTTTGCTACGCAGGTAAACACTGTTTTAGGCAAGGAATTGAACGCCTTAGGGATTAATAATAACTATGCCCCTGTAGTGGATGTAAATACTAATGCTAATAACCCGGTTATTAATACTCGCTCATATGGTGAAAATGCCCAACATGTCGCGAAGCTTGGTGTTGCTGCTGTAGGTGCTTTGCAAGCCCAAGGTATTATGGCAACTTTGAAGCATTTTCCTGGCCATGGTGATACCCATGTTGATAGCCACATTGGTTTGCCGAACGTTGATCATGACCTTGCTACGATTGAAGACGTTGATCTGGCACCTTTTGCCTTAGCTATAGACAAAACAAATCCTGCGATGATCATGACAGCGCATATTCAGTATCCCACGTTAGATAATACTCACTTTACTGCTAAGTCCGGCGAACAATTGATACGTCCGGCAACAATGTCGAGAAAAATATTAACCGATTTGTTGCGCAAGAAAATGGCTTTTGATGGCATTATTGCGACAGATGCTTTGGATATGGCAGGCATTTCTCACTATTTCACCGCAGTAGAAGCTGTTGTTGAAACATTTATCGCTGGCGCTGATTTGGCGGTGATGCCGTTTAAAATAAGAAAGCCGGAAGATATCCACGCTTTTAAAGTCTTTATCAAGGAAGTTGCTCAAGCTCTAAGTTTACGTATCAAACAAGGTGACTACAGTAACGTATATTTTGAGCAGTCACTTACCCGACTGGAGCGTTACAAAAATCAATACGTGCAATTGCCAGAGAAGACCTTAACAGCAAAAATATTAAATGCACAAACTGTTGTGGCTAACGCTGAGCATTTAAACGTTGAGCAAGGTTTAGCTAATGCTGCAATCACAGTTTTACAAGGTAATATCCAGCAGCTATTGAATCAAAAAAATAACATCAAAAGAGTCCACTTAGTGGTAGCTAATGAGCAAGAGTTATCAGTATTAACTGATGCCCTTGAAAAGGCATGGCAGCATAACGAAGCTCAAGGTGCATTAAATATGCCGCAGCTAAGCCATTTTATCGCTGAAGATGATTTTGAACAATTAACTTATCAGGCAAACATAAAGCAAGCAGATGTAGTTATTGCAACCATTGATGTTAAAACAGCAAGTCTCGTTGATATTGGTGGCATGGATGATTTAAGCTCTACAACAACACGTAGTTACGGTAGTGAGCTAGAGCAGCAGAAAAAACGTAGCTATGCTCAACTCTTAACGAATCAACTAACCAGCGCAAAAAAGCATAACGTTGTCAGCATTTTAATTGCTAAAGGTTCGCCCTACTTATTGAGTAATTATCGTCAATTAGCAGAAGTAATATTACTAAATTTTGATGATAGAACTTATCTAAATGCACAGCAGCAGCTCATTAGCCCCGGATTTAATGCCGCCATGGCGTTGATATTCTCTCAGCATAGAGCGCATGGGCACTTACCCATTTCACTCGAAGCAGAGTGAACTGCTAGACCTTAGCTTGATTTAATTGCTGGTTGTGTTGTTTCTATTTAGACTGTGCCAATAATGGTAAATTAAGAAGCAAAAAAAACGCAAACTTGAATGTTTGCGTTTGAAGTTCAAGTACTTTCCTTCAATATCTGTGTCAGTTAATAGACGCAGATAACCGCCTTATTCAGTACTCTCACTGGATGGCATTGGCGCTGTTTTTTGATGCGCTAACCAGTCCATCATTAATTGATATCCTAAAGCTAAAACGACGGCGCCAACGAATAAACCAATAATGCCTGACAATAACATGCCGCCAATAGCCCCTAAAAGAATCACTAACATAGGGATATCCATACCTCGACCTAAAAACAGTGGTTTTAAAAAGGCATCACTCATGCTAACTATTATGCTGAAAATTAGGAAAATTACTGCAGGTGTGGTGTCTGCTACTGAAAAATAATAAGCGGCAATAGGGCCTAGAATGATAATAGGTGGTAATTGCGCTATAGCGAGGATTAATACTGCTATTGCCCAAAGTCCTGCTGCGGGTATATCAGCGATGAGTAAACCGATACCAGAAAGCAGCGATTGAATAACAGCTACCCCTAATACCCCCGTGGCGACACTACGGATAGTAGCAATAGTGGTGTCTATTGTTCTAGCACCATTGTCATTCATCAAGCGGCGCATTAATTGGCTGACCCCTTGATGCAATGAACTTGATTTTGCCATAAATACCACAGCAATGATTAACGAAATGATAAACTGTATTATACCGCCACCAATGCCTGCAGCGGCAGAAAGTAACGTGCCTGATAAGCTCTTTATATGTTCGCTGTACTGTCCGGCCACTTTCTGGATATCTTTTGAAGCTTCAGACCATAAGGTATAAACCTTTTCGCCCACTAAAGGCCACTCTTTAACACTTTCGTTTGCGGCTGGAATTTTTAGAGTACCTTCCTCTACACCTGTGTAAAAGTGCTGGGCAGAATCAATAGCAGAAGAGGTTAAATGCACAGATGGCAAAGCAATGATTGATATGCCAACAAGTGCTATAAGGCCCGAAGCAAGCTTCTTATTACCCTTAAGAGTACTAGTGAGTTTAATATGCAGTGGATGTAGGGCAACAGCAATAATTGCACCCCAAATAACAATCAAAACAAAAGGGCGAATAATTTGGAAGCACCAACCAACAAGGAATGCTAATGCGGTAAGTTTAATAGCTATATCGATAATACGTCGATTAAAATGTTGTTCATTATTATTTTCTGGTTGATCCGTCATAATTCTTCTCATTTTATATTTGTAAAGTTAGCTTACTTATTTCTGTTAATGGTTGTTATGGTTTTTGCTATTTGCCATGTGTGAGCCAACGAGGCTTGCCACTAATATAGCAAGATAGAACTGACCAACAATGGCCTCTAGATACACTAAAAATCTTGCTAAAGGCAAGTTTGGCGAGACATCACCGAAACCTAAAGTCGTTAAGGTGACAAATGAAAAATAGATAAAATCAGGAAACAAGGAAAACCATTCATTGCTGTTGCTGATGTTATTGAATCCACCTGAGAAAGTAAGCTGTACTAAAGTATAAAAAACAGCCCAAATCAAGCCCATCAGCAAGTAGAGGCAAATAGCTCCAAGGATTTTATTGTTATCAATATCGCCGGTAAACAGCACTTGCTTGCCGGTTCGTAAAGCGCTGGAAATGAAAAAGCTGAGCAGTAATAGCAGGTATAATTGGTCAAAACCTGAATTATCAAGCCAAGCACCAAACACAGAGAACACGAGAATTGCGATGGGGAAAATAAAGGTTTTTCGTAGCACATAATCTTTTGAGTCAACCCCCCATACCGCGACTAGCAGGGTAACTATGGTGGCAGATTGTACTAAGCGTTGTATGGAGTGAGCAAAAAATTGCTGAGCAAGTGCAGTGCCAAGTAACAATAATACCAGCGCGAAAGTCAGATAAATAAAGTTATCCTGACGGGTCATTGTTTTCAAAGTACTTCCCTTTAATTGATTCTGAGCAATGTAGTAACTATCGATTATACAGAGATAGCAATGTCTGGCAATGTTCCTATGTTAGTGTCTATTTGATTATACTGGTAAAAAGTTGATAAAAAACTCTAAGCCCTAGTTATAGGCTTAGAGTTTACTGGGTATTACTTTACTGTTGTTAACTAGTATTGCTTAGCTTAACGTCTTTTACCGCGAGAGGGTCTTGTTCTTGGTTTGCTCGGTCTAGATCTTTCTTTTCTTGGCGGTTTAACAACAATGATATCTGAATGACGGTGATACCCGCCACCGTAGTACATTGGGTAGCCATAACCGGCGCCCATACCATAACTTACTGAACCACTAACGGAAGTGTTTTCACAACCTGACAAAGTCATCGCTGTAAGCATTAAAACTAATGACGTTGATATTATTTTAAAAAATTTCATTATTCAGCCTCCTGTTCGCTTAGGCCTAAAAGGGCACCGTTGGGATCCGCAATAATCGCTAATTGCGCATTTTTAGGCTGATAAATAATCTTGGCACCATTTTCTTTTGCTTTGGCAAGTACTTTTGCTAAATGCGCAACTTCAACAAAGTTAACCCAACGATCTCGCTGCTCAAAAGATAAAGGCAGCTTAACTATGCTGGCTCTAATTTCATCTTGTAGTGATAAATAATAGCTACTTTGATTTTGAGCAACTTCTTCAACGTCATATTTGAATGTATTTTGATAGAATGAAGCTGCTTTTGTGGTATCAACGCTAAATAATTGTGCCCAGTCCCACTTTTTACTAATGCTCTGATGTGAGCTATTTTCTTCATCAAGATCAAGCAGGGCAATGACACCGCCTTGTGGGTCGGCAATGACTGCTCTTTTACCATAGAGGGTAAAATCATGGGGTTTTAAAATAATGGTGGCGCTATTGTCTGTGGCTTTAATCACTCTTGTTTGAACATCATCTGTGGCAATACTGCCAATCCAAAGGGCCGTTTCTGTTTTATTTCGTTGCGCAGAGCGTTCTAAAACACCTGCTATTGGCTGCTTATCATCATACAATAAATGATAACGAGTACTTTTTTTCCCGAATTTTTTCACTGTCCAACCAAAGGTCTCAGTGTAAAAATTAAGAGAAGCTTTAACATCTCCTGTATATAAGTCAGCCCAAATTAGTTTGCCTTGCTGCGATTGCTCAGTTACTTGCTTTATTGGCAGCTCGTGTTCTGAGGCCTGAGTAAAAGCACTGGATAACAGCAAAGGAAAAAGCATTGCTAAGCAATGTTTTTTATTTATTTTCATTATGTTAACTTCCTTATAAAATGACTTATTCAAGTGTTATAGATTATTACGAATAAAACTGTGTATTTATACCGAAATACTAATGCGAGGTATTGCACCTTCACTACTGTCTATTTGTGGCTTACAAAACAATAAACGTGATGAGCTTATTTTGCCGTGCTCAATTAAGTAATCTTTTAATGCGTGCTCCCTTTTTTCACCAATAGCCTTGAGACGTTTTATATCTGCTTTATTCGTTACTTCTGAACCTGAAGTTAAGTTGATATCTTCAGGGGTACTAATGGCGCAAATGCTGACTCGGGTATCTTCCTTGTCTTGCATTAAAGCAATGAATTGTTGCAAGTACTCTTGCTGGTTGCTATTAGGTTCAACCTGCTTCACTTGGTAAGGTAAATCATCAAAGCGTAGCTTTAAAGCGAATTGTCCCGCTGTTATGGCAACAGAAACAATGTTGGCGTAGGGCACAAAGGTGGTCATCAGGTAATCTTGTGTTGCCGACAAAATCGCTTTTTGAGTGATCAAAGTAATAATGCTGTGGAAACCAAAACTAGGGTCTGATGTTGAGCCGCTTAAAGGAACATCGAGCTCTACATTGCCATCACTGTCTTTTAGCATGCCCATGGCCATATTTAAAGGAAGCGCTCCCTGATCAATTAAACTGCCGGCCTCATCACTGTCAACTAACCCGGTTTCTAAACCTTGCAATAAAACCACAACATTACCATCAAGTTTTTCACCAGCTAGGTTGATATCTAGAGCAGTATTAAGTTGTCCAGTTTTCACCTCTATACCGGTTGCTTCTTTCATGTAACTTGAAATGGCGGGTAAAGAAAATTCTTTAAAGTCGCCCTTAATATGGTAATTAGCGACATCAGAAAAAGGTTGTAAATAACCTGATAGGTTGAAGTTAGCATACTTATTGCTGCGACCAACCAAAGCATAGGGGGTCTGGATATTTCGCTTGTCTTGGTGATTGCTAAGAGCGCCTATGTCAATCGTATCAATGAATAGGGTACGTTGATAAATTGGCTCAACACTGAAGTCGGTAAAATCAAGGGTGTTTTCATTGATAAAACGTACTGAATTGACACTAAATTGAAAGTTATCTTTTTCTGTTGGCACTTTAGCGGTAGTTTCAGTATCTGCTTGCATAACCTCTTTAACTTGCGAGCCAGTGTTTACTTCAGTAATTGCTTCATTTGTAGCTACTTTTGAGGGCTCTTCTAATAACTTAATTAGATTAGCAATTGATTTATCCTCTTTTACAATCACTTCTCCCGTAATGTTATCGAAAATTATATTATTGATATCGATACTGTTTTGGTGAATATGAAGCTCTTCTAGAGTCAGTTGTTTTAACTGTAAAACGGGGGGTAGCTTAACTATATCCTCAGCAGATATTTCAATATGTTCTTTAGCCGAAACCTTATTAATCTTATCGATCGCTTTTTGTGCCACTGATGGCTCTAAAGCGGCTCTCTTCGAAAATATTAGTTGATCCAAAATGATATCAGCAATATCAATACTAGGTTCTTCGTCTAATACAAAGTCAATTTCAGCTAAAGTGAGTGCATCAAAAGCAAGTAAGTGATGTTTCTTCGCCCCTTGATTAATTGCCGCATCAGTTAATTTAATATTGCTTTTACCGGCTAAATGAGTCACTTCACCTGACAATAAGTCAAGGGCGACCTCGTTCAAATTATGTTGGTAATGCTTTAATGTGAATTGCTGATTATCAAGCGCAATTAAAAGGTCGTTGTTTTCAAGCTTTGCCTGATGAACTAGCAGTTTTACTGTATCACCAGCTAAGGTGACTCGTTGTTGGCTATGGAATGACAGTGAACCTTGCAATTGTACAAATGGTTTAATGTAATGAGCTAACTTTTCTAACGGATAGTTATTTAAGGTAATATCGCTATTGATGTCACCTTGTCCCTCATTCAATTGAGTATTTGCATTGATACTGAGCTGGGTTTTATCTACTAAAGCCGTCAATGAAAGTTGCGCTTGCTGTTCTGCTGACGTTGCTTTTACATCAGTTAAGGTAAACTGTTTGACTTCAATGTGGTGAGTTTTATTAACTTCTTTATTGCCTTCATTATGAGTGTTTTTTTCAATTTCAATGTCGAAATTTTTTAATAAAAACTCTGGTGAAATGAGTTGATATGAAAAGGCGGTAGGCTCAGGTTTTACGTCTTGTGTTGTTGTAGGCTGAGTCTTTTGCTCTTCTTTAATTTCAATGCCTGCAACGACCAAACGATCATCGTGCTGGCTAACCTTTAAAAAGGCTTGTTCTGATTCAAAATTTGATAGCACGATTTTATCGAATAAGAGTTGCCATAAGGTAAGTTGCAGCGACATCTCACCTAAGGAAAATACTTTTTCTTTTTGTGAGTCCTCAACCTTGTATAAAGTAATATCACTTAAGGTTACTCTGGTAAGAAAGGGGTTAAATCGAATACTACTTTCTTCAGATAACTCTAAATTAAATTGTGCTAACTGAGGCGTTATGAAGTGCTTAATCACAGGCGATGACAACAGCCAAACTAGTGAAAACAAGCCGATATAAATGCCAAAAGTTATTTTGAATAGTTTACTGCTGAAAAATGATCGCTTGCTTACCATGTTGGAAGACGTTCCTTGTAGCTAAAAGTTGGAATTAAGTGATTTTTGGCTTAAAAATGCGAAATGTAATTTACACTATTTTCTTTGGCCATTACAATTGTAAGCAGAAGGTTAATTTCAACTTCAGTGTAACTATATTTTAATGAAAGGATAACATTTCCATGGAAATCAGTGTAGAAAAAGTCGAATCATATATGCAAATGTTAGGAGAAATGACCCTAACCTTTGGCGTGCAGTTTTTAATGGCTGTTGTCGTTTATTTTGTTGGCAATCTTATTATCAATAAAATGGTAGCTTTAGTTGAGCTTGCTTTAAAGAAAAAACAAGTTGAAGTTACCTTACATCAGTTTTTAATTAGTATTTTACGTACCGCGCTTAAAGCGATACAAATTATCATCTTTGCTTCAATGATCGGTATTCAAACGGCATCATTCATTGCTATTTTAGGTGCAGCTGGTTTAGCTATTGGTCTAGCCTTGCAAGGAAGTCTGGCTAATTTTGCTGGCGGTGTTTTAATCTTGTTATTCCGTCCATTTAAAAATGGAGATGCAATTGATGCGCAAGGTTATGTTGGCACAGTAGAAGAAATTCAAATCTTTAATACCATTTTAAAGACCTTTGATAATAAGCGTATTATTATCCCAAATGCATTACTCTCAAATGGTTGTGTCACTAACATTAATGTGAATGGTACTCGTCGTGTTGATTTAGTTTTTGGTATAGGTTACGACGATGATATTGCTAAAGCTAAAGCATTATTAAAGTCACTTATTGATGCTGATGAACGCATTCTAAAAGATGAAGTTAATGATATTTGGGTTGGTGAGCATGGTGACAGTTCTGTTAATTTGTTTGTGCGCCCTTGGGTTAAATCAGCCGATTATTGGGGCGTTTATTTCGACTTAATGGAACAAGTGAAACTTGCCTTTGATAAAGAAGGTATCAGTATTCCATTCCCACAAAGCGATGTGCACATGCATCAAGCACCGAGTGCTCAATAAGTTATTTGAAAAACTAAGAGTCTAGCGTTGCATCGTTATATTTGAATAAAATAGCGAATGTTTAAGACCTATTTCAGGGTTGCTGAGATAGGTCTTTTTTTGTTTTTGTGATACAGCAATTGCCGTTTATCTGACATAAATCAATAAAACACATATTAGTACAATAAATAATGCAAATGCTATTGATTGCTATTTGTTTTGTGCTCTAATGGCGCCAATAAAATCAACCCATTGATTAACCTTAATTGTCCTGGATAAATACAATGAAAAAAACATTAACTGCTACTATTCTCGCTGCGCTGTTCGCCAGTAATACTGTAATCGCTAACGAAGAAACAACTGAATTACGTAAGGTTATTGCAGAGCAACAAGAAGTACTTAAATCACTAGAAAGAAGGTTAGATGAAACTGAGCAAAAGTTAGAGGCCACCGCAGATCAAGTTGAAGTGGTTACTGAAAGCTCTGATAGTCTGTTTGCGAATACTACACTTGGTGGTTACGGCGAATTACATTACAACAATTATGAAAATAGCGATGCAAAAGTAGACTTCCACCGCTTTGTATTATTCTTTGGTCATGAGTTCACAGATAGTGTACGTTTTTTCTCTGAATTTGAATTGGAGCATTCTATTGCAGGAGACGGCAAGGCTGGTGAGGTTGAACTTGAGCAAGCATATGTTGAAGTTGATATTAACGAAAGTACAAGTTCAAAGGTTGGCTTGTTCTTGATCCCTGTGGGCATTATTAATGAAACTCATGAGCCACCAACATTTTATGGTGTTGAACGTAACGGCGTAGAAAAGAATATTATTCCAGCCACTTGGTGGGAAGCAGGTGTTGCATTCAATGTTAAACCAGCAGCAGGTCTAAGCATCGATGGCACTGCAACAAGTGGTCTAGAAGTTGGTGATGATTTTAAAATTCGTAATGGTCGTCAAAAAGTTGCTAAAGCTACTGCTGAAAATTTAGCTTATACTGGCCGTGTTAAATATACGGCAATTACTGGTTTAGAGCTTGCTGCGACATTGCAATATCAAACTGATATTACTCAAGGTGGCAATAATTTTGATGTACCGGTCGATACTGCTGACGCAACTTTATTAGAAGCACATGCAATTTATCAAGTCAGCGATTTCACTGTTCGTGCCTTATACGCCCGTTGGGACATTAATGGTGATGAGGCAAAAGCATTGGGTCGTGATGAGCAAACAGGTTGGTACATTGAACCTTCTTATGCTTTTAATGAAAAGATTGGTGTTTTTGCTCGTTATGCTGAATATGATAACAATGCAGGTAACAGTGACTCAACAGCCGTTGAATCAACCAGTGTAGGTATTAATTACTACATTCATGAGAATGTTGTATTAAAGGCTGATTATGAAAACCTAGGTGGTTCTAAAGACTCAAGTGGTTTTAATTTAGGTTTTGGCTATCAGTTTTAATTAAAACGAATGATATAATTAGCAGTGTTACAAGTTAAGCTTAATACTACCTATGTGGTGTTGAGCTTCTTGAAATAACTGCCAATGGCATTGATTATTACGCAAAGATAAGAGTGTTCTGTGAAAAAAAGTTTATTTTTTGTATTTTTATACTGCAGCTTAGCCATAAACGTAATGGCTAAAGGGGTTTATCAAACACCTGAACAGTTTCTTAAAACCGTTTTTGTTACACAAATCCCCACAGTGAAAGTACTGTGGTTAAAAGCAAAAGATAAAAAAGCAATTGCAGAAATTCTACATCATAAATATAACCGTATGCGAGTGCGTTACTGGCAAGAAGGTAATGACACGGTGTGGATATTAGATGAAATAGGTAAAGAAAAGCCAATCACTATCGCTGTCTACATTCATAAATCTGCTATTGCACAGCTTAAAGTGCTGACTTTTAGAGAAACCCGCGGTGATGAAGTTCGTCATGAGTTTTTCAGTGAACAGTTTACTGAAGCGACACTCACGGACAATAATATGCTCAGCCAGCATATTGATGGAATTACAGGGGCAACATTATCTGTGCGGGCAACGACTAAAGTCGCCAGACTTGCCTTATGGTTAAATGCTAAAGTCATTCAATAAAGCGCAGCTAGCTAAAAGTAAGTTGCTCAGGCAAAATAACGGCATGTTAGAATTTGTCTCTTTGCTTAAGCCTAATCTTTGGTTGTCAGTTACCTATGAAAAAACCTGCTAAAACTCTGTCTCAGCATTTAAATCGCATGTTTAGGAAATGGCATCGAAAGTTAGGTGTTTTTGCTGCTTTTTTTATTATATTTTTATCGCTCACCGGCATTGCCTTAAACCATACTGATGGTTTGTCTTTAGCTCACCAACCGATTGAAAGTACTTGGTTACTTGACCATTATGGTATTGCCGCGCCAAAAGACATTCGCTTCTATCAGCAACAAGCTATCGCTATCACGAATAATTTAGTGTGGTTGAATGACAAATTACTTTTTGAAAGTGATAGCGAAGTTGTGAGTATTGGTCAGTTATTGTTAAAGCATAATCAGCAAAGGGTTTTAGTTATTGCCACACAGCAGAACATATTGTTGTATAACTTTAAAGGTGACTTACTTGATATGCTTGGTGCTGAATCAGGCGTCCCTGAAATGATTAAGGCGATGAGCATTAATGGTCAACAAGTGATCATTGATAGTGCTAAGGGGTATTATCAAACCGATGATAACTTTTTTAATTGGCAAGTGATTCAACCTGTTAATGCACCAAATTGGCTTCAACCTGAGCCTGCATCTGATGTAAAGGTTCATCAAGCCGAACTGCTCTTTCGTGCGCAATTTTTAACACTTGAACGTATCATTCTTGATAGCCATAGTGGTCGAATCTTTGGGAATATAGGCGTGTTATTCATGGATGCTATCGCTTTATTAATGGTTCTCTTATCAATAAGCGGTTTGTATTTATGGTTAAAATTTGCAAGAAATTCAGCTAAATAAGTAATATCGCCGCTTAAATGGACAAGTTTATAAAGGTGAAGGACTTTTGATACTTTCTCTAAATTCGGTTGGGGTAACGCCTTTCACCATTAAAAAGTGACGGTTAAAATTTGATACATTATTAAAACCGCACTGATCACATATCGCTGAAATCAAGGTGTTACTATTAATCAATAGCTTACAGGCTTTTCCAATACGTAGTTGGGTTATAAACTGATTTAAGGTTTTTTCGGTGCGCTGTTTAAAAAATCGGTGGAAATGGTTGGTGCTCATATGAGCAATTGCTGCTAACTCATCGGCTCTAATGACATCGGTATAATTTTGATAAATATAATTAATTACTTTATCTAACTTATCAACGGAGATGTCTGTTTTATTACTAAAAGTAAAAAAACTACTCGATAATACTTGATAGTTTTCATCTTTAACCATCAAATTTAATAATTGAATTAATAAAATATAACGTTCAATGGGCTCGGCAATAACCATCGCTTTAAACAACACTAACGATTGCTTCGTTGTTGCGGGGCTATATTCAATACCACGTAATGAAAGTGTTAACATCTTAGCTAAAACTGCTAGTTCGGGGTTTATCCTGACCAAGTTATCTAGCCAAATAGCAGGAATTTGTGCAACATAGATAGTGAGACTTTCTTTATTCTTTATGGGTTTTGCTTGCCAACTATGTGGCAGGTTTGGGCCAAGCAATACTAAATCAGCTTGATCATAATAACTTACATGATCGCCTATATGCTTTGAACCTTCGCTATTTAATGTTAAACAAATCTCATATTCAGTATGATAATGCCAACTGAACTCTTTCAATGGCAATTGAAAAATGTCAAATCGCCAAGAGCAGTTATCTGAGGCAATCATTTTACCGCATCGAGGTTTCATTGCTGTTTATCCACTAAATATCCCAACTTGCGAAAATCATATCAATAAAAGTAACTTTTTGTCGTGTTATTGTACGCCTTGATCGAAAAGTATCAGCATACGATAGTATTTTATTACTCTTGTCATACTCAAATAATAATATGATCGGCAATTAATGTTTTATATACAGCTTACGAAATTGACTTGGAGTGAGCTCTTTAAATTGTAAAAAACGACGGTTGAAGTTTGAAATATTATTAAAACCGCAGATATCACTTATTGTGGTAACAGGCATTGTTGTGTTGATGAGCAAAGAACAAGCTTTACTAATACGGAGTTGATTGACTAACTCAGTGAAGGTTTGCTCAGTACGTTGCTTAATAAAGCGATGAAAGTGATTAGTGCTCATGTGCACAAGTTGAGCAAGATCATCTGCTTTAAGATTGCTCGTGTAATGTTGGTGTAAGTGACGAATAATTTTATCGAGCTTATCGGTACTCGGATCTGAAGTAATCGCGACATTGTAACCTGAGCTTGATAATACCTGTGCGTTAGCATCTGTAGCCATCAATTGTAATATTTCGATGAGGCAGATGAAACGTTGTGTTGGTTCTGCCTTTGCGATCTTTCTAAAAATAGCCGTGACTTTTTTAGCAATGATAGGACTAAATTTTATCCCGCGTCGTGATAATTCTAATAAGGGCTTTAGGGCGACTAAGTCAGGCATGGCAGTAAGTTGATCTAACCAAGCAACGGGGATCTGTGCAACATAAACTTGTTGTGTTTGACCATCAATACTTGAGCTACTGCACCAGGTATGTGGCAGATGAGGACCCAATAAGGTTAAGTCAAAACCTTCATAGTTTTCAATATGATCGCCGACATATCTTTGACCATGACTATTAAGTGTTAGTGCAATTTCATACTCAGGATGATAATGCCAATTGAAAGGAATTTGCTCTAATTGATAAAGCCAATAACGCCAAGAAGCGTTTTCTGTTGGCAGCACTTTTTCAAACATTAATTTCATATTCTATGGTGCTCCTTATGATATTGGATAGAAAAGTATCATAGGATGGTAGAAAAGTGTAGCAATCATTATTTATCAAGGTCAAAATAATTAAGCAGGATTACCCATGTATTCGGGTAATTAAAAATGAAAAGTTAAGAGGTAAACATGAAGAGTAACATCGTCGGAATTATACTGGTTTTAGTGACCTTTTTTGCTATTTCTTTTATTACTAATATTCTTGGACCACTATTTCCATCATTAGTAAAGGATTTTGACATAAGCCTAGCGGTTGCAGGTTTTTTACCTTTTTCCTTTTTTGCTGCTTATGGTGTTATGTCTATTCCGGCAGGTTTATTGGTCGATAAATTCAGTGAAAAACCGGTGTTGGTTGCTGCTTTTGTGATGTCTGCCATCGGCTCTTTATTATTTGCGTTAATGCCAAGTTTCGCTATGGCGATGATTTCTTTATTTTGCATTGGTACGGGAATGGCAATGTTACAAGTGGCTATTAACCCCCTGTTAAGAGTTTCAGCAGGGGAAGAACATTTTGCCTTTTATTCTGTTTTAGCGCAGTTATTATTTGGCGCAGCGGCGACGTTAAGTCCCTTGGTTTACAGCTATTTAGTTCAAGGTATGGCAGCAGGTGAAACATCTGGTCTGATTGGATTAATGACTGATTTAGTACCGAGTAACATGCAGTGGTTATCTATGTATTGGGTTTTTGCTGCGGTATCTGTGGTTATGTTAGCTTTTATTTTATTGATTAAATTACCAAAAGTAGAATTAACAGATGATGAAAGCGTAGGCGCATTTGCTATTTACGCCCAGCTGTTTAAAAACAAAACGGTTATTCTTTTCTTCATTGGCATTGCTGCTTATGTTGGCACTGAACAAGGTGTCGCTAATGCTATTTCTCTTTTCTTAGAGCGTTACCATGGTTTAGACCCATTAACTGTAGGCGCAAGCACAGTAAGTGATTTTTGGTTGATGCTAACCTTGGGCTGCTTCTTGGGTTTGGCTTTATTAAAAGTACTGGATAGTCGTCTCGTCTTGAAAATATTTTCACTCGGTGCAGTCATTTCACTAACCACGGCTTTATTTGGTAGCGCGGAAGTTGCTTTAATCGCTTTTCCGTTAGTGGGCTTCTTCTTATCGGTAATGTGGTCGGTTATCTTTTCATTGGCACTTAACTCATTGAAGGAACACCATGGTTCATTTGCTGGCATCTTGTGTACAGGCATTGTTGGTGGTGGTTTAGCATCGCCTTTAGTAGGATTGTTTGCTGATTTAACCGGTGATTTACGCATGGGCATGGTCGTCGTTTATGTAACCTTGGCTTATATTTTTGCTATTGGTTTTTGGGCTAAGCCATTAGTAAATAATAAAACCATTAATTTATTCAGTCGTGACGAAAACATCACTGAACATACTAAACCCGTCTCTTCTCGCTAAATTTAAATGAGTAGCAATGTCATGAAAAATACTATTAATACTTCGATCCTAAGTGCTATTACGTTACTAATAGCAGCTTGCGGTGGAGAAAATGAGCAGATTAAAACAACAGAATTAAACGCTGAGCAAAACGTTTTAACCTCGCCTTTATCTGCGCAGCAACAGCTCAATGCTTTAGCTGAAAATTTACAAATAAAATATAACTTTTTAAGTAACGTTGAAACAGATTGCCCTGATCTTAATGGTGAGGTCGTTAAGCATTGTTATAGTGCAGAAATACATTTTACACTACCTGCCAACAGTCCAGCGTATTTTGCTAACCGTCAAGACTGGCAAGTTAATTTTTCCCAAGTTTATCCAAGTTATGCCGGTGAGAGTAATGATTTCAACCTAGTGCATCTAAATGGTGATATTCATCAAATTACGCCGAAGGACGAATTTAATGGTTTTAAAGCTGAACAGCTCCATAAAGTTAAACTTTGGGTGAAAAGTACCTTAATCACAGAGTCTGAGCTAATGCCAAACTATTGGTTAGCAGCAGATGGTTTATCATCAGCAGTGATAGCCAGTACCAAAACAAGTATCGATGCTGAGACTGGCTTAGAGGTTCAGCCTTGGGTCGTGTCTTTTACTGACACAGTAAAACAAATTAAGTCAGCACCTGATGATATTAACCAATATGCTTCTACCTCTTGGTTATATGAAAATGAACCTAAGATTATTGAAATAGATAAAACAAGCATAGACTTGGCAATTATTCCTACACCTAAATCTATACAACTAACAACTATCAGCACACGCTTAGATTTAAGCAGCGGTATTGATATTTCGTTAACTGGGCTTGAAAGAGAAGCTATTGTTGCTGCTACAGAGCGTTTAGATTTATTAGGTATTAAAAAAAATAATCAGGGTACGCCTGTCAATATTGTTGTTAATAGCGATAAGAAAGCAGATTGGCGTGCAGGTCATTATCAATTAGTTATTAACGCTGAAAGCATTGATATACAGGCACAAGATAAGAGTGGGGCTTTTTATGCACTGCAAAGTATTGCCAGTTTACTTTCCTTAGGTTCAACAAGCTTACCGTTAGTGAAAATAGATGACCAACCGCATTATGATTATCGAGGCCAACATGTCGATGTGGCCCGAAACTTTCATTCTAAAGAGTTTATCTTTTCGCTTATCAAGCAGATGTCGGCTTATAAATTAAATAAATTGCATTTGCACTTGGCTGAAGATGAAGGCTGGCGTTTAGCAATGCCGAGTTTGCCCGAGTTAACACAAGTAGGCAGTAAACGCTGTCTAGAGCTGACTGATAAAAATTGTCTTCAGCCACAATTAGGTGGCGCAGGTGCAACAGAACGTGATGGTTTTTATAGTGTCGCGGATTACCAAGAAATTTTACGTTTGGCGACGAAAAATCATATTCAAGTTATTCCATCGCTCGATATGCCTGGTCATTCTCGTGCAGCAATTAAAGCGATGGAAGCGCGTTATCATTATTATATGAAGCAAGAGAATGAACTTGAAGCTAAGCGTTATTTATTGACTGATTTTGATGATAAGACCCGTTATAGCTCTATTCAAAATTACAATGATAATACCTTAAACATTTGCATGGAGTCGACTTATGCCTTTGTTGACCGAGTATTAGACGATTTAAAATTAATGCACCAACAAGCAGGACATCCATTAGCGCTTTATCATATTGGCGCAGATGAAACGGCGGGAGCATGGCTTGAATCACCAGTATGCCAAGCGCTTATTGCCGATAAAACAAATGAGTTTGGTGATGCCAAGCACCTTGGAGCACACTTTATTGAGCGTGTCTCTCATATGGTTACCGATAAAGGTATAGCCGTTGGTGGTTGGAATGATGGTTTGAAAGAAACCACAGCAACTAAAATGCCAAAAGAAGTTTATTCGTATATTTGGGATACTTTACCTTGGGGTGCACACTTGCAAGTAAGTGAACAAGCGCACCGTAACTGGAATATTGTGTTATCAACACCAGATGTATTGTATTTTGACTTTCCTTACCAAATCGACCCTAAAGAACGTGGTTATAACTGGGCCTCAAGACGTGTAACAACAAGATCATTGTTTAATTTCATGCCAGATAATTTACCTATTCATGCTGAGTTTCGGCTTGATACCCTAGGAAAGAGCTTTATCAGTAATGATGAAATGCAACGTAATGAATCAGGTGAAGTTATCCATCGACCTCTGCCTAAAGGTTACTCTGTAAAAGGGATTCAAGGACAGTTATGGAGTGAGACAGTCCGCAGCAGTAAGCAAGCTGAGTATATGATTTTCCCAAGGCTGTTTGCTTTGGCTGAGCGTGCTTGGTACCAAGCAGAGTGGCAAGTGTCTTATGATTATTCTGGAAAAACTTTTAGCAAAGACAGTGGCAGCTTTACCGATAGCGCCAAAGCACAACGTGATCAACAGTGGCAGAAATTTTCAAAAACGATAGCGGATAAAGAATTAGCTAAACTTGACTCTGCAGGTATTTTTTACCGCTTACCAACAGCGGGAGCGAAAATAATAGCAGGCAAGCTTCACGCTAATAGTGCGATCAATGGTTTGCCAATTGAGTATCGTGAGCAAGGTAAAAATAAACAAAAGTGGCAAAACTATCAAAACCCTGTATCGGTAACACTACCTATCGAAATCAGAATACGCACAACTGATAAACAACGTGCTGGTCGTATTATGGTGATAACTGAATAATGTAAGCCTAAAAACGGTTTTGCAAAGCAGAAAATAAAAACTGTAATAAGCGAATCACTTGTTGCAGTTTTTAGTTGTTTTTATTATATGTTTATATTTATCAATATATTACTC
>Ga0114909_1000594_pt1 | contig 25249 bp, 17 predicted proteins | sample MalvireepMed_906_FD_87290 | JGI IMG/M metagenome (GOLD analysis project Ga0114909, IMG submission 87290) | Marine viral communities from the Global Malaspina Expedition - Malaspina viral metaG DeepMed_906 | ecosystem: Environmental > Aquatic > Marine > Oceanic | place: Mediterranean Sea...
ATAGCCAACCTGTTGGTCCAAAAGACCAAAATCGCCAACCTGGGTGATGCAAAAGGTCAAAATAGCCAACGTAGGTGATGGAGAAGGACAAAATAGCCAACCGTGGTGATTAAAAATGCAGGATTATTAAATATTATGAGCTTTTATCTATTATCTTTAAAAAGTTGCTGTTGTTATGGCAACCAGAAAAACTTTATAAGGTTGCTGAGTAACATAATACGCCTTAGTGGAGACTTTTTCCGTATGCAGTGAAAGTTGCACGTACGGCTCTTAGGAGGATGGCACCTGGTAACAGGTGTCGTATATCCTACCCATTTCAAGTTAGAATTGATGCAACTCCTGCATTGATAAGACCTTGACTGAATTGGTTATTAATATACTGATAACTTAGCAAAATTTTCTATAAAATTTTTTTGCTAATGAATAATGATGAAATAACCATATCACAACAAGCAGATATTGAGTGATAAGGCTAACGGAGTTGATGGGGAGATACTATAATGCCGCTATATGCGACAGCGTTTCAGGGTGCGACTTTATCAATTTAAGCAGCGTAACCGCTTGTCCATTAGGCGCACTACGTCCTGGTTCCCAATTTTATAATGTTCGCACTGATGTATGTAGGTAGTTAGCGAAGACACCACGGGACATGTGAAATTTTCACGAATTGATAGTATTTCGCTTGGTGAGATCACCAACTCATTCGCAGCTTTCATCTCATGCGTCTTCAAGGTTAACTTACCTTCGGCATGCTCTTTTGTTTCGTAGAGCAAAGCAAAATAAAACATATAGTTAGTGATTGGCGTTCGTTTTCACCTAACTTGGTGGAGCACTTGGATATTATGAATAAGATTAGATGATTGTAAAAGAAGTGCGTTTATGGATGTATTAATTTCTTTTGTTATATTATTTACAAAATATATTGCAATGGAAATTCTAAATTCGTCACCTTCCTTTTCGATTTTTGGGAGAAAACACCCAACTTTTAAATGTGATTATTAATTAATAACTTAACTTTGAGCGCTGATGTTTAATGAGTAACTAAGGATATGAGGAACTAGTAGGAACCTCCCTGCTGGGTATCTGCAGGGAAGTGTTGGTATTCTTATTTAACTTAGAAGTGTCGCTTGAGGAGTAAATAGAGCGTCTAACAATGAATCATCATTTGGATCAAAGGATAGGGTGAAATTATTATCATCTATTTTTATAATAAACCCGTCAAGATTACCTTCGTAGTTCGTTAAAATTGAATCTTTACTCATCGTGGATTTTACCGATCCTTTATGAACAGATAATAACTGGGACAATCTCTTTTTGAAATCTATAATATCTGTACTTGGAGAGCTGTAGTCACGCATTAGATACCAAGGCCCCCCCTCTCCTGCCCATGTTGAATAAGTCGCCTTATCTCCAGCTAGCCATAAACTGACATTAAGCCTTTGCAAATTCACGAGCATATTTAGGGTAATATTAGCCATTAGCTGACAATTTTGGATCTATTTTAATTACTGATTTTTTGATGGTATAGCGATCCTAACTGCTCCTACTATTATGTCAGCTATCTTTGAGAATAGCTGACATTAGCAGTATTTTTCTATCTCGCTAACGGCCCCTTTGTGAGATAGAACCAAATTTTTTTAGATATAATACGAAACATATAACAAGTTCTATAAGGCTGTTCATCGTACCATTCATAGACGTTCAAATTACTTTGTTTATGGTTGCTGATTAAATATACGGCCATTAGATTATATTCACAATATACTGTGAATATAATCTATTTTAACCCTCAACAGACCTTGTTTCACAATATACTGTGAATTCATTGTTTTTTATGTATGATTTAGTTATAATTCACAAAATACTGTGAATTTATTGGAAGTTTTAATGCAAGTCACAATTAAGTCCATCGACCAATGGGGTAAGATCGTAGGCGCTGTTAGAAAAAGCCAAGAGTTAGATCAGAAAAGCGCCGGAGAATTTTCTGGCAGCAGCATCAATACGATTGGCAGCTTTGAAAAAGGCTCTGGCTCAATGTCCGTTGGTCGCGTATTCGCCTTAATGAAAGCACTTGGATTAGAGGTGAAAATTGATATCGTCTTACCTGAGGGTGATGATGGAGCAAAACGCAAATTGATTTATCAAATTCAGCAATTGGTATCGAATGATGAGTGATATAGACGCGGTCAGAAAGCTACAGGTTTATGCAGGCAAACAGTTAATGGGGCAGTTGCGAGATACTAATGGGTTTTGGTCTTTCGAATACGACAAAGCTTGGCTAGCATTGCCAAATAAGTTTGCAATATGCCCTGACATCCCATTAAAAGAGGGTGAGTATCTTGATTCTGGCACAACGCGCCCAGTTCAGAGGTTTTTCGACAACCTATTACCAGAAGAAAATGCACGACTATTGTTGGCCAAAGAAGCGGATGTAGATCATGAAGACTCTTTTGCTCTACTTACCGAGTCAGGCATCGAATCAGCAGGAGCGTTAACGTTATTAGAAGAATTTGTTGAATTTCCAACTAGCGATGCGACGGTTCTCTCATACGAACAGTTATCGGATAGAATAAAAAACTTACCGAGAGCCCCTCTTAATAGTCGTCAAGGCAGTCGAATGTCTCTGGCTGGCGCCCAACACAAGATGCTTATAGTCAAGCTAGGTGATGACTTGTTTGAAGGTAATGAGGGCACTCCTTCGACGCACATTTTAAAGCCGGATCACTCCGAGCCTGATCGCTATTGGCAAACAACCCGTAACGAATGCTTTATGATGAAATTGGCACATCAATTAGGCATGGATGTACCTGATGTAGACGTTATCTATACCCCAGAGCCTGCTTACATTGTCGAGCGATTTGATAGAATTGGCAACTATCCCGAGCAAGAGCGAAAACATATTGTAGATGCATGCCAGTTATTGGGGTATGGCAGGGGCTCTAAATATAGAGCGTCAACAGTAGAAACTTATATAAAGCTACTTAAAAGAGTAAGACCTCCGGCGGTCACATCACTAAAGCTGTTCCAATGGGTCCTTTTTAATCTGCTTACAGGTAATGGAGATGCGCACTTAAAGAACATCAGTTTCTTTTATGTGAAAGGCTTTGCTCAATTAACGCCATTTTATGACTTACTAAGTACTATTATCTACGTACCCGAAGGAATTGATCCTTTAAATGAAAAAGTATCTGTACCAATTAACAACAAGGAACGATTTGCTGACGTCACACGAGAAGATATTTTAGCTTTTTCTCAGACATTAGGCATCCCTAACACGTTAGCCTCCAAAGAGTTACATCGTATAGCTAGCAGCATTGATGAAGAATTTACTAATCTTTACCTGCAAGTTGAACAACTACCTCCTTGTTCAGCGCGACCTGGCGAACTAAGGATGCTAAGGCAAGTTCAATATCTTGTTGTCAAAGAGATGGTAAAGCGCCTGCTCTAATCCTACAATTCTCGCGATGAGAAAAAAGACTACTTGAATTGTCGGTAACTGAGTTATTAGTCGCTTTAATGCAAAACAAGAATACTTTGTAGTAACTCTGTTTGTTCGTATCCATCTATTAAGTGACCCAATAGAGATAGGAAATTATTTTATTGAATAATTACTCTATGGCAAAAACGCCCCCATTACGCCACAGAGTGTTTTTATACAAGTATATCAACATGCACCCTTCCATTAAGTACATGAATCATAAAATTATTACCTATAATCACAATGTACCTGACAAAGAAGTGTATTCTGCTTTAATGACATAGGATACTTAGTTCAAACGTGAGCAAGCCAAAATAGTTAACCAATAATCATTGAATAATTGTAAGGGTTTCTTAGTCAGTAGTGCGATGTTTGAATCGCTGGCCGATTATTGCTCTTTGAGTAGTTCACCTAATTCGATGGCTGCCTGGCGCAATACTGATTCAAAACAGAGTAATTCATCTAAACTTTTACGGATCACGGGAGCATGAGTGAAAAGACAAGCAAACAACTTACCGTCCTGATCTTTAATGGGCACCGAGCAGGCAACCATACCGTCAACAAATTCTTCATTATCAGTGCCTAACTCATGTGCTTGAATCTTTAATAGTTCACTTTCTAATGACTCTGGATCAGTCAACGTATTACGTGCTAATTTTTCTAGTGACAATTTATCTAAAATACGGTGACGTCGTTCTTTGGGTAGAGAGCTCAAATAAAGTTTACCGCTGGCAGTACACCATACAGGCGTATGACTGCCGATAGGTAAATGGATCCGCAAGGGCCAATTCGTTTGAACACGGTCGTAATAGATCATATCAGTACCATCGGGGATCGCGATACCGCAAGTTTCACCAATGGTTTCCGCTAGGTTTTTTAAGATGGCCTGACGCAACGCTTTAAAACGGCTGCTATGGAGTACCCCTAAAGCGATATTATGCATACGGTCACCAGGAAGCAACAAGCCACGCATATTAATTTGTATATAATTATCAGCTTCAAGTTGCTGCAATAAACGATGAATACTCGGTTTTGGAATATCGAGTAAAAAGGCTAATTCAGCGGGTGACATAGGTCGCTCAGCACGAGAAATAGCCTCGATGATTTCGAGTACCCGAGTTATAGATGAACCTTTTTCTCTTCGCTGAACTGTCATTTTATATCCTGTCATAGATTTTGTGCTCATTATAAGCAAGCCCCGAGCATATAGGCAAGTAACAACGGAGTCACCCCCCATCCCAGTTCCACTTGAAGATACTCGTTGAATCCTGCACCTTCAAGTGGAACGGGTATATATTAAAGATAAAAAACTAGCCCATCGATAGAAAGGCTAGTTTAGAGTTTCCCACACTTATCCGTGAGAGCTATTTAATTTTACTCAGGTTAGCTTAAGGTTGGCATTGAAAACTCAGCTCCCTCACGAACACCTGCTGAAGGCCAGCGCTGGGTGACAGTTTTACGTTTGGTGTAAAAGCGTACCGCATCTGGACCATAAGCATGTAAATCTCCAAACAACGAACGCTTCCAGCCACCAAAGCTGTGATAAGCAACAGGTACAGGTAGTGGTACGTTGATACCAACCATACCTACTTGAATGTTGTCAGAAAAATATCGTGCTGCTTCACCATCACGGGTAAAAATACAGGTACCATTACCGTATTCATGCGCATCAATTAAATCCATAGCCTCTTGCATTGTTTGCACACGAACAACTTGTAATACAGGACCAAAAATTTCTTCTTTATAACTCACCATATCAGCAGTAACGTTATCTATTAACGTACCGCCAACAAAGAAGCCATCGTTGTAACCTTCAACTTCAGGGTTACGACCATCAACCACAATGGTTGCGCCTTGCTCTTGGGCATGATTAATATAACCAACCACTTTGTCACGATGTTGGGCGGTAATAACGGGACCAAAATCATTGCTGCTATCACTATATGCGCCAACTTTTAAACCAGCCATTGCCTTGGTCATCTTTTCAACTAAAGCATCACCGGCAATGTCACCAACGGCAACAGCAACAGATAACGCCATGCAACGTTCACCTGAAGAACCAAATGCGGCACCAAGTAACTGGTTAACGGCATTATCCATATCAGCATCTGGCATCACGATGGCATGATTCTTTGCACCACCTAATGCTTGGCAACGTTTGCCATTGGCAATGGCTGTGGCATAAATATATTCAGCAATAGGCGTTGAACCCACAAAGCTAACTGCTTTAACACGCACATCAGACAACAACACATCAACAGCAACCTTATCGCCATTGACAACATTCATTACGCCATCGGGAAGTCCTGCTTCTTTTAATAGCTGAGCAATAAATAACGTTGAGCTTGGATCGCGCTCTGACGGTTTTAAGATGAAACAGTTACCACAAGCAATCGCCATCGGGAACATCCACAGTGGCACCATCGCAGGGAAGTTAAATGGTGTGATACCCGCAACAACACCTAAAGGTTGAAATTCGCTCCATGAATCAATATTTGGTCCAACATTCTTACTGTGCTCACCCTTTAATAACTCTGGCGCACTACAGGCGTATTCAACATTCTCAATACCACGTTGTAATTCACCCGCTGCGTCATGGGATATTTTGCCATGCTCTTCGCCTATCATCTGGCAGATTTTATCGGCATTAGCTTCCAATAATTCTTTAAACTTAAACATAACCCGTGCACGTTTGATCGGCGGGGTATTGCGCCATGCAGGAAATGCGGCCTGAGCACAACTAATTGCTTGTTCTACTGTTTCGACAGATGCCAGTGCTACTTGTTTAGTTGCTTTACCCGTTGCTGGGTTAAATACATCTTGATTGCGAGCGGCGTCGGTACAAATTTCACCATTAATTAAGTGTCCAATAGTATTCATAAATAATTCCTAATGTTATAAAAATAAAGTAATACCAATTAAATTAATTAATGGATCAATTTTTAGTGAGGATAAATCTTCAAGAACAAGACGCTTGATTGACCAATAGCGGGCTATTGGGATTGAAAGCAACGATGTTATTGGATATTTAGACCATCTAAAAAGATCACTTAGTTAGTTTGATTGGTATAAGTGCGCAGGTTAATCCCAAAGCCCTTGATAGATTTCCATCATGTCACTGATAGACGGTTCAATCGGGTTATTAGCTGGAGAGCCTGAAGCCAATGCTTGCTCGGCCATCGTTTGACAAACCTCGAAAAATTCATCGCGCTTAATACCAAATTGCTTTGGCGTTGGCACTGCTAATTCATCGTTCAATGCACGCAGTTCAATTAATAGTTTCTGGTTAGCAACCTCATTGCTGTCTTGCTCAGTTGCTATACCCATCGCTCGTGCACAATCAGCATAGCGTGATGATGCGGCAGGAATCGAATAAGCTGTAACACTTGGTAATAACATCGCATTAGAGAGACCATGGGGCACATGAAAAAAGGCACCTATAGGTCGACTCATACCATGCACTAAGGCCACAGATGCATTAGAAAATGCAACGCCAGCTAAGGTTGAACCAAGCATCATTGCTTCACGAGCACCCTGATCTTCACCGTTGTGATAGGCTTTTCGCAAGTTTGGCCCAATCAGTTTAATCGCAGCAATCGCCTGACTATCACTGTATGGATTAGCTTTTTTACTTACATAAGCTTCAATGGCATGGGTTAAGGCATCTATTCCAGTATCGGCGGTTATTCTTGGTGGTAAACTTATGGTTAACTTATAATCGACCAACGCCGCAACGGGCATAAAGCCGATGCCGACACAAAGCATTTTCTCGTCGGTGGTTTCATCAGTGATGATGGTAAACCTCGTTACTTCAGAGCCTGTCCCAGCAGTCGTAGGTACGGCTATAACAGGCAACCCTTGCTCTATGACCATACGTGGAAAACGATAATCTTGCATCACGCCACCATGCTTGGCCAAAATCGCGATTGCCTTCGCACTATCAATCGGGCTTCCGCCACCTAGGGCAATAATACAATCGTAATTACCCTTCTGTGCCTTTTCAACACCCGATTGAATCGATTTTACCGTGGGCTCTGGCACGGTATCGTCAAAGACATGAGCACTAATGTTTTGCGCAGCTAAATTCATTTGAATACGACCGGCATATCCCAGTGTCACCATCATTTTGTCGGTAATGATCAAGGGACGGTTGCAGCCAAGACTAACTAATATATTCGGTATTTGCAGGACAGCATCTTCACCCACCTGCATAATACGTGGCAGAATAACTTTAGTAGACATATCAACTCCTCTCTATTTTTTTAAACATCTGAGCTTGTGGTTTCTTCAATATCAAAAGTCTCACCACTACCCGCGAATTAGGTTTTTCTAACGATGGCGAAAAACAGGTGCTCGCTTGGCGATAAACGCATGCATACCTTCTTTCTGGCCTTCTGTAGCGAAGGCTGCCTGAAATAATCGACGCTCATGACGCATTCCTTCAGTTAGGCTGGTCTCAAAGGCTACATTTACCGCTTCTTTAGCCATACGTACGGCAGGACTGTTATACCCTGCAATGGTATGTGCTGCTTCTAACGCGGTTTGTAATAAATCTTTACCTGGCACAACTCGCGCTACCAAGCCAGCAGTTTTTGCTTCATGAACATCGATTGTTCTACCGGTTAAGACAAGATCCATCGCCAGTGACTTACCGACTGCATTGGCCAAGCGTTGTGAGCCACCGATGCCAGGCAAAATACCAAGCTTAATTTCCGGTTGTCCAAATTGAGCGTCTTCAGAAGCAATGATAAAATCACACATCAACGCTAGCTCGCAGCCCCCGCCTAGCGCATAACCACTGACGGCGGCAATGATAGGTTTGCTGATTGAACGCAATTCATCCCAGGGTGCAAAAATATCGTCACAATAAAATTCGGCGTAAGTCAGATTTGCCATTTCCTCAATATCTGCCCCAGCGGCAAATGCTCTAGCACTGCCAGTAATAACAATCGCCCCAATATTATCATCGGCGTCGAAGGCCTTTAACGTGTCAACAACTTCCCTGGCAAGCTGTCTACTTAGGGCATTTAGGCTTTTAGGCCTATGAAGGGTGATCATACCTACCCGTTCACGACGTTCGACCAATATGGTTTCCATCGCTGCTACCGTCGGTTGAGTAACTGCTGCAGATTCGGCATTTTCTATGGTTTCTCTACTTTGTTGCTCTGCGCTATCGGGCGTAGATTTAACACTTTTTTTGCTGTTCATAATTCGATTCTCTCTTTTGGCATATTAAAGATTAAGTGGCAGAAGTGGCTTTGGAATGAGTTTCTAGTTCACTATCATCCGAATTCTGTTGAGATTGGGGTGTCGGCGCATACGCACCCTTGTTGGCCATCAATTCAGCTAAGATTGCTTCGCGATGCTCGTTAAGCGCTGGGGACTTGAGCGGTACCTCGGGATCAATTTCTGATACTGAGCTCATCTTTATTGGGTTACCGGCCGTTCGTATTGCTTTCTCGTTTTCCCCTTTCACTTTAACGATCATGTTGCGAGCTAGTAGTTGTGGATGGGTAAATAATTTATCAATGGTGTTTATTGGCGAGCAAGGTACTCCAGCTTCATTGAGGGCATCAATCCAATGCTGCATTGGCTCGCTGAGTGTTATTGCCTCAACAGCCTTAACCAGTTCTTTACGGTTTTTCACACGTAAATCGTTGGTTAAAAATTGTTCTTCTAAGGCCATTTGAGGAGAGCCCAAAGCATCCATCATTAGCAAGAATAAGGTATCATTGCCGGCACAGATCACGAACTTTCCATCCTTTGCGGCAAAAGTTTCAAAAGGTGCAAGCGATGGATGATTGTCACCGGTGCGTGTAGGCACAATGCCATCTACGTCATATCTTGCTAGTGCAGTTTCCATCAACGCCGCCTGGCAATCCAACATGCCTATATCGACTCGAGTTCCTTGTGCATCACGGGTTCGACTATAGAGTGCCGACAAGATACCAATAACACCAAAAAGTGCCGCACCTAAGTCACCGAAACTGGTGCCAACACGAGCGGGCTCTTCATCAGGCCAACCCGTCAAACTCATCACCCCGCCCATGGCCTGTACCACCATATCGTAGCCTGGTAATTCACTAAATGGGCCGCTGTGACCAAAACCTGAAATAGAGGTATAAATAATATGGGGATGCGTTTTTTCAAGGCGTTCAGGTCCGTAACCAAGGCGTTCCATTACTCCAGGTCGAAAATTCTCTACCACCACATCACAACTGTCCAACAGGCGCTCTAATAGTTCGCGATCGCGTGGTGATTTAATATCCAGTGAAATACTTTCTTTACCGCGATTGAAGCACATGAAATAGGCTGAATCAACACCAACGAAAGGCCCAAATGCACGCGTATCATCGCCAGTGCCAAATCGTTCAATTTTAATAACCCGCGCACCAAGATCCGCCAAAACCATGGTGCAATAGGGTCCTGCCAGTACACGAGAGAAGTCCAATACGGTAATTCCAGACAAAGGGCCTGGCTTTTCATCTGTTTCACTAATTTGATTCATAATTGCTAATCCGATGGTTGGTTAAATTTTACGATTTAATCTAAAGTGAGACTAAACGTATCGATTTAACAATCTACATTAAGCGCTATAACGAGTCAATACGTATCGATATAGGGTTTGGTTGTGGTATTATCAATAAGGGATATTAGTAATATAGAAGGGTTTAATTATTTACTTTATACAAATAGTTTTATAATTAAAGGAGTTACGAATGTAACAGCACCGGATTTATTTGATTGTTGCAGGCTTTGTTTAAACTCAGTGGGAATTATGATTCAAGATAATAATTATTTATGCTAAACGTTCAAAGCTTAAAATTTTATAGTCACTTTATCGTCGGTAAAGGTGATATAAGTCTTTAATTACTTCTATTAACAATAAGTTTGTCAAAGATGGGGACAATAAATTATATCAATAAAATTCTAGTTTAACTCAATCAAGGTCGTTGTCATTTATAACGTGTTCACTTTAAGTAAAGTAAGAAATACGTTGCTCATTTTCTTATTGCATATATCTTGAGTGATGAAGCTAATCAACTAAATAAGGTGTCGCATTAGAAACTAAATATACTGTTGGGGTAACAACATGAAACCTATCTCACTTTGTGCCGTGCGACGTGAAGTCATATGTAACGCTGTTCACCGCGATAAGAGTGAACCATCTGTATCACTAGATTACCCTAGGACTCTGAATAAAGTAGCGAGTCTGACAATGTAACAAAGTTCGCTGGACGGGAAACGAATCGCGAGAGGAAGTTCCTCCTGACAACCACAAGCCGGGTAAGTGCTAGGGAGTCAGTATGATGAATGTAAGTGAACCCATGTAAGATGCGTAATGCGAGAAGCTGCGGAAGTGGTTAATACGCTGTGGCCAAAACGGCAACGAGGGAAGGAAAGAGGTTGGCATATACTCTTTCGTGATCGAGAATCCCTTCGTATTAGAGTGGGCATCTAAACTGACATTGCGTTCCATACGGAACACGGTAAGCCTGTATTGCTCCCAATAGGGAAAGCTGTCTGCGAAGAAAGCCGATAGTGGTGCAGGTAAAGGAGGCTGGAGAAAGCTAATGCTGCATTGTAATGATGCAGATACAGGCTGATGTCTGACACGAAAGTGAGCCCACTTCCAGCTGGTCTCCCGTTGCAAAAAAATTTGAAGAACTTTATTCAAGAAGAAACGCAAATGATGACTTCGAATGAAGTTAGTGCCTCTTCTTACGGCACTCAGTGGCAATCCATCAACTGGAAAGCCGTCGAGCAGCAAGTATTAAAGCTTCAGATGTGTATTGCAAAAGCAACCAGATAACCTGTTTTATTAGGTTGTTGGGTAACATAGTACGCCTTAGTGGAGGCTTGAGCCGAATGCAGTGAAAGTTGCACGTACGGTTTTCAGGAGGGCGACACCTGGTAACAGGTGTCGTCTATCCGACCCATTGCGAGTTAGGGGGTATACTCTAAGCCGCAATCGTTCCATATAGAAACATTAAATTTTTATACATAAGAAATCACGTAAATTGATATTAATCTAATGTCCGCTTTGGTATTTTCTAATCAAATTATAATTTTTGACTTCATAGATTCCTGAAGGAATTTAGAACAATTCTATTATCTAACGAAGGACTGATTTTCATCGGTTCAAATGTCGCTAGATAAGCCAAGACTAAAAGGACAATATTCGTATCTTTGTTAACATTAGCTAGTGATCATTAGAGACTTCTTCAGCTAGCCAAAAGCGGAAGTTAGCTTTTGAGTTAATAACGTCAACTGAGCCTGAAGCTGACCTATTATTTCTCTGGAAAAGATATTCTAAAAGGTTTCATCAGAACATTATACTATGTGTAGATAAACTAGCATATGCACTCTATAGTTAAAGCGTCTGATTTATTACAAGGTTTATAAAAAATTATGGAAGCGTTTGATCTTTTCGAGTTAAAAGGAAAGCTTTTCGAAAGTGAGTATTCATATATTTATCAGGGCATAAGAAAATCCAATAATGAAATAGTAATTGTCAAAGTTTTAAAATCTTCTAGCCTTGATTCTGTAGAGTTTAACCGATATTTACATGAATATACTATTCTTGAAACCTTAAACCACCCATTGGTAAATAACCCAATATCTTTTACCCAAAAAGATAACTCTTTAGCCATTGTTTTCGATAGTTTTACAGGAGAGTCGCTAAAGCAATATATTGCCAACAAGCCAATAGAACTTGTTAATTTTTTAACGATTGCGATACAAATTGCTGATGGGCTAAGCTATATCCACTCTCAACGGGTTATTCATAAAGATATTAACCCGACCAACATTTTAGTGTCTGAAGATGACTTACAAATAAAAATTATTGATTTTGGTATTGCCAGCAAACTACCAAAAGAAACGTTATCGTTGAAAAGCCCAAACCAATTAGAAGGCACGTTAGCTTACTTATCCCCAGAGCAAACAGGAAGGATCAATCGAAATATTGACTATCGCTCAGATCTATATGCTGTTGGTGTGACTTTTTATGAAATGTTAACTGGGCAAACACCATTTAAAATAGACGAAACTATGGCTTTGATACACAGTCATATTGCAAAAATACCGATTGAAATTTACAAAATAAATTCGGATGTACCAAAAATAATATCCGATATTATCATGAAATTGTTAGAAAAAAACTCAGAAGACAGATATCAATCGGCGTACGGTCTCAAAACTGACTTGAAACGATGCTTGAATTATTTTAAAGATTTCCATGAATTAGATAACATTGGACTTACTATCGCCCAAGAGGATAATTTAGGCCATTTTTGTATCCCTCAGAAGTTATATGGACGACGTGATGAAATATCCCAATTATTAGCGTCGTTTGACAAAATTAGTCAAGGAACAGCAGAGTTATTATTAGTTAGCGGTTATTCTGGGGTTGGTAAAACAGCATTAATTAAAGAAGTTCATCGCCCGATGACAAAAAGCCTAGGGCACTTTACCAGTGGAAAGTTTGATCAGTTCGAGCGGAATATACCTTATTTTGCTATTACACAAGCATTCAATAACTTTTGCCAGTATTTATTAACGGAAACTAAAGAAGAACTTGAACTATGGCGAAATAAAATACTTTTAGCGGTTGGTGAGTTAGGACAAGTACTCATTGATATTATTCCCTACTTAGGGTTAATTATTGACAAGCAACCTTGTGTCCCTGACGTTGGCGCTCAAGAAGAACAAAATCGTTTTATTAAAGTGTTTCGGAGTTTCTTTCAAGCAATTTGTCAGAAAGATCACCCATTTGTGCTTTTTGTTGATGACATGCAATGGACCGACTTAGCTTCATTAGAGCTAATTGCTACGCTTATGCAAGACCCACAAGCACAATATTTTTTAATCATTGCTGCCTATCGAGATAATGAGGTTAGTGAAAGTCACCCCTTTATAAAAAAAGTGAATGAGTTAAAAAAACAAGAAATAGTCGTTAATCACATTAAGCTAGATAATTTAACACTGTCTAATGTTAAACAGATTGTTGCTGAGACTATACTCTCTGATATTGAGCATTGTTTACCATTAGCAGAATTGATATACCAAAAAACACAAGGTAATGCGTTTTTTACCCAGCAGTTTTTCACCGAACTACACGATAAAAAATTGATAAAATTCAACTTTGACGAACAGGCTTGGTATTGGCAAATAGAAGAGATTCGTCAGCAAAATATCACTGACAATGTTATTGATTTAATGGCTGATAAAATTAGAGTTTTACCTGGGGAGATTGCCGAGTTATTGCAACTTGCAGCCAGTGTTAGAAATATTTTTGATTTACATACCTTAATGGTGATTTCAAAAAAATCATCGGAACAATTGCAAGAGGTATACTCAGCGTTATGGCCAGCTATCGAGCAAGGATTAATTGTACCGATAAATGATAATTACAAATTAATTGAAAGTGGTACCGCCAGTGCTGAAGAAATTAGTTTTAGATTTCTGCATGACCGAGTACAGCAAGCTGCCTATTCATTAGTGCCAGAAAAAGATAGAAGCCATATTCATTTAACTATTGGCCGCTTATTACTAAGTAGCTACCAAGAGCATGATTCACAACTTGGTTTGTTTGATATTATTAATCAATTTAATAAAGCAATGGAACAGCTTGTTGATGAACAAGAAATACTTGATGTTGCTCGGTTAAACTTAGCCGCTAGCAACAAGGCATTTGATTCCACGGCTTATGATGCTGCTAACGTTTACTTAAAAAAGGCTAGAAGCTTATTACCTGATAACGCTTTAGTTGCACATTACGAACTGGCTTTTGAAATATTGAAAAAGTCAGCGCTAGTTCATTACGTAACAAATGAATTTTCTCAATCATCCAAACTGTACCCTCAGTTACTTTCCGCGGCTAAATCAATCATGGATAAAGTGCAAGTTTACAAAATTCAAATGGATGATTTTCATCTGCAAGGTGACTATAAAGGAGCCTTTAATGTTCAAATTAAAGCATTGAATATACTTGGCGTTGAAGTACCTGATACAACCAAAGGATTAGATCATCATATTGAATACGAATTGTCTTTGGTAAAAGAAAACTTAGCAAACAGAGCCATTGACCAATTAATTGACTCTAACGAGCTTGAGCAATATGAAATAAAAGCGATGTTAGATATTTTGATTGGTTTATGGATGACTTCATATTTACTTTCCCAAACTGAATATGTCGAATGGTCTTCAGTTAAAATGTGTAATTTATGTTTGAAATTTGGCAATAGTGAACAAGCATCATTTGCATATATTCAATATGGCTTTCTTTGTATTAATCGCTTAGAAGATTTTTCAACGGGGTATCGATTTGGCAAGCTTGCCTTAAATTTATCGAATCACTACCCTAATTTAGATTTACGTGGCAAAGTTTATTTTATGTTTGGTCTTGCTATTAGCCACTGGCAAAAGCATGTTAATGAATCTACTGAGGCATTTAGGAAAGGTTATAATTACAGCTGCGAGGCAGGTGACTGGACTTATGCTGGTTATGGCGCGGCTAACATTATTTCAAATTTACTCATTGATGGACATCCCTGTAAAGGGGTCTATAAAGAAGCGCAAGGCTACCTCAGATTTTTACAAGATAAAAGTAGTGAAGCCCTTGCAAGCTTCTTTGTTCCTGGAGGTTATTGTGCCCTACTTCAGTTAATGGGTATCAGTAAAAATCAAAACACACTTGATTGTGATATTTTTTCAGAGCAAGAACATCTCGAAAACTATGCAGAACAACCTATTGTTATGGCATGGTTTTATGCCGTAAAGATACGGAGTTTATATTTACAAGGGGATTATCAAGAGGCACTTGAGGTATTTGGGCAAGCAGAAACCGTTAACATAGGAGTACCTGCTCAAATTAAGGTACCAGAGACCTATTTTTTTGCTTGTTTAAGCTTGATCGCCGTAAAAGATTTATTAACAAATAATAAAAAGCATGCTTATTACTGGTCATTATTTGATAAATATTTAGCAAAATTAAAATTATGGGCAGAAGCTTGTCCTGCAAATTATGAGCATAAATATTTATTAATTGAAGCAGAATTAGCTCGTATTAATCAACAGGGAGTAGGCGATATATTATCGCTGTATGAGCAAGCAATATCTTCTGCAAACCATTATAACTACCCTAACAATGAAGCATTATGTCATGAGCTGTTGGCGAAATTTTGGCTTGAACAAGGGAAAGTAAATTATGCTGAAAGTCATTTTTTAAGTGCAAAGTTAGGTTACCAGTTTTGGGGAGCACTAAATAAAGTAGAGCAATTACAATATGATCACCCTGAGGTATTCAATAAAGAAAAATTAACTATTTTTTCTCAAACGCTTCCTAAGGTATCAACCTCTTCTATTGATTTGCATGCCATTATGCAAGCAGCCAATATTCTTTCAAGTGAAATGGTTTTAGAACAACTACTTAAAAAACTAGTGCAAACGGTAATGAAAAGCTCTGGCGCGACAAAAGTAGTACTGCTATTAAACAACAAAGATACATGGCTCATTAAAGCACGCTCATCCGTTGAAAATAGCCAAGCAGAATTTTCATTAGATATTCCTTTTGAGGATAGCAATGAACTACCAAATACCTTGATTAGATATGTACTAAGAAAAAACAAAACAACGGTTTTTGCTAACTTATGTGAAGAGTCTCGTTTTGAACATGATGACTATATTAAACAGATAAAACCTAAGTCTGTCGCTTGCTTGCCATTGCAACATGGTGATCAAATGAGTTGTTTACTTTATCTTGAAAACAACTTAACTAATGATGCATTTAATGACAACCACATTAAAGTGCTCAATTTATTGGCAGGTCAAATGACTATTTCTATCGAAAACTCCATTTTATACAATAAGATGGAAGGTATGGTCAGTGAACGAACTGAACAGCTTCAGCATTCTTTAGATCAATTAAAGCAAACACAGAGTCATTTAATAAAATCAGAAAAAATGGCATCACTAGGTCGTTTAGTTGCAGGGGTTGCGCATGAAATGAATACGCCAATCGGTATTGCTATTACCTCCGCTACTTTTCTTAGAGATAATACCAATAGCTTTATAGATAAAATATCTAACGAACAAATAACAAAAAGAAGCTTAAACAAATTTTTAGAAGAAACAACTGAATCTAGCCAGCTTATTTATAACAATGTTCTAAGAGCATCAGATCAAATAGCCAACTTCAAATTAGTCTCTGTTGATGTCACAAGTGAAGCATATCGCAAATTTAATGTTTCAGACTATTTATCGCAAGTTATTGCAACTTTAAAACCGAAATTTAAAAATAATAATGCTAATCATAAAATTAGCCTTCTATGTCAGTCTGACATAGAAGTTAAGACTGACCCCGGTGCTTTGTCACAAATATTCACTAATTTAATTATCAACAGCCTTACTCATGGGTTTGAATATAACCAAGAGGGAAGTATTAATATCAATGTTAAGTTAATTGGCAATATGCTAACCATTGATTATCAGGATAATGGTATAGGAATGAACCAAGAGACCCATAAAAATATTTTTGAACCTTTTTACACAACAAAACGGGGAACTGGAGGAAGTGGCTTAGGAATGAATATTGTATACAACTTGGTTACTCAAAAATTTAAGGGGACAGTCGTTTGTGAAAGTGAAGAAAATAACGGTTGCCGGTTTATTATAAAGCTTCAAGTTTTACAACTTAACAATTTAATAGATTGATTCATATTGCTTTCGTAACTTTGATCTTGCCCCAATAATATGGACAGCTAAGCTAAGGGACCATAGTGGTCATGTTCCATTAACCAGATGGCCAATTGTTCTTTGTGATAATAACTGGTGATGGTAGCTGCTATCAGAAACACTATTAACGCGATAAATTGTTTCATCATTCTTCCCTTAAAATTACTTGTTGTAACATTGTCTTTTGTACTAATTAGACAAGCGCTCACTTAAATCCTGGAATACTTCCTTAAAGGAGTTCACATATTATTTCTTTGCATGCGATGACCAACGCAAGTCGTCAATCTCAACCAAGACTTGTTGTTTCTATTCATTCCACTTTGGATAGGTATAAGGTGGTTTAGGGACTACACAGTGCTCCCAGTCATATGCTCTTGGCAAAGGTTCAAGTAGACTAAAGTGAGTAATTTTGAAATGAGTTAACCAGAGTGTATTTGGAACAACATACAAGCAGCTATATTAAAAAACTAAAAAACCTCGCTTTCTTCTTTTTCTTTTTTTCTGCGGCAAAGCCGCTCTGGCGCTTCGCGGTCAGCAATCCATCTTCGTGAAGATAGGTAGACGTTATCGTATTGGCCCTTTATCAGTTATAGTGTCTTGTATGTTGTTCCACAATTGGGTGTGTTTATTCTGACAGCCTAAAATTTTATGTACCATGGCCTTTAATCACTAAGGGAAATATTTATGAAAACAGTTAAATTAAAAACACCTGATAGTCGAATTGACCTTTTTGCCAGTGAACAATCCTATATTATTGGTTGCGCGTCCTGTGATATTAATACGGAAAAAGCCGTCGAGTTTTGTAACACAACCCTAAAAGGCAAACCGTATTTAACCATATCAGCACCAAACGTTTCGCCAGCTTACATGCCTACTTAGTTCCTAAAGAAGGTTTCATCGAAAACGTAATATTAAGTGAAAATGGAGAGCCGATCACCTTAATGCTTTGCTCTGCCTTTTCAAAAGACGGTAAGTTTGATTTTGGGAGTTTCAAAGAGGAGAATCAATTAAACTAGGTATTATTTGCATTGAGGGTTGCGAATAAAAACGCTATGATCTTTACAGACTCAGATAACAAGTTACGCAAATATGCAGAAAACATTGATATCGTTAATGGGCATGAACCCGTAGTATTTATTGAAACAGTTGAAGAGTAATGACTGATAACAAGACTAATTTTGGTAAGAAATATACTTTCTTTAAACCTGATTATTGCATTAACTTTCAGGCAGTAGTGTCAACGAAAAAGTTTGCTACTGTGAATGTAGAAATAGCACCGGTATATAACAACACCGCTAACTGGGACCAAAAGATATCTCTGCAGCTCAGTGAAAAAGATTTGTATGTAGTTTTTACCAAGTTGACCCAAAAAGCACCTTTGAAATATGAATCTAAGTTTCATGGCCCGAAGAAAAACAAATCTATTTCATTCGATGAGAACCTACAAACACAAGGCTGCACCATAACCTTAAAAGAGGCCGGAAACGTGACTTATTTTGAGTGTGGCTGCGGAGAATGGTTTTATGGGAAATTGCTGATGATGGAACAACTTTTAGGTCACGGTTTATCTATGGAAGAAGCAGGACAGTTATTACCAGCACCTGTACAGGGATGAGTTTTATTAGTTCAAACCTGTATAGAAAATTTTAGCTCCAATCTACTTTTGTTGAAATTGAGTTGTCTGCTTCAACAATTTGATCACATATCCTCGAAGAACGTTTGTATATAATCAGGTTGAATACTAGTTGAATAATTTCCTTTATTATAAATGTTTATTAACTTCATTTCGGTATCATATAGCGCTAAACCTTCTCCTCAGTAACCAACCCAATGCCTCCCTTTACTATCAATAAAGATCTGACGACTTTGACCCAGCGGCATAGGGTATACACTGTCAGGTGTATTAGAGTATTTTCTAAACTCATGGTTGTCATATCTAGCTAACCCTGATGGGGTTCCTAACCATATAAACTCAGATTTGTCTCTGCCTATAGAGAATATTGTGGTATCAGGGAGTCCGTCATTAATTGAAAATCTTTCAATTGATGCGAAGCTTTCGCTATCCGCAGAAAATAAAATCTGTGACAAAGGAGAAAAACGTGTATAAAAAAGTAAATACAATTAAATTTTGAATGGGGAGATGTTTTGCTATACCAGTAGGGAGTTTCATAAACATAAATACTGTTTAATATTTTTATTAACAACAGAATAGCAGTTCAAAAAAGATCCATTTAAATGCAATTTATGATAACAAATTTTGCTTTTCATCAGGCATCTTTTTACTTTTGAGAGATACTGTTTTTTTTCGTAAGTCGACTGAGCGCCCAATCAAATCCTCCATATTTCCAGCTCTAGTTATATGTCTCAATTTCTAAAATATACATATTTGTCATTTGTTTTTTCAAGAAAAAGGTCATTATTTATATAATGATATCTTGATTTGTGTTTATTTTACATATTGCGTGTTTGTTTTTGGTTTCTGTGTTGCAATTTAACTACGCAAACAGTAAAATCCGACACATGTTACTTTATGAAGTCAATTTTAGGAATGAAATAATGGCAACACCAGCAGCTCTCAGAACGTTAAAGGAAATTCGTATACTGAAAGAAATTTCTTCAGACAGAATAAAAAAAATCAAACAAGACAGATTGCACTCTGATAGCGATTATAATCCTGACTTTAGAACTTACTCTAAAGCAGAGGCTCAATCATGGTTAGGTATAAAGCACCCTACTTCGTTTGCTCGACTTATCAAAACAATACAGGAAAAAAATCCTGAGATTACTTTTGAAAGGGGTGAAAATAATCATTACCTTTTTACAATCAAAGACCTTCATCTTCTTGCTCAAGAACTTGGCCTTGATGGTTTTGTCAGGAGTGAAGATGATGAATGCCAAGTTATTGCAGTATCAAACTTAAAAGGTGGTGTAGGTAAAACTACTGATGCTGCACATATTTCGACTGGATTAGCCATCTCGAACAATAAACGATACAGAGTTGCTGTTATTGATCTTGACCCTCAGGGCACCGCGTCAATGTTTGGTGTACCTGAACTAACTGATGATGATTTTACTGTTGGTGACTTGATTCAAGGTAATTATGATTTAGATGAAGGCGAGATAGAAAAAGACTTTATTCGTAGCTGTTTTAAAGAAACTCATATCCCAAATCTACACTACCTCCCAGGTAGAGTTTCTGACTTTTTCTTTGAAAGTGTTGCAGAAGATATATTACTAAATTCAGGCCCTGATAATAAATATGATGTTTATAGGGTATTAAAAGAAAAAGTCATTGATCAGGTAAAAGATGATTTCGATATCATTATTATCGATACAGCGCCTTCGCTTAATAAGTCTTTTTATAACGCAATTTATGCCTCAACTTCAGTCATTATACCGGTGGTTCCTGAACTAGTCGCTTTTGACGCTACTTTGAAATACTTGGAGCGCTTTGAAGAAATTTATGCCATTGCAGCCAATGCAGGTCATCAAGGGTTGGATTTCATTCGCTTACTGGTAACAAACTTTGATTCCACTGGCAGCGTTGAAACAGAAACAGTACATAGAACTTATCTTCAGGATTTAAAGGCTTTGTTTAAAGAACGTGTGATCCCCTACCCCATCAAACACACTAAAGCGATTCCGATATGTGCCAATGACTTCATGACAGTATTTGAAATGAAACCTTCTGAGTACCCAAAAGCACGTAAACAGCTTACCAATGCAGTTCAAAACCTTACAGATGTTGTATGGGAAATTGAATCTTTATGTAGAAACAACTGGCCTTCTACGTCAGGTACCAAATAGGAGAGTATACTATGGCAGCTAGAAGACAAATGCTCAAAAGCTCTGAAGAAACAGATATCAATATAGATGATATGCTCAAAACTGTTTCAGGGTATGAAATTGAGTCTCCAATAAATATAGGAAAGATCATCAACTTTGAGCTACTAAAGTTTGAAGGTGATTCAATTATAAATGATACTTTTGTTTATGAGAAAAATGACAGAGCTCAAGATTTACTCGACGAGCACTCCCTTGCCCCATTAATAAACAGTATTAAAACAAGTAATCAAATATCTCCAGCTGTAGGGCGAAGAGTAGACGGTAAAATTTGTGTTATATACGGTTCTTGTCGAAGAATGGGTACCTACTATGCGAATAAAACGTTTAGTATTCTTGTCAGTGATAACATTTCTGATGAAGAAGCTTTATTAATAACCAAAGCTGAAAACATATCTACTGAAATCTCTCTAATAGAGCGCGGTAGAAAATGGCTTGAATTATCTAAAGACAACCACACTACAAGAGAAATCTCTAAAGAATTTGAAGATGGGAAGGTTTCCCACACACTGATTGCCGAAGGCATAAAAGGCGCTAAACTCCCGTTGGAGTTAATCCAATTATACCCCTCTGTTTCAATCATAGGTAAATCAACTATTAATAAACTCGTAAGAGCTTTGTCTTTTAAGAAAGTTGATTTAATAGTCGAGCATATCCAGAAGGAACATACATCTATTATAGAGTCACTGAGAGACTCCTATACATTTGATCAAAAGATCGATGGTCGCTCATTGACTAAAGCAATAATGGATTTCGCAGTTCCGGTGTTTGTTAAAGACAAGGAATGGCCTAAAGGCATATCCTTGAACAAGGAAAAGAACGGCTCAATCTCTGGTTTGAAATTTGATAAGCCCCTTACCAAGGCACAATCCGATAAACTTCAAGCTTTCATGGCAAGCCTCATAGGTTCATAATCCTTAAAAATTTGCTCGCGGAACTTCTACACTTTCGCGAGCGGATCAAATGATTATCCCCTCATTTATACAATAAGATTCGCGAGCGTAACGAAACAGAACAAGATAGTCACTTCTTGATCTTACGCGAGCGCATCTAAACTTGCCATAAATCTATAGCTCCGCATTTACGCGAGCGTATCAGATTATATAAGCACACAATGCTGAATAGCATATTACTAGTGCTATCGGTTATATCTGGAGTTATCATTACTTTCGCGAGCGCATCAATATATTAGTAAACGTGCTGAATGCCTTATGCGCGAGCGTATCTAAGATAAGCCTTAGACAATTTCAAATATTTTACGCGAGCGTATCTAATTTTTAATCACTATGTTTACAAGGATGTTCGCGAGCGCATCAAGTTATCTCATTCAGTTAGAATAAAGCAGTAAGCTAGCTATGACACTACAGTTATTGGGGGCTATGGAAAGGCTATTGGATAAACCAAGATGGTGTTCCTAGTATTCAAGGTGACCAAATCCTTTAGAATAAATTAAATACAAAGAGATAAGATACGCTCTATTGATTATCAAAAACTAATTAATTATAAAAATACTGACATAACAGTTGTTTTTCTAATCAACTATATTTTTATTGAGCCGCAAGTGTAGATACGCTCTAATAATTATCAAAAACTAACTTTATAGATAAATACTGACATAGTCATTGATCCTTTAGGATTATCTTGTTAATGGGAACAACATAAAAATTAGTTTAGAAAATGTTTAAATGTTATAATTTCAGTATGTTTTAATCTCGATTCTTCTGTGTATTGTTAATTTATACCGTAATAACAATAGTTTAATCGAGTTGATAGTTACCTAAGGGTTGTTAACAAGGTGTGTGTAACCTGTTCATAACCTGTTAATTGTGAATGAGAGCGTATCAGGAACTTACGGCAGCGGATCTTACTTTTTACGAGAGCGTATCTAAGAGATCCGAGAGCATATCAAATAACATCGCGAGCACATCGAACGTTCTACGCAAGCGCATCTAAGATAATATTAAAAATACTCTTTATAATCATAAGCTTCTATTTATTTATTTTCCGACAACAAGTAACATTAAACATTTAATAACTAAAGAACTATGATCAATTATTAGTAAGACTCTTATCAGAAACAAACATTTGATCTATCAACAACTAACTGGTATCTTATCAGAAAATAACAATACTCTTTAGCTTATGATTATCGACTTACCAGAGATCACTTTAGATTCAAGATCATTAATTAACGATGAGCTTAAGCAAAAGCATGGACATCTTTTTTATATTTCCGATATAGAAAGTTTGAAAAGTTTTATTAATGGCATTGATGGTAAGGCGTTATTAACTAATCGACAGATTGAATTACTTAAAGCGATCAGTTTTGCATATCATGAAAAAACTAGATTCTGTTCTGTTTCTCAAATTGAGTCCTTCATTGAACAATCACGCGATGGCATAAATAAAGCCATAAACTCTCTAGTCAAGCTTGATATAATTAAAAATTGCTCAATTGAATTGATCGATGGAATTTTACCGCCAAGAACAAAGTCTTTTAAACTAGCCGAGAAAAAAGAATTTTTAAACATTCTTTCATTACTTGAAGACAATAAAAGTAAAACAAAGTCTAACAAAAGAAAATCCGGAATTTCTAAAGCAAAATCAACTACGTTAGAGCAATATAATTTACCTCAATTAGTAACAGAGAATAATGTCCAACGAGGCATGTTTCCAAGCCAACTTCCTCCTTTTGAAAAAATGTTGCCTCATAAAGGTTTTCAAGGTGATAGCTTTGCTACTGAAGTTAGAATCAAAGACCAGCGTGTGCTTGTTGAGACTAAAAGTTCTGATAGCATTATGACAGATGATGATCTTAAGAATCTATACACTTTAATGACTTTATCTTTAAATCAACAAGCTAATTTAGTTGACTATTATTTAAAAAAACAATGTGAACCCATTAATCATCATTACATTGAAATAAGGCATTTGCTGAAAGTCTTAAACAAAGGTTCATCAGGTAGTTATTATGATTCATTTGTTAAATCTATATTTCGCATTAAAGGCACAGTGTTTAACTTACATGCTTTAAAGTCGATGTTTACAGACTCTCTTGGTGAAAGCTTTTTTGCCAGTCCAGAGTTTAGATTTTTTGAAAGTTGTACACCTATCTCCAAGGAAGGACCTATTGTTATCAAAGATGAGAACAATATTGATAGGGTAGAAATAAAACCATTTGGCTTCATTATTGAATGGAATAAGCATTTATTTAAAAAAATGCTTACAGATAAATATTTCTTCGTTATACCACTTAAAATATTATCTGCTCCAACCTTAATATTTTTATTCTACATGTTCTTAAGAAATCAATTTTCTTTTGACAGAACAAGAACTTTATCTTTTGACCTTGAGCAACTACACGAAAAATTGAACTCAAGTTCTTTATTACATAATTTTCAAAGGGACTTTTTTAACAGTTTGAATAACTGGAATAAGGATATTGAAAAATTACCTAAAGATGGCGATATTAACATTGATCTGCAAGGATTTTTTCTTGATGTTCATATTTCAAAGGGCACTATAACCCAAGTGAGATGTAGAGTTGATGCTCAAAAAATGTTGTCACATGTAGGGCTACACTCAGAAGAAGGCGGTATATCATCAAAAGGTAAGCTAGCTGCACCCATTGTTAATAATCCTTTGGCTCCGCTATTATCATTTAGATCATCAAGAGGTGAAGAATTCCCTTCAGAATTTAGCCCTAGACTATTATTAAATGATAAGAACTTATTAAAAAATATTGATATTCGGAAGGATTGTAGAAATCATTTTACAGTTCTTCATAATAAAACTTCTACGAGAATTACATTTTATACTGATGACAATTCTATTTTAACCCTTTGTGAATACACCCATCAGGAAAATGAAAAACAAGCTGCTTTTTTTGCACACCTACAAACATTAAGAAATAAGTTATTACCGCTATGTTGGAGAAATGGAACTACTAACTCTGATATTTCAGTTGAAACCTTTTCTGGCCTTCAAGACTCATTATTAATGAACCATGGGGCTATTATTGAAAATGATGAGTTATATGATTTGCTTTCAGGTCAAACACAGTTAGTGAAAATTATTGCTTCTAATTGGGAAAGTTCACTCAAAGAAACACTGACTGGTAAAGTGTTTGAACTATACTTACAAAAGAAAACATTAAACCAACAAGAGCTTTCTTTTTAAGTCTATATAACC
>Ga0114909_1000600_pt1 | contig 25139 bp, 20 predicted proteins | sample MalvireepMed_906_FD_87290 | JGI IMG/M metagenome (GOLD analysis project Ga0114909, IMG submission 87290) | Marine viral communities from the Global Malaspina Expedition - Malaspina viral metaG DeepMed_906 | ecosystem: Environmental > Aquatic > Marine > Oceanic | place: Mediterranean Sea...
GCCGCCGGCCAAAACTGATGATACGCTGCTCCCTGATGTCAAAAAAGGCGATAAGCTCACCCTAGATAAGCTCGATCCGAGCCAACACTTTACCAAGCCGCCACCGCGCTATACTGAGGCAAGCCTTGTCAAAGAGCTTGAGAAAAAAGGTATTGGTCGTCCCTCGACTTATGCCTCAATTATCTCCACCATTCAAGACCGCGGCTATGTCAAGCTCGAAAACAAGCGCTTGTTTGCCGAAAAAATGGGCGATATCGTCACCGATAGATTGACCGCAAGCTTCCCAGATTTGATGGATTATACCTTTACTGCTGCGCTTGAAGACAAGCTCGATCATGTCGCCGAGGGTGAGCAAGATTGGAAAGACGTGCTCGATAATTTCTATGGTGAGTTCAAAACCACCCTTGAGCATGCCAAAGGCAAAGATGGCATGCGTCCGAATGATCCAACCGACGTGCCAGATGTCCATTGTGATATCTGTGATCGTCCGATGCAGCTGCGTACAGGGTCAACAGGCGTATTTTTGGGTTGTACTGGCTATAACTTGCCGCCGAAAGAGCGCTGTAAAGGCACCAAAAATCTAATGCCAGTCGAAGCGTTTGCCAACTTAGATGATGCAGAAGGTGATGACGAAGCGGCAGAAGTCAAAGATTTGATGGAGAAAAAACGCTGTCCGAAATGCGGCACCGCCATGAATGGTTATATCGTCGATGGTGGTCTCAAGCTACACATCTGCGGTAATAACCCTGATTGTGACGGTTATATTCTAGAAGAAGGTAAGTTTGAAGTACCAGGCTCAGATGCGCCAACCATCGACTGTGACAAGTGTGATGGTCAGATGGAGCTAAAGACAGGTCGCTTTGGCCCATACTTTGCTTGTCAGAACTGCGACAACACCCGCAAGGTGCTAAAAACAGGCGAAGCAGCACCGCCGCGTATGGATCCTATTCATCTACCAGAGCTAAAATCGACCAAGCATGATGATTACTTCATCTTGCGTGAAGGGGCGGCTGGCATGTTCCTTGCGGCCTCTAAATTTCCAAAGGTGCGCGAGACTCGTGCGCCCAAGCTCGCTGAGCTACGTGAAATAAAAGACAAGATGGAAGACAAGTTCCAATATCTGTTTGCAGGGCCAGATGAAGATCCTGAGGGTAACCCAACTATATTACGTTGGTCACGTAAGAAAAAAGAGCAGTACATCGGCTCTGAGAAAAACGGCAAGGCCACCCGTTGGGGTGTGTACTGGCGTAAAGGCGAGTGGGTAGAAGAGTAACCACTTTTCTACCGGTCATAAAAAAACCTCTTAACCGTATACAATAGTTAAGAGGTTTTTTATGGCTAATATATATAGTATTAGTTCATCTCGATAATACCGCAAGCAACACGGTCACCTGATGCGCCTGATGGTTGGCTGGTGTAATCGTCAGCGCCAGAATGTACGATAAAGGCGCGGCGATTCACGCTATACTTACCTGCTTTATCGGCCGTGATTTTTTTGTTCACATAGTTGATAGTAGCGACGCCATCTTCATTGGCTGTCAGGTTAGGTAGGTCACCTGCATGACCATTCATATCATCGGGATTAGAATGTGGTTTGTTGTCAGGATTGAAGTGACCGCCTGCCGCTTTACCCATATCAGCACAGCTACCTGTCTCATGAATATGTAGTGCAACCGTTTGGCCCGGCTGTAGATTCATGAGCTTACCGTAGACTTGTACACCGCCATCGACAGGACGCAGGAACATCTGTCCGACTTCGTTCTTATCACCGCTCACTGCTTTGATGGTAGATTTTAGTGCTGGCTGATTGACAGGATTGCCTGTTTGCATTTGACCTTCGACCGTTTGGCAACCAGTCATGGCTAACGCTGATCCGCATAGTAGGGCACTTGCAAGCATTGTCTTATTCATTATTATCTCCAGTTATTTTATTCATTATTTAGAACGTAGTTAAAGTTACAAATATCTGTATTTATTGTTCTGTTAGAGCGCGTATCGATATTCGTTAACATCATCGTCAGTATAGCCAAGCAAACCCTATAGTTATTCATTAAATGCGCAACAATCGGTTAATAAATGTAAGTAACGTATGGGTTTGAAAGTGTATTAAGGGATTTTCTTTGGCTCATTTTTCCAAATTAATGTCTCGCCAGAATCTAGCGTTTGGGTGAGTAAATAGCTTTGCTCTGACTGCGCTATAGTTGCCTTATTATCCGCGTGCGTTAAGATCAGTCGACTCGTGCTATAGGCCATCATATGTCGAAGCCGTGACTCAATGTCATCAATAGTGTCACCGCAGCTCATCATTGTGGAAGGAAAACCGCCAGTGAGTAAATTTTGATTGATAGAGAGGGTGTAAGGCCCACTAACGCCGTTGCAGCCAACAGAGATACCAAAGCTTTGACCATATATACCTGACTCAAAACCATTTTTTTCGTCACTTTCATCGTCACCATAGTTATCCAAACCGTAGGAAAGGGTGATGGGCTTTTCTGTCTGCGTAAATTCGCTCATGACGGCGCCTGTTTGGTCCGTCACTTGTAATAGTTGCCAACGATAGCCCTCTAATAATTCATTGGTGAGTAGTATGCCAGCTACGGGGCGTTCAGGTTTAGGCGTGCCCGTAAAGATTAGGGTTTTGCCCTTATCCGTTCTTAAAGCCAGCTGTTTTTCTAAGGTTTTGGTAGCACGTACTGACTGAGGCAGCGCGGGAACAAATGTAAAATTCGTTCCTGCATAAGGCTTAAAAGTTGCGTTTAATAGATATGCTGTATCGCTAGGGATGATTGTATTACCGCGCCAATCTTGGGTAGTTGCTTGATATATCGCAGTGCAGTCAGCAGCCGTGACTGGTGATTTAGTTGTATCTTGTATTGATGCTTGTGTATAAGGATAAGGTAGAGGCAGCCACATATCAAAGGACACGATGTATCGATAACAGCCGTCATCAAAAGTTAACAGGTCTGGGCGAACGTCCATCGTTAGGGGCGGCTGAAGGTTGAGGCGTGTGAGTTTGCCTTTATCATTACTAACCTGTGTTAATTGCCAGTTATAGCCTGTGATGGTTTGAAACAGTCTGGGTTTGAGGGTAGCCGCTGACCAGTTTTTATCGTCAATGACGGTACTGGTTTGCGCTGAATGATTGAAGCTGTTTGTTTGGCAACCTAGTAGGGCGAGAGGTAATAAGGCGCTTATTATCGCTAAAGGCATCCGTAAATTATTTGACATTATAATTTCCAATAAATAGACATTTGTCTAAAATATATCACAAGGTTCTAGAGAGATTGTTGTTTATTATTGCCAAAAAAAAGCCGCCCATCATAGTGATGAGCGGCTCTTATTTTTTAAGCATTGACTAACGAATACTCAATTAGTTGTGTAGCGCTTTGCCTGCCGTTTTATCAACCGTCACTTTTGCAGGCTTGAGCGGTTTTGGCATATCTACCAAAGCAACCTTTAAAATCTCTTCAATCGTCGCAACTGGCTGAATAGTCAAGCCTTCTTTGACATTGTCGGGGATATCAGCTAGGTCGCGCTCGTTACTCTCTGGAATCAGGACATGCTTGATGCCGCCGCGATGCGCTGCCAGTAGCTTCTCTTTGAGACCACCGATACGTAGGATTTTGCCGCGCAAGGTAATCTCACCTGTCATGGCGATATCTGGACGAATGGCAATACCTGTCAAGGCAGAGACCAGTGCAGTCGTCAATGCACCACCAGCAGAAGGACCGTCTTTTGGCGTGGCGCCTTCTGGCATGTGCACATGGATATCTGTGGTTTTGACTGTCTCATAGTCAATGCCAAGACTGTCACCGCGAGCACGCACCACACTCATCGCCGCACGAATCGACTCTTTCATCACATCGCCAAGTGAGCCGGTGAAGCTAAGCTCACCTTTACCTTTCATAGCGACCGCTTCAATAGTAAGCAGCTCGCCGCCCACTTGTGTCCACGCAAGACCAGTGACACGACCAATCTCAGGCTCTTCTTCCGCCAGACCGTAGTCATACTGGTGCACACCTAGATAATCATCGATGTTCTTGTCATCGACGGTCACTAGCTGACGTTCCGCTTTTTTCGGAGCGCGCGCGCCATGAGTTTCAACCGAATCGCGAACGACTTTGCGGCAGATTTTATTGACTTCACGCTCAAGGTTACGTACACCTGCTTCACGGGTATAGCTTCGTACGATACTGTGTAGGGCCGCTTCAACAATCTCAATCTCGCCTTCTTTGAGACCGTTATTCTTGATCGCTTTTGGTACGAGGTATTTCTGTGCGATGTTGACCTTTTCTTCTTCGGTATAACCCGGCAGACGAATGACTTCCATACGGTCAAGTAGCGCAGGTGGAATATCCATGCTGTTAGCCGTACAGATAAACATCACTTGCGACAAATCTAAGTCCATATCTAAATAATGGTCGTTAAAGGTGTCGTTCTGTGATGGGTCTAATACTTCAAGCAATGCTGATGCTGGATCGCCGCGGAAGTCTTGCGCCATCTTATCGATTTCATCCAATAAGAATAGTGGGTTTTTCACTTCGACTTTTGCCAGTGACTGCACGATTTTACCCGGCATCGCACCGATATAAGTACGGCGATGACCGCGGATTTCCGCTTCATCACGTACGCCGCCTAGTGCCATACGGACAAATTTACGACCCGTTGCGCGCGCAATCGACTCACCCAACGAGGTTTTACCAACACCTGGAGGACCGACGAGACATAGAATCGGGCCACGCAGTTTTTTCACGCGTGATTGTACGGCGAGATATTCTAAGATGCGATCTTTGACATCTTGTAAGCCATAGTGATCTTCGTCTAAGACCGTTTTTGCCTTGTCTAGATTGATTGAGACTTTGGTCGTCGCATTCCACGGCGTATCCAAAATCCACTCAATGTAGTTGCGTACCACTGACGATTCGCTTGATGCAGGTGGCATCATTTTAAGCTTTTTAAACTCTTGCTCCGCTTTTTTGCGCACATCGTCTGGCAAGTCAGCATCTTCTAGACGCTGCTCTAGCTCAGCGACATCATCTTCGCCATCAAACGCGCCATCATTGAGATCTGATAGCTCGTTTTTGATCGCTTTCATCTTCTCATTTAAGAAGTACTCGCGCTGATTGTCTTCCATCTGCTGACGGACCGCATCTTGAATATCTTGCTCGATATTTTGCTCAGCACTTTGCTTGACCAGATATTCCGTCAAGGTGTTGATATGCGTTTTGATATTATTTTCTTCTAAGAACGACTGTTTAACATCCAAATCCATTGACACGCGGGTTGAGATGAAATAAACCAGTTCAAGCAAATCATCGATGCGTTTGGCCACGCGAGTTAGCTCACGGGCATTACGCAGACGCGCATCCGCATAGCCTTCAAACAGGGTGGTCAACGCCTGAATAGTGTTTTTCTTCTGGCTCTCATCCATGCTGACATCAAGATCAGCACGCTCAAATCTCGCCATCAATAAGTCGTCATGACTTTCGATATTGTCGACACGGGCGCGATATTGACCTTCGATGAGTACTTTGATGCAGTTCTCATCGCTATCGTGCGGCATGGTGCTGACGATGCGGCACACCGTACCGTATTGATACAAGTTGTCTTGATCAATGTCTTCGGTCAATGAGTCTTTTTGGGCGACGACCAGTACTTTGTTGCCATACTCAGCTTGTGCCAGCTCAACGGCTTTCACCGATGGCGCACGTCCCACAAACAAGGCAATCTGCATGTGCGGGTAGACAACCACATCTCGCAATGCCAAGAGTGGCAAGTAGCTTTCATCTTGGTTGTCGTTTACATCTTTATTATTAGAGTCAGTGTTATCAAGACCAGTGTCTGTCTCATTGGTTGACGCCGCTTTTTGTGCTGCATTCGACAAGGCCTCTGCCTCATTGTTGTTTGTAGCAGTAGATGAAGCGTCGACATCAATGTCGATATTGTCTTGGGTAATTTTATGTTCACTCATATATTTTTCCTCTTTCCCCGGACTTGTAAAGTCAAGTTCGTGGTTCATGTCTAGATAAATGGTGTCCACAGATAAAATTGCAAGTCTCATTGGCAAAGATGCACAGTTATCTTTGTTAAATAGTGCGACAAACACCGACGTTTCAATGCGGTTATTGGATTAAAAAGTTGGATTAAAAATGCTGTGTCTGCATTAAATAAGTAAAATCTCACCATTAGATAGCGAGAGCGTGTGTGAGATGCGGGTGTCTAATTCGGTTCTATGCATGGGCTTTATATCCAAAATAAGGTAAACTGGCGCCCGTCTAAAAACGCGTCTGAGAAACGAGCCGACATTAAGACGTTTTAGACAGCACAGCGATATTCATCAGTGTTACTATTCATCGGTCTCAATGAGACCAAGTTATAAAGAGCAAGGGGCAATACATGGCCATCAATGCGGTACTGCTGGCAGTTATTATTATGCTAGGACTGTCACTTTCGCGCGTGCACGTGGTGCTCAGTTTATTAATCGGGGCGCTAGCAGGTGGATTGTTAGCAGGTCTGGGTATTACCGATACGCTCAATGCTTTTCAAGAAGGTATCCGTAATGGCGCACAGATTGCGCTATCGTATGCCTTGCTAGGGGCGTTTGCCGTGGCGATCGCGCACTCGGGATTGCCGCAGTCATTGGCAGGGGCGGTGATTAGACGCATTGATGCTGCGGGCACGAGTGGCATGATTAAATATATGCTGTTTGCAGGCCTCATTACCATGAGCTGCTTTAGCCAAAACCTAATCCCTATTCATATTGCCTTTATTCCACTGCTGGTACCGCCGCTGCTTTTGGCGTTCAACCGTATGCAGATAGATCGCCGCCTGATTGCCTGTCTGATTACCTTTGGCCTTGTCACCACTTATATGTTTATACCGTATGGGTTCGGTGATATTTACCTCAATCAAATTATGCTAAAAAACGTCGGTGAAGCGGGCATTGATGTTGCCAATATTTCTGTGGTGAAAGCCATGGCAATTCCTGCGCTTGGCATGCTCATTGGTCTGCTGGTCGCGGTATTTATCAGTTACCGTAAGCCGCGCGAGTATCAGCAGATTGCGATAGATCAGCAAGCGCATGATGCCGTCGTAGAAGGCGATGCATTAAGTAAAACAGCCGCTGGCGCTCAGTCGCAAAGCAAGCTAAAGACGCTGGTTGCATTGGCTGCTATCGTGACGGCTTTCGTCGTGCAGCTATACACTGATTCGCTACTACTTGGCTCGATGTTTGGCTTTGGCGTGTTTATGGCGACAGGCGTGGTGAAATGGCGTGATGCTGATGGTGTCTTTAATGATGGTATCAAATTGATGGCGATGATTGGCTTTATTATGATTACCGCGCAAGGTTTTGCTGAAGTCATGAAAGCGACAGAGCAGATTCAGCCACTCGTTGATGGGGCGGCGTCACTGTTCGGTGGTAATAAAGCGATGGCAGCATTTATCATGCTCTTGATCGGTTTGATTGTGACTATGGGTATCGGCTCGTCCTTCTCGACCATTCCTATTTTGGCCGCGATCTATGTGCCGCTATGTATCTCTTTAGAGTTTTCGCCATTAGCAACGGTTGCAATTATCGGTACAGCTGGCGCGCTGGGTGATGCCGGTTCTCCTGCGTCAGATTCGACATTGGGTCCCACATCGGGTCTTAACATCGATGGACAGCACGACCATATCAAAGACAGTGTGGTGCCAACCTTTATTCACTACAATATTCCGCTACTGGCATTTGGCTGGATTGCGGCGATGGTGCTTTAGTAAATGATTTGAATGATTGGGTTTGATATAAAAGGTGGGTATAGCAACTAGCATAAAGAGTTACTATACTCGCCTTTTTTCGTTTCTATTAATTGCTCAAACTGCCTATATTTTTAACAATCTTCATCAAAATCCTTAATCTCACCATTCAAACTGCTCAAAAACGCATCACTTTGCGCGAGCAGCTCATTTAAGCGTACTTCATTGACTAATCGTGTCATCTCATCAGCGCTAAACGGTTGCTCTTGACTGTAGTAACGTTGCTCTCTAGCGTCATCGCTACCTAACCTTTGCAAATATTCATCCACACGGTCTGCACTGGAATCAGCAGCGCTAGAGACTTTTTCAAATTGTTTATCGTCTTTCATTAAAACCACCTTATGCCGTTTGGCGTAATTAAGCCATCTAATGGCACATCCCACGGCTGACGCGCTAATTGTTCAACCACTTGAAAGTCATAACACCAGCCAATTTTTAATGGTTTCTTGACCCCTGAGCGATAGCTTTTGCCAAGCGTCGTATCATAAAAACCGCCACCCATGCCCATACGATTACCGTGTTTATCTACCGCGACTAAAGGACAGATAATAACGTCTAATTCTGACGCCCATAATAGAGCGCGGCTATGATTTTGTTTCATTCCGAGCTGATGAATGCGAGTGGGGAGGTTGACGAGTTTTGAGTGGTAAACAGGCACAAAACGCAACCGTTTATTATCACTGCCATTACTAGTACGTCCGAGAGAACCAACGACAGGTAAATAAGGAGAATAGCCTAAGCATATGCACCAATCCAGCAGTGGCTGAGTGGGTAGCTCGCCAAATCCATCATAATATAGCCCAATACGCGCATTTTTTGATAGCCGCTGCTGTAATTTGCTCAAATGCAAGCTCGCTGCTTGCGCCAAATTTCTACGCGCGCCATCACTTAATTGACGACGCTGGCGAGTAAAGTGCCGTCTGGGTGGATTACTTAGCGTAGGTTCTTGTGAGTTAAGCATTTTTGACTCAGTGGGCATGGTTTCAGAGTGCATAGGTATCTTATCCAATGACATATCAGATTGATGAGGGGCGCTTTTAGAGATTCGTTTTTAGGCATTGACCAAAGCGATTTGTGAATATTCAACACGTCCTAGTCATGCTATCATAACGCCACTTTATATCGTATTCTCCTTTATGTGCAGCGGATGTTGCATTTTTTAGAGCAGTCATAAAACAACAAACCATCAAAGAGGGTAGTTATGTCGACACAGAATCAGGCAACACGACTTGAGAAAGACACCATGGGTAACGTAGAAGTCCCAGCTGATGCCTATTGGGGAGCGCAAACACAGCGTAGCCGCGAAAACTTCAAAATCGGTGGCGAGACATTGCCGCGTCCAATGATTGAAGCGATGGCACTGGTCAAAAAAGCCGCTGCGATTACCAATGCAAGCCTAGAGCGTATCGAAGGCGACAAGCGCGACCTTATCGTACAAGCGGCAGATGAAATCATCAATGGTGGTCTTACCGATCAGTTCCCGCTCGTGGTATGGCAGACCGGTTCTGGTACGCAGTCAAACATGAACATGAACGAAGTGCTGGCCAACCGTGCTAACGAAATCGCGGGTTCTGAGCGTGGCAGCTACACGCCAATTCACCCAAATGACCATGTGAACCATGCACAGTCTACCAACGACAGCTTCCCAACGGCGATTCGTGTGGCGGCTGCGCGTCAAATCAACAGCTTATTGATTCCAGCGGTAAAAGCACTACGCGATACCTTAGATAAAAAGTCCAAAGAATTCGATAGCATTGTTAAAATTGGTCGTACACATTTGCAGGACGCTACACCTTTGACCTTAGGTCAAGAGTTCAGCGGTTATGTCAGCCAACTTGACCATGCATTGACTCGCATCGACAATGCGCTACAAGGTCTATATGAATTGCCACTAGGCGGTACTGCGGTTGGTACTGGTCTAAACGCCCATCCTGACTATGCAGTAAAAGCAGCTGAGCAACTAGCGACTTTGACGGGCTTGCCATTTGTCACATCCCCAAATAAATTTGAAGCACTAGCCGCTCGTGATGCAGAAGTATTTGCATCAGGCGCACTCAAAACACTAGCCGCTAGCTTAAACAAAATCGCTAACGACGTACGTTGGTTGGCATCAGGTCCTCGTTGTGGTTTGGGTGAGTTGACGATTCCTGAAAATGAGCCAGGCTCTTCTATCATGCCAGGCAAAGTAAACCCAACGCAGTCAGAAGCAATGACTATGGTTGTCGCTCAGGTCATGGGTAACGATACGACTATCAGCATGGCGGGCGCGTCAGGTAACTTTGAGCTAAACGTGTATAAGCCAGTGATCGCCTTTAACCTATTACAGTCTATCAAGCTACTGGGCGATGCGTGCAACAGTTTCAACGAAAACTGTGCGGTTGGTATCGAGCCAGTCAAAGAAAAAATCGATGACTTCTTGCATAACTCATTGATGCTAGTGACGTCATTGAACCGTCATGTTGGTTATGAAAACGCGGCAAAAATCGCTAAGACGGCTTATAAAGAAAACAAAACGTTGAAGCAGGTGGCGGTTGAGCTGGAGCTATTAACTGAAGCGCAGTTTGATGAGTGGGTCATTCCTGCTGATATGGTACATCCTAAGTAAGCTATCTAATAGTTTTTTAGAATAGTAAAAAGACCTTGTCGTATGGCAAGGTCTTTTTTTTGTTTTCGATTTTGGATCTGATACTACTTTTAACTATTAGTTGTTTCATTTGCTATAGAGATAATACGATTTACTTATTATCGTATTAAGTTTACTCTCAATATCAAAATTACATTCAATGAGGCAAAAAATGGCTTCCAATAAGAACCAACATTATGTACCTCAGTGTTATCTAAAAAATTTCTCCATAGATGAATCAAAAGCGGCCATCTGTGTTTATAACTTGGACAGAAAAAAGCTAATTAAAAATGCACCTATAAAAAATCAATGTTCGAGGAACTATTTCTATGGTGAAGATCTTGCATTGGAAAAAGCGTTACAGCCGATTGAAGGTCAGTTCTCTGAAATAGTTCGCAATCTTGAAAACATAAATCACGTTCTGACAGACAATGACAAGCTATTTCTCATAGAATTTTGGCTACTTCAACGTGCAAGAACTGAGGAGTTCGCTAAGTCTACTGCTGAATCAACTGAACAAGATATAAAAACCTTGCTTTCTATTGACATTAAAATGGAAGTTAAAAAAGTTGTTCACAAAGTAATACAGTCGATCTTAAAAAATAGGCATTTAATTCATGACTTAAAGGTTTGTATTTTAAAGAACAATACTAAAACTGATTTCATAACCTCAGACCATCCAGCAGTACTCACAAATCGATGGTATTTTCTCAATAAAAAAGTGCAATTTAGGTCTTTTGGATTACAGTCATCAGGAGCACTATTTATTTTACCTCTTACTCCTAGAATTCTTATGTTGGCCTATGATAAAGATGTTTATAGTATTGCTAATATAAAAGGGTGGGTTCAGCTTAAAAATAGGTATGATATAGATGCTTTTAACTATCTTCAGTTACTGAATTGTCGAGCTAATATATACACAGCAAATCCAGATAGTGCCCTATATATAGAGAGTCTTCATAACGAAGTAGAGTATTCAAAATCTTTGCAAGGTCATAAAACAGAATTTTACATTTCAGATAATTCTGATGGCAAGATAAAAGATGAAAATCGAATTGACGTTTCTGAAATTAAAGTGAACCAAAAATTCTTCAAAGTCTCTCAAACTGTTTACGCTGCACCACCAATATGGCCTAGAGTAATAAATTGGAAGCCAAATGGGTTTATAATGACAAATGACACGTATGATGATTTTGTTCGTCAAGCAGTAGTAAAAAAAACAGGGCGAAGTGATTTTTATAAAATGTCGATCCGCAAAGGCTAGCTAGAGTCAGTAAAAGTAATCTTATTCGAACAACTAAACTAAATTTCTCTGATTTCTTAAAACTCAAAATATGTTTTTATCTAAACTACCTACAAAAAAGCCAAGCAAAATGCTCGGCTTTTTCATATCAAAAATCTAATCTCAATTAAAACTTATAAAGCAATCCAAGCGTGGTCGTAGCATCAGTACGCGAGTCAACCATTGGGCTATCGTATTGCTCATTAGGTACATAGCTCACGCTTTGATTGGCAAACCCTGCCCATTTATCGTTAAAGTCGTAGTTGGCACTAACGCTGACATACGGATTCAAGCTCGAGTTAGATTTATAAGCGGCAACGCCTGTCTCCGCTGACTCTTCTTCACTGACGCCATAGTAGTATTCATTGTAGGCCGCGTCATGATACTCAAAGCCGATGCTTGGATAGACCGTCAGCTTGTTTCTAGTAATTTTGGCAAGGTAAGTTAAGCGACCAGTATTACCGCCACTTTCGTCCAACACATCGGTCGCAAACTGACCACGAAACGCACCGATAGGCGTGCGACGCTGGTAGCTTATACCTGCTTCTGCAGATAGTTTACGCTCATCGAGACCTTGCAGGGCACCATTAGCATCATCAGGATCAAACGAATTCCCTGCGAGCTGCGCGTAAGCAGAGAGCTGATTGACACCATCATTGATCAAGTACGCACCCGCTTGAGCACCGCGCGCATAGATCCTATTATTGTCATAAAAAATGCCCGGTAGCACACGCACTTCAGTGCTGTCTTCGAGATCATAGGCGGATTTTACCGCCATGACATTGACCCCAACGCTCAATTCGGCGTCTTTGTCAGTCGGTAGGTTTTTATTAAGAAAAGGGATGGCACTAGACAGGCTAGACACACTGAGTAATGCCGTAGCAGTTAACGTGCTCAGCATGGCTCGCGTAGAGAAGTGAGGTTGCGCTGCAAGTTTTAACATAATTGGGTCTCGTAAGTGAGTATAAATAACGGGGTAGTAAGATCAGGTAAAAAACGAGCAAAAAGCGAATAAGAATAAATGGTCTAAATAATTCGGCTGTTATTGGTAGTTATTTAGCAATGATAGATAAATACGCGCATTTACTCAATGGCTTTTAGCACTTGTAGGATTTGCTGATGAATATCTTGCCACCACCAGACAAAGCCAATACTAATAATCAGCATCGCAAGCCATGGCAATAGTTGCCAGATTATGCTCACGTTAACAGGCCCTGGCGCAAATTTCTTGGGATCAATATAAGTGGGGTAGTTATTTATGGGGTAGTTATTTATATAGCCACCACTTTGGTCGAAATCGGCAGTATCCGCGGTGTTGTTTAAGTCTACAGGGGGTTGGATATTATTATCAGCAAATATATTGGTAAGCGGCGGATTACCGCGCTGATTATCGTGTAAGCTCGTTTGATAGCTTGGCTGATGATTGCTTGCATAGCTCGCTTGGACCGCGTTTTGATAAGCTTGCTGAGCTTGCGCCATAGCTGCTTGCTGTGCCAGCTCTCGCTTACGATAAACGAGAGCAATAGGCAAGGCGATAAGCAAGCCAGTAATCGCGCCGCCGATGTGACCGGCATTATCGATACCCGGTACGGCAAAGCCATAAACCAAATTAATCGCCATGATGATGATCAAGCTCTTGAGATTGAGTACCATGCCATTGACCGATATTTTAAACAGGGCAGCGATCAGTAACGCCGCACCGATACCCATGATACCACCAGAAGCTCCCGCTGATAGGCCGGGCTGTCCTGTTCCTTCTATGATACTTTGCCATGTGACATAGTTATTGAGCAAGTTACCACCGATGGCTGCTAGTAAAAACAATGCCAAAAACTTGGCTGAGCCAAATATCGGCTCGGCAATCTGCCCAAAAAAATACATGGCAAAGCCGTTAAATAGGAGATGCATGAGACCAATGTGCAAAAACGCACTACTCACCAAGCGCCATGGATCATCCATCATCGTTAAGGGTAAGGCGTTGGCACCCCATTTAACTAACGCTTCAGTTGACGGGTTATTGGCATCGACGCCCGTGACTAGCTGCATGACAAATAGCCCGATAAAGCTGGCTAATAGCAGGGTAGTGACGGGCGCTGTTTTTAATAATTGTTGAATGGTCATAAAGGCTAACTGTCATCAAAAAGTTATAGAGACAGTATAAAGGGTATGAGCAAATTATGTTATGTATAGCCAGTTTTAAACGTCGATCGCTAGACATTAAGCCGCTCTAAAAACGACCCACTTTGAGGTTTTCATACGTGCCTTTTACCAAGATATTATCCGTGACAGTATTGATATCGGTATGACCACAGAATGCCATAGATATATCACACTCTTTATAGATAATCTCAAGCGCGCGGCGCACCCCGTCTTCACCATACGCTCCCAATCCGTAGAGAAAAGCGCGACCGATCATCGTGCCTTTTGCGCCCAATGCGATAGCCTTTAGTACATCTTGACCTGAGCGAATCCCGCTATCGAGCCACACCTCGATGTCGCTGTTTTCGGCATGGACTGCCTGTACGATGTCTGCGAGGGCAGAGATAGAAGATAACGCGCCATCCAACTGACGACCGCCATGGTTTGAGACGACTAGGGCATCCGCGCCACTGCGAGCCGCCATAATAGCATCTTCAGGCTCCATGATACCTTTTATGATAAGTTTACCGCCCCACATGTCTTTGATACGCGCTACATCGTCCCAGCTCAGACGTGGATCGAATTGCTCTGCCGTCCAAGCAGAGAGTGATGACAGATCCTCAACATTTTGTGCATGACCGACGATATTACCAAACGTGCGACGTTTGGTGCCCAGCATATTCATACACCATTGCGGCTTGGTCATGAGGTTGATGATATTGGTTAATGTGGGTTTGGGCGGTGCGGATAGACCATTTTTGATGTCTTTGTGACGTTGTCCAAGCACTTGTAAGTCGGCGGTCAAGATAAGTGCTGAGCAATTGGCATCTCTGGCACGGCGAATCAGATTGGCCATAAAGTCTTGATCGCGCATGACATAGAGCTGAAACCAAAACGGCTTACTAGTATGAGTGGCGACATCTTCGATAGAGCAAATGCTCATGGTTGAGAGTGAAAAGGGCACGCCGAATTTTTCAGCGGCGCGTGCGGCATGTATCTCACCATCTGCCCACATCATGCCGGTAAATCCCGTTGGGGCGATGGCTACAGGCATCTTGACTGGCTCACCGATCATACTCGTTGCCAGACTGCGGTTATCCATATCGACCAATACGCGCTGGCGCAGCTTGATACGGTCAAAGTCAGTCTCGTTATTACGATAGGTGGTCTCAGTCCACGAGCCTGAATCGACATAGTCATAGAACATACGCGGCACTTTACGCTCAGCGACACGGCGCAGATCTTCAATATCGGTCATTTTTTCTAGATTTATCATAGGATCCTCACTACAAATAATGTATAGACGGTTTGATGTTATGACGTAAGCAGTTGCTGCAAATCCATCACTGAAAACGGATAATTTAATCGCTGTGATGGAGTCAAAATCACAGGGATAGACGTGGCAAAATCCATCATAAGCGCCTCATCAAAGTCTGCAATATCGACATTTTGGTAAGTGATTGGTTGTACCGACTGAAACTGTGCAAGTATTTGCTCAGCGATATCACATAAATGACAGCCAGAGGTCCCTAGTAGCCACCATTGATTGCTATTCTCAGTAGTATTGAGGTTTGGGCTTGCGGCAATAACACGCGCTCGTAATACTTCTATACTATTATTATGCATGGTGAGATCTCTGAGCTTAAAGTATGCCAAAAAATGCTGATTATTAGGCTATTTTGATAAAAAGTAAAAAATAGTTGGTTCATTATTACATCATAAAGAAGTGGTGTAAATAATGACAGCGATTGTGAGATTAGGTAAGATGAGTTCCTGTCTAAGATTATTCATTTTCTCTCAGCTTATTACTTTTTTAATCACTCGGATATCACGCATGACAAGTTTTGGTAAGTTCATAAAACGTCTGTTGTTGGCAATTGTATTATTGGTTGTGGCATTTCATATTCTAGTCACCGGACTACTGTTAATTTGGAAAACACAGCCAATCAACAATAGCATGTTTATGTTAACCCATCGTCTAACGGGCGGTACCGTTACGCAGACATGGGCTGAGTACGATGCCATCGCCAAGTCTGTCAAACAAGCAGCGATCGTGAGTGAAGATTCCACGTTTAGCCAGCACAATGGCTTCGATATCGACGGTATCAAAGCGGCACAAAAGAAAAATGAAGAAACGGGCAAAATGTCCGCTGGTGGTTCAACCATCACCCAACAGCTGGCAAAAAACCTGTTTTTGACCTCGCATCGCTCTTATGTACGTAAGGCAGAAGAAGCTGTCATTACTGTCATGATAGAAACACTGTGGGACAAGGAGCGTATCTTGACCGCTTATCTTAATGTGGCAGAATTTGGTAATGGTATCTATGGTATCGATGCCGCCGCGCACCATTATTTTGATAAATCTGCGGCCAATCTGAACCGAGACGAATCAGCGCTCCTCATTGGGATGCTTACCAATCCGAAGTATTACGAAGACAATCAAGGTGACAGAGGCTTGCGCAACAAGCAACGTATTATCAAAAAACGCATGAAAAACGCCGTATTACCGCAAGCGTCTTAATCTTTTAAAAGAAGCCTTAACAACAAGAATAACGGGAAAGAATAATATAGTTAAGTCTAAATAAAAACGATACAGGATAATAAATTCATTTGATTAAACGCTATTTTTCGCAGCCTCTGGAGACATAGTCACAGCAAGCAAGAAAAATAGCGTTTAATCTTATTGTATCGATTTTATAGTGAACCGACTATAGTTAATAACCTTTAAGACGATAGTATAAAGACGACGGCGCATCGATAACGCAAAAGGAGTAGTAACGTGGTAGAGATAAATAATAATCAGAACAGCGGTGATATGAACGAGATTATCGACGTTAATAGTGTGAGTGAAGATGGCAACGAAAACGTTGATAAAAATATGAGCGTAAGCAGTAACTATAATGATCTGACCGACATCGACTGGCAACGCTCAGAAGACGGCAGCTATTCACCCAGCAGTTATATCAATCGAGATTTGTCTTTATTACAGTTTCATCTGCGTGTATTGGCGCAGGCAGCCAGTCCTCGTCACCCACTGCTTGAGCGCTTGTTTTTTCTCATTATTTTTTCATCGAATCTCGATGAATTCTTTGAGATTCGTGTTGCAGGTATCATGCAAAAGCTCAATATCGGTGACGTATCGACCAGTGCGCATGGTATGCGCCCAAGCGAGGTGTTAAACGAGATCTCTGCGATCACTCACGACGCTATCAATGAGCAATATCGCATTCTGAATGAAGATATTTTGCCCGCTCTTGCGCTCGAGGATATCCGCTACCTAAAACGTGATGAGCTCAATGCCGAGCAGTCTGCTTGGATGAAGCGTTATTTTACCGAGCAAGTCGTGCCAGTATTGACGCCGATAAGCATTGATCCTGCGCATCCATTCCCGCGATTGGTCAATAAAAGCCTGAACTTTATTGCCACATTAGAAGGCAAAGATGCTTTTGGTCGCGACATCAACTTGGCGATTGTACCAGCGCCGCGCAGTCTGCCGCGTGTGATTCGTCTGCCAGATGAGCTAACGGGTGGTAAAGAGCATCATGTGATGCTATCAGCCATCATTCATGAGCATATCGGTGAGCTGTTCCCTGGTATGAGTGTGACGGGTTGTCATCAGTTCAGGCTCACGCGTAATGCAGATTTAGATCTGGCGGATGATGTAGAAGATATCGCCAAGGCACTCGAGGGCGAGCTTGAAAACCGCCGTTTCGGTGACAAAGTCCGTCTTGAGGTCACAACCGACTGCCCAGCGCACATCAGTGAGTATCTGCTCAATGAGTTTGAGTTGCATGACAATCAGCTGTATCGTGTCAATGGCCCTGTGAATCTGACGCGCTTATTGTTTGATTTTAATATTCCGGGACTGCGTTATCAGCCATTTACTTATGCCGTGCCAAAAGCCTTTCGCCGAGATATGGATAAATCAGATAAATCATCCAGTATGTTTGCCGCTATGCGTAAAAGCGATGTACTGGTGCATCATCCGTTTCATGCATTTTTACCCATTATTAATCTGCTTTGGCAGGCAGCTAGCGATCCCAAAGTGTTGGCGATCAAGCAGACATTATACCGCTCAGGTACCAACTCAGAGATCGTCAAAGCGCTTGCCGCTGCCGCTCGAAATGGCAAAGAAGTCACTGCCGTCATTGAGTTGCGTGCGCGTTTCGATGAAGCTTCCAATATTGCTGTCGCCAACTATTTACAAGAAGCAGGTGCGGTTGTGGTTTATGGCATCGTCGGCTACAAGACCCATGCCAAGCTCATGCTCATCGTGCGCCGTGAAGAAGATCGAATCCGCCGCTATGTCCACCTAGGCACAGGCAACTATCATGCGGCCAATGCCAAGGTCTATACAGATTATGGTTTATTCAGTGCCGATCCTGATATCTCAGAAGATGTGCATAAGATATTTCAAGAGCTCACTGGTATGGGCAAACCTGCCAATCTCAAAAAACTGCTACATGCCCCTTTTACGTTGCACGAAAAACTAATGAGCTTTATCGATGATGAGATTGCCCATGCTAAAACAGGCAAGCGCGCTCATATTATCGTCAAAGCCAATGCGCTCACTGAGCGTCGCCTGATTGACAAATTGTATGATGCGTCGCAGGTAGGCGTCAAAATTGAGCTGATCCTGCGCTCTATGTGTTGCTTGCGTCCGCAAGTAAAAGGCCTATCTGAAAACATCACTGTACGCTCTATTATTGGCCGATTTTTGGAGCATACCCGTATTTATTATTTCTATAATAATGGGGATGAGCGTTTGTATTGTGGCAGCGCAGACTGGATGGATCGTAACCTGTTCCACCGCGTTGAGGTGGCCTTTCCAATCGAAAATAAGAAGCTTTTTAAGCAGATATATCAAGATGGTTTGATCAATTACTTACAAGACAACACGCAAGCGTGGACACTGGATGGCACAGGCGTTTGGCAGCAGCTTCAGCCAGCAGCAGGGGAGACGCCACACGTTGCTCAAGAACACTTATTGAAAGTGATTAATGGTGTTGAAGAGTCCAGCTAACTGATTGAGTGCTATCTTCATCATTTGACCAAGCACTATTTAGTCAAACACTATTTAACCAAGTATTGGTACATACCAGTGCTTGGTTTTTCTGGTTAATGCGCTGTAAAAGTTACAAACTGTGTTGTAACCTCACATTTATTCACATATTGATACGGCAGTACACTGGTGAATCTCACAGTATCCTACCTATAATTAACATCAGTTCTGGTGCAGTTTATTATTTTTATCAAAAACCTCATCACTCATCTATCTAAAAGTAACTGAACAAAAGCAACTGACTAAAAGTGGCTGAGTACATAATGATGCCGCACCGGAGAAATTCTAAATTCAGTCAACAATAAAAATAGGAAATACATCATGAGTACGACGAACAATGATACCTCAGACATCAAAAAAGCAGCAGAGCAAGCAAACGGTCAAGAGATTGAGAAAAATCTAAAAGACAATAAAAAAGTCGATGCGCCTGAATCACTAAGTGAAGAAGAGCAAACAGCGTTCATTGAGGATGACCTACGCACTGACAAATAAGAGTGTGTTTGCAGCATACGTCCAAAGCACTAATCAGATAACGATAATAAATAATGCGAGGGAGACGCCATGACCATGCCAGAAAAAAACAATACTGAAGAAAAATTCCTTGTAGAGGATCCCGCCGTTACGACGCAAGAAAATCCTCAAGGCAGCTACGAAGGCCGAAAGTACCAGCCAAATATAGATGGGCCGGAACAAGCCTCACAGGAGACAGACGAGGTCTATGTCGACCCGCGCAAAGAAGAAAATCTGCCTGCGGGTGGCAAAAACGTATCGGACCTAAATGCTTATGATCTAAGTCGAGACGACTAACAAATGATAAGCACAATATGTTATCGATACGAACAATAATTATAATAAGGACAAAACAATGGAAACCAGAGATCCTGCTTTAAGTAAAACTCGAATCGCAGAAACGGACACGCATGAAACTTTAGACAGTGCTCAAACGGTGAAAAACCATGAGGAGCTCGAAGAAAACGTCAATGAAAATAAAGGTACCGACACTTTTGAAGAGGGTGTAGTGGAGTCTGAGCACGTCAATGATGGTGACAACCCAGCGCGCCAGCCCGACCGCCGCGATCAACCAGGTAATGGTTTTGATGATAATATCAATGAAAGCACCGTTGCAAGCGAAGGGCCTGATAGCCAAAAAATTAACAACATGAATCGCTATGCTAATGTTGATAATGCTCAGACTCGCACCTTAAATCCTGATGATAAAGATTAGACCGACAATAGAAAGCTGAGCAGAAGACTATGATATTTGCGTAATTATCGACTGATATCTATATTATTTAGATAACAGTTAAAGGCGCTTACAATATTGGATGAATAGTTATAATAGGGAGTAAGACAAATATGCCAAATGACAAGCCCGTCACTGATGAGTATAGTCTAAAAGATGCAGATGACAACAACGGTATCGTACCAGACGACGCTCTACAAAAAGTAAATCCAGCGGCAGCAGACAAAGCAGCAGGCGATCATGATCCGCATAATGTGGCTAAGAGTGCCAAGCAGTACGACAGCCCATTGATGGAAGATGATAAGTAATACTATTTATATACCAGTATCTCTGATCCATAAAAGTATCGCTGATCGTCAGAAAATAATCAGCATAAATAAAGAGGCATTACCGTTGTTCAAATATAACCCGAATAACGGTAATGCCTTTTTTGTGTCTATAACCTATAGATTTCAAAGTACAAATGAATGATGCCTGTCTATTAAGCAGGCGTACCACTATGAAAGCGTAGCTCCGCATCAGGACTGTCTATTAATTCTGCTTCTACTTCTTTAAAAAACGCAACGCGCTCATCGATATTATCATCTGATAATGACTGGGCAAGCGCAAGGTAATCTTCAAAATGGCGGCTCTCTGACTTTAGTAGATAGCGATAGTATTTTGCTAAACGCGCATCATCAATGACTTCCGCCAACGCTGCAAAACGTTCACAAGAGCGCGCTTCAATGAACGCCCCAATGATCAGTACATCGACCATCGCTGCTGGCTCATAAGTACGCTTATGTTTCAGCATACCCTTGGCATAGCGACCTGCACTCAAATACTTCCAGTCCTGGCCGCGTTCGTTCATGATGCCAAGCACCTGCTCGTAATGTAGCATCTCTTCACGTATGAGCTGTGCCAATTTACGTTGCAAATCATAAGAGAACTCATACCGAAATATCAAATTCATCGCAGTGCCAGCGGCTTTTTTTTCGCAATTGGCATGATCCTGAATGATAAATGGTAGGTTATCTATAGCCGCATCGACCCAAGCTTGCGTCGTGCGCGCCCCCAAAAAATTATAAATAGGGGATAGATCAACTTTTATAGGTGTGCGCAGGTGAGTGATATCGACACTGTCTTCCCCTACGTCCATACTGCTTTCGTCAACGACATTTACTGGTGAAAGGGGCGCTTCTTTTTCGAGGTTATCCTTATGAATATCGTAGTGATCAGTACCATGCGCTGATGATTGTAAGGACGAGAGGTCGGGCTGGTTTATAGTCATAATCTAAAAGGGCTTTTTTATAAATGAGAGTTTAAAGCAGCTAATTTATAGATGCTTTCAAAATAATGGGCTACAGTTACTACGGCTAAGTAAGTTGTCTAGATCATGGACAGTATTTAAGTATAGTAGAACCTCAATAAAATTGATACAGCATAGAAAACGCGCTCGATTAAATGCTACTTTTCTTGCTTGCTGTGACTGCGTCTCCAGAGGCTACGAAAAATAGCGTTTAATCTTGCTATACCATTTTTATAATGGTTTCACTATATAACTATAGATGGTAATGATTACTTACAGTTTAGTCTCAACTGAGCATTCATTAATTTCTAGATAGTATTCATGGTCTGTGAGGCTTACATCTTATACGATATCATTATTATACAACCCCAATATTTATTTTCTAAATGGCGTTTGCTTGTTTATTTTATTATTTGATAGTAGGATGGGATTTTGCTCTTTAGTCACAGTGTCTTGCTATCAATAGCACTTAGTAGAGAATGGCAAGCATTATACCAATGACAATTCTTGTATCAAAACAGAAGATTTATACAGTCTATTTTAGGGCTGATGAAAAACTCTTTAATGAATAATTATTTATCAGCATTAAATACCATAGGTTGTCGTAGGTAGCAATGATATCTTTCATTGTATAAATAATTGTTGATAAAAATAACGAGTCTCAAATAGTCGCTGTAGCAATTTAGTATTACCAATACTCACCAATAGATAAGGATAACGACATGGGCCAGTCTTCTAACGCCAATCGCATTCAAAAAGGCATTCTTGCCATCGACCAACAGTTGTATGACTTTATTGAAAACGAAGTGCTGCCAAAAGTTGGTGTTGATTCAGACAGTTATTGGTCAGGTTTTGAGAAGGTTATCAAGGAATTTACGCCACGTAATAAAGCGTTGCTAGAAACTCGAGACAAGATTCAAGCACAGATTGATGAGTGGCACCTACAACACCCTGCAAAAGATGGCGAAATCGATTATCCAGCTTATAAGACATTCTTGCAAGAGATTGGTTATCTGCTGCCAGAAGGTGATGACTTTACGGTCAGTACAGAAAATGTCGATGACGAAATCGCGCACATCGCAGGGCCGCAGCTGGTCGTACCAGTACGTAACGCTCGTTATGCATTAAATGCGACCAACGCACGTTGGGGTAGCCTATATGATGCGTTGTATGGCACCGATGTTATCAGTAGTGACAATGGTCAAGAAGCGGGTGGTAGCTATAATCCTACTCGCGGTGCTGCTGTTGTCGCTTATGCCAAAGCATTTTTAGATGAGCATTTCACACTAGCATCAGGCTCTTACAATGATGTGACCAGTTTTAAAGTGATCGATGGCAAGCTTGAAGTCGTACAGGGTGATAGCAGTACCGAGCTAAAAGATACGGCTAAGTTCGTCGGTTATGTCGGCGAGGCAGATAGCCCCTCTGGTATTTTGCTCAAAAACAATGGCTTGCATGCTGAGATTCAGATCGATAGTAATCATCCAGTTGGCAAAGATGACCCAGCAAATATCAAAGACGTGCTACTTGAGTCAGCCATGACTGCGATTCAAGATTGTGAAGATTCGGTCGCTGCTGTAGATGCAGAAGAAAAAGTGGAAGTCTATCGCAATTGGCTTGGCTTGATGAACGGCGATCTACAAGAGACCTTTGAAAAAGGTGGCAAAACCCGTACTCGCAAACAAAACCCAGATCGTGAATATAATACACCTGATGGCGGTAAGCTGATTTTGCCAGGTCGTTCGCTACTCTTGATTCGTAACGTGGGTCATCTCATGCAGAACCCCGCAATTTTGGTTGATTTAGGCAATGGCCAAGAGCAAATATTTGAAGGCTTAATGGATGGTTTAATCACACCATTATTATCACTCAATGATATCAAAGGCAAAAACGAGCTATCAAACTCACGCCAAGGCTCTATGTATATTGTGAAGCCAAAAATGCATGGCCCTGAAGAAGTTAAAATGGCCAATGATTTGTTCAACGCATCAGAGGACTTATTGGGTCTAGAGCGTAATACGCTCAAAATCGGTATCATGGACGAAGAGCGCCGTACCACAGTCAATCTGAAAGAAGCGATTCGCCAAGCAAAAGAGCGTGTTATCTTTATTAATACAGGTTTCTTAGATCGTACGGGTGATGAGATGCATACCAGTATGAATGCCGGTCCGTTCGTGCCAAAAGGCGACATGAAGTCGCAAGCATGGCTACCTGCGTATGAGCAGTGGAACGTTGATATCGGTCTAGAGACTGGTCTGCAAGGTCATGCTCAAATTGGTAAAGGTATGTGGGCAAAACCTGATGAGATGAAAGAGATGATGGACACCAAAGCGGCTCATCCGAAATCTGGTGCCAGTACGGCTTGGGTACCCTCACCAACGGGCGCTACCTTGCACAGCATACACTATCATCAAGTTAGCGTGGCCGATGTACAAGATACGCTTAAATCACGTGAGCGTGCGAGCTTAGATGATATTTTGACCATTCCATTGGCAAAAAATACCAATTGGACAGAAGAAGAGAAGCAGCAAGAGCTTGAAAATAATGCTCAAGGTATCTTAGGGTATGTGGTACGTTGGGTAAACCAAGGCGTAGGCTGTTCCAAAGTACCTGATATCAATGATGTTGGCTTGATGGAAGATCGTGCTACCTTACGTATCTCTAGCCAGCATATTGCCAATTGGTTACATCATGATGTGGTAAGCGAGCAGCAAGTGATGGACACAATGAAACGTATGGCAAAAGTCGTCGATGAGCAAAATGCAGGCGATAGTGATTACCAGCCAATGGCAGATAACTTTGATAACTCTTATGCATTTAAAGCAGCCTGTGATTTGGTCTTTAAAGGACGCGCGCAACCTAGCGGCTATACTGAACCATTGTTGCATCAAGCGCGCCTTGATCTAAAAGCCAATGCTTAGAGAGGCCGGCTTAGCAATGGGTATTTTAGCGTATGCTGAAGTCTAAGGTGTAGTATCTAATCTTGCTCGTTTGTAACGCTAAATATGTCATAAATACGTTGGTCGATTCTTCATAAGCGCTATTTATTTATCAATGGATAGCGCTATTTCTTGGGCAATTATTTTGTTTTTATTAAAATATTTTAATACTATAAGTAATGATATTAATCAATAAAAGCGCTATCTGCTTGAGTAGATAGTGCTTTTTTTTGTAGCTATTTGGATTTTATAGGTGACTTGTCATTTGATACTGGGGGTATCGAAAAAGCGAAAAAATATGTTGCAAATTATGTCAAAGTTGTTATGCTTGTACTCGAAGTATGAGTTTGGTAACGGATGTTACGCAGTAGGACGCATAAGACTTAAGTTTACATGGCAGTTACGTTTTTAATCCCAGTTATGTGAGTCATGGTTTTTTATCTTAACTGTAATAGAAATTCGCCATACTTGTTTCTGACTAAACTTGGTAGCCAGTTACACATTATATCTTTGAGGATTTGTGACGATACCATTATGGGCGCCAGCTAATAATGGCTTGCTCATTACTACAATTGTAAAGTGGAGATACCCCATGAAAAAGTTACTTTTAGCTACAGCAATCGCAGCCCTATCTGTATCTGCCGCACAGGCAGCACCTACCGTTTATGGTAAAGTATTCGTTACTACTGATTACGTTAATGCTGAAATTGATGGTCAGAATATGGATAATAATAACAGAATTAATGAAGACAACGGTTCATTACAA
>Ga0114909_1000605_pt1 | contig 24946 bp, 20 predicted proteins | sample MalvireepMed_906_FD_87290 | JGI IMG/M metagenome (GOLD analysis project Ga0114909, IMG submission 87290) | Marine viral communities from the Global Malaspina Expedition - Malaspina viral metaG DeepMed_906 | ecosystem: Environmental > Aquatic > Marine > Oceanic | place: Mediterranean Sea...
GATGTGTTTCTCGACTAATTTGTTTATAGTCAAAGTTATCACTGCCAATTAGAAAACCTGCGTTAAATACTGCAGAATTAATTACGTCAACCCCTTGACCAGCTAACTTTTTCAGTAGATTCAGCGTAGAGGTTTCGTGAACATAAGGGGTTATTGAACAAGCAAACATAGCCCAATCAAGCTGAACATGATCACTTATAAAATCAATAACACTAACATCTTTAGCACCGACACCAACTGAGTCTACCTTGCCTGCATCACGAAGTTCCATTAGTGCTTTGTAGGCATCAAGAATATCTTGCTTACGCTTAATAACATCCATTTCATTTTCTGCGCTAGCAAGATATTCATCGGGATCATGTATAGAGACAATTTTAGCCTCATAGTCACCTAATAAGTCATTACCTTGTTGATAACACTCAAGTATGCCCTGATAAGAAATATCCTGTACAGCGTCATGTTTAAGGTTAATCCATGCGCCAGGCTCAAAGGTTGGCTCAGAAGTAGTTAACGGAACGCGCTTCCAGCCCAGTTTATTACTAATTTTCACCTCATCAGGTTTAACATTAAGTGCTTTTAACCCACTAGCAAGTGACTCTAACGCTAAACCAGCTCCATATTTTCCGGCACTATCAAATACAGGTGCTTCAGGGCTACTATCTACAGCGGCTTGCACTAACTGCTTTTTAGTTTCACTGTCTAGTTCAACAAATAAATTACCTAAACTACTTGTACCAAATATTATTTTTGGTAATGCATACATTTTAGTCATTTTATCACTCTGTCAGTTAATTCATTAAGCAAGGAGTAACTCGCTTTCTTAATCAATTTTTATGCTATGTTCAATAAAGTCATGATAAGCCCATTAATCAAAACTTACAAGAAACTTATTGATGTTTACCTATAATAAACACCTATCACATTGTACTATACGAACAAGTGATTGCTTCGTATGTATCAACAAATACTCAGAGTCGACTTCCCGCTCTAACGCTATAGTCACTATTTCAATTGAATAGATGACTTGCTTAATGAAAGGTCAACCTCTTGTCATTTCAGCCACAGTTATTAAATAACAATAGCTATATATCAACAACATCACACACTTTCTCTCAACAATAAACCCCTGCTAAATAAACTATCCGTGCCGACATGGTGATTTATAAAAGACACGGTTGTCTATTTAAATAAACACTTGCTCACCTTGGTCTATTATATATAATAACCACCGTTTGATTTTATTTTATTAATAACAGGTATAGTGAGGGGTTCTACGGCAATGACCAATAGAAACACTAAGAGCAGCAAACAAGTTCTTTATCCCTCATCTACTGGTTACAAACTGCTCACTTCACTCTCAATAAATTTAACTCTATCAACAACAGCATTGATACAAATAACAAGGCAAACAGATGCAAAGATTAGCCCCTGCTCTACGTGAAGATAATGTTTCTCATGATTTGATTTCACTAATAAAAACCATATTAGCTGCAACTAAAGAAATTTCCTTTCGTGTTGGCCAAGCGCACTTAAGTGGTTTAATGGGTTCAACATTGGATGAAAATATTCAAGGTGAAATTCAAAAAGAACTCGATGTTGTTGCTAATGAAATTATAAAAGATGTATTGCTTGAGTCAGGATATGTCAAAGCAATTTCTTCTGAAGAAGAAGATACCTCAGTTGTTGGGAACCCTGATGGTAAATATCTTGTATCTTTTGACCCGCTCGATGGTAGCTCAAACATTGAAGTGAATGGCTTAATAGGGACAATATTTTCTATACTCCCTGCGCCGCAAGATTGTCCTGCGTATGATACATCAATGTTTATGCAGCCAGGAACTGAGCAGGTTTGTGCGGGATATGTTCTATATGGTCCAGCAACTATGTTGGTTATGACAACAGGCAAAGGCACACATTTTTATGTCTTAGATAGAACACATGGTGGGTTTTTATTGGTTGAACGTAATGTCAGCATTGCAAAAGATACCCATGAATTTGCCATAAATATGTCTAACCAAAGTTATTGGCAAAGCCCTATGCAGCAATATATTAGCGACTTGATAGCCGGTAAAAATGGTCCAAGAGCTAAGCATTTTAATATGCGTTGGTTAGGTGCTATGGTTGGAGATGTTCATAGAGTGCTAACCCGAGGAGGCATATTTGCCTACCCTATAGACAATAAAAATCCATCGCAGCCTAATAAATTACGTTTGATGTATGAAGCTAACCCCATGAGCTTCTTAGTCGAACAAGCTAACGGTGTAAGCATGAGTGGACAATCTAGGATTATGGAAATAATACCCAGTGACATTCATCAGCGCGTGGAGGTCATTCTCGGATCTGAAAATGAAGTGACAAAGTGTCTTAGCTATTATTGAGTTACGCTAAATGAATGAATCAGCCAATGCAATATCAACGTTGGTTTTGCCTACCTTGATATCAGGGTTTACTGATAGTAAGGCAACGAGTCAATTGAGATGATAAAGAGATTATAATTCAGGTTAGCCTGTAACAATCGGCAATACTCGCCCTATTTAAAGCTAGGTACACAATGAAAAAAAAACTAACTCGCCACCTTTTTACTGTGTTATTTGTTCTTTGTGCGGTGGCGCAACCGAGTATAGCCATTGCAGAAAAGCAACCCAATATTGTTTTCTTTTTAGTTGATGACTTAGGCTGGACTGACACCGCAAGCAATGGTTCAAAAATATACCAAACACCTAATATTGATGAGTTAGCCAATCAAGGTATGTCTTTTACTGGTGCTTATGCCGCTCACCCTTTGTGTATTGGTTCACGCTTTGCGCTTATGACTGGAAAATTCCCAGCACGAATACAAAAGAGCAAGCAGTTCGGTACTATGCCACCCAAAGAAAAAACCATGGCTGAAGCTTTTAAAGAGCATGGTTATTCAACATTTTTTGCAGGAAAGTGGCATCTAGGTAAAGAAGGTGCTTATCCTGAAAACCAAGGCTTTGACATTAATGTGGGTGGTCACGATAAAGGCGCACCTGCGCATTATTTTTACCCTTATGGTGATAATGACAACGTCAAAAAAGTACCCGGTTTAGACGTAGTCGATAAAAAAGGCGACTACTTGACAGATTCATTAACCGATAAAGCAAACGCCTTTATTCGACAGAACAAAGACAAACCATTCTTTTTGTACCTTTCACATTACGCTGTACATGTACCACTCGAGTCAAAAGAAGCAGATAAACGTCATGCTCAACAGCGCATCGATAAACATCAATTTACTGGCCCTGCCTTCAAACCACTAGGGCCAGCAAAGCAGAAAATGCATCAAGATAACGCAACCTATGCGGGTATGGTGAAAAGCATAGATGACAGTCTAGGAAATATAGTGAAGCAACTTGATGCCTTAAACCTTAGCGACAATACCATTATTGTTTTTACTTCAGATAACGGCGGTGAAAGCACTAAAACAACAGCATATGGCGGTAAAGCAACCTCAAACCTACCATTAAAGGCTGGTAAATGTTGGTTATATGAAGGTGGTATACGTGTACCGTTAGTTGTTAAATGGCCTGGAAAAATTGCTGCTAACTCAGTAAGCAGTCACCCTGTTACAGGAACTGACCACTACCCAACACTATTGAATTTAGCATTACTGCCTGAGCAGCCATTACAACACCTAGATGGTCAGAGTTATGCCAATGAGTTATTCAACAAAACTCAAGCGCCACGATCACCCATGTTTTGGTATTTCAAAACTAAAGGCCATTTAGGTAAAGTGTGTGGAACTGCCAGCGGCACTGTTATTAACAACGGCCAACACAAACTGATAAACTGGTACGATTCTGAGAGCTTTGAACTATACAATGTTATTGAAGATATCGGTGAGTCTAATAATATTGCCCAGCAAAAACCTGAAATTGTTAAGCAACTGATGACTAAGTTAAAAGACTGGCAAAACGAAATGAACATTGCCGTGAAATAGGCTTTAATTTATTGCAACAAAGCACAAGAAATCGTAGGATAATTTATTCAATTAAATAAGTTATCCTCCTAAATGAAAAAAACAATTTTATTGCTTTTAGCACTATGGCTTTCCTTTTTTAGTCACGCTGAAGAAGTAATTAAAAACAAGCAAGTTTTAATTTCGCCCAATAACGTGGCAAGTTGGAATCACATTGGAGAAAAACACGGCGCCTATGCGGGGCTAAGTCAAGCCGCACATAGGTATCAGTTAAAAACACAAACCAGTCCAGCCTCTCAACAACCGCTGTTTCAAGTCACCTTAGTTAAAAAACTGTTTAACTGGGAGCAACAACACAGTAATGGTATTGAAGTTTCTCTTGATAACCTTAACCTGAGTGTTGACCAGCTTAATCAATTGCACTTTAAGATTAAAGTATCGCCATCCGATAGTATCGCTAACGCTAGCTTTGATGCGCTTAGCGAACAGAATCCTTGGTTGCAAGGCAACAAGAAATTTACAAAGCTATTATCTGAACAGGCGAATTTCACCTTGATATTTTATGGAGAAAATCACCACGATGCGAAGCAAAATACTCTGTATGGTGCCTATCCACTTAAAGTGAAGTTAGATTCTAGCCAACACTGGCTAGACATCAATATTACAGCTGCAGATCTTAATTATTATTGGCAACAAAACTATAAAGAGAAGCCTGCTTCTATTGCTGCTATAGCAACTCAAAAGTTGAAAGGTTTTATATTGGTAGCCGAAAGTGGCAATACTAAAGTAGTTAGAAACTATATACCTGATAGCTTTCCTAATAAATTCACTGAAGTTTTTAATGAGTTTTCTATCGTAATTACTGGTTTTGAAGTTACTTCAAAGCCATAAAGGTGTTACAGGGGTAACTAGAATTTTCTGCCGTTCTTTCGAATAGACATTAAGCTTATTGCGACAAGAAAGACGAGTAAACCAATAGAAGGTTCAGAAACTACGGTACTAGGTTTCTTAATATCATAAGACTCAAGCCCATGTCCTGCATAAGAAGATAGGTGCACTTCACCGCGTTGGGTAAATGATTTTACAACTACTGTTCCCTCAATAGGTGTTCTATTTTCTAAATGTGCCAAAGGGGCAAGTAAACTACCGTTAAATTGCTTGGTTAAATTTATTGATTCAGCCTCAAAGAAATTCCAAATAATTTTATCTCGCCATAATTCAGAAACCATATTACCGACAGCATTACCGAGAAATGTATCTGAGATATTCTTACCCGCAGCATTAAAAATGATTGAGCTAGGCATATGACTTCCAAGAATCATATCGTATTGCTGTATTCTACTATTACTAAAAAACGAAGATTGTGAAAATGAAAATATTGATAGACCATTATTTAAATGATTAGTCACATTAAAGTGTGCGGGTCCAGGTTGAACTGTAGGTGCCGACAAATATGAATTTGGGGCTAACGCTTGTAAAAATGATGAAAAATCCAAAAAATCCGCTTCAAGTTTAGTAAAATCAACATTCTCACCAGTTGAAGCCATTTTATCAATGGTGTTGGCATTTTTAATTGTTTGATAATTTCCACCAATAAGTACGCCGTACCCGCTATTGACTTGAGCTTTTGATATGTTGCCGGCTACCGTTAGTGCGTAATCAGTTGTTGAACTATTCGCTGGTAGATGTATACCGTAGTTACTGAAATGCTCTCCAACAACTGAGCCGCCAACGAGTGTTCTTCCTTCAACTTCACTGTTTGAATCTAAATCGCCAAACACAATAAGGTTATTTTTATTAAGAACATTAATAATTCCTGCATTTGCAACGTTGGCAAAGCCCATAAATGACACTAATCCGATAAGCAAAAAGCGGTTTACTAACTTCATTAAAATAACACCTTTCTATTAATAACAAGAAACGCTTATTTTAAATACAACCATGTAAGCGCTTACAAATTAATTGTATCACACTAATTTAAGATGGACAGCCTAATCAACGTTAGAGGTTCAAAAGCTATAAAAGCGCTCCTGTCTCGAAAAGCGGTTAGCTTGTACCGCAAAACAAGGAGGTATACTTAGTTGAATAATATCGATTTTTAACTAGTAGCCATTAAGTGTTATTATACTTATTCGCCCAGACTAACGCGCTTTGATAGTAGTTGGTGAGTTCTTCATAGTTTACTCTAACCATTTCAGCATTACATTTAGTGTTATACCAACTGCCCTGCTCATAGTAACTAACCGCATTGAGAATATATTTCAGAGACGAAGGACTTTTGCCAGTAAGCGCTGAAAGTACTTCTGGTGCTAAAGATAAATCGGTTAATATTTTTTCTAGTGGCGAGTCGAGCATGGCATCTAATAAAGAAAATAGCCCAACCATAAAACCTGCATCTGCAAGTTCAGGCATAGTTTTAGCTGCCATCAGCTCACAAAATTTAGCTCTAATTATGGCTAGCCTCGTTAACTCTTGGGGTTTATCTTTTGCTAAAATACCAGCAGTTAGTAGCAGTATTAATTTTTTAGTTTCATTTTCGCCTAAATAAATTAGCGCACTTTTTATCGATGTGATCCTTTGAGTTAAAGGTAAAACGCCAGAGTTAATAAACTTGAACAACTTAAAACTCAGCCCAACATCTCGTTCAAAAAAACCAGAAATATTTTCAACATTGAGTTGTGTTCGTAAGCATTCTTGCATCAAATTTAGTAAAATAGGCTGACTTGAATCAATTTCCTTATTCTCTGACATTTCAGGTTTGCAAAAGTAATAGCCTTGAAAATAATGAAAGCCTAGTTTTTTTGCCTGTAAAAATTCTTCTTTCGTTTCTACTTTTTCAGCAAGGATCTTTAGGTTTTTCCTAGCTTTTAATTTATTAATCAATGGAGCAAGTTCATCGAGCGAGGTACTTTGAATGTCGAATTTTATTAACTTAACCAAATTGAAAAAACGATTCCATTCTGCTTTATAAACAAAGTCATCTAAAGCCAAGTGATAACCTTGGTGATACAAGGTTCGACAAGCTTGATAGACCTCATCTGAAGGGGTCACAGTTTCAAGTATTTCTATCATGACCTCATTAGGTGGCAATATTAAAGGCAAGCCTGTTAAAATAGACTCTTCAGGAAAGTTAATTAAAGCAGGTTTTCCGTCGGTAACTATTCCCAAACCTTGATTGAGGTGGGTTCGCATAAGCAACTTAGACGTTGCTTTATGTGGGTCAATATTTGGAAAGATGTTCTCAGGCCCGCCTCTGTATAACAGTTCGTAAGCGACAACATTTTCCTTGCGATTAAGTATCGCCTGCCTTGCGGTATATACTTTCATTGTTAGTTTTTACTTCCCTTTAAAAACATTAAATTTATTGGTGAAATCAATACCCATTAATTTTAGCAGTAATTCACTCATTATATAGTGCTTATAAGTGTTTTTATCATATGTTTAACTTCAGGAAGAGCATACATAACAAAAATACCTATAGCACTTATAGCTCAATTTATTGAAGGCTATTGGTTATTATTGAAAAGCTTATATGCCTGCAGTGGCCAATTTATCGCACTGCCATCTATAGCTCGTTTAGGCATGATATCGTCAAAGTTATGTTGCTTCATTTTATTATCTAGCAAAACAACTAAGCGTTGCGCTTGTGCTGGTTGCTGATTAATTAAATTCGCTTGTTCTGCTCGATCGTTTGCCAAGTTATATAGCTCAAAACGTTCGTCGGTAAAAAAGTAAATTAACTTCCAGTTATCACTAATTACTGATGTCGCTGGTTCTACCCCCCCATCAACAAAATCAACGCCATTGTAAAAGGTGCCTTCAAAGTGATACGGCATAGCAAAAAACTGCTCCCTAGCCGAAAAAGAACTGGGTACATTGTCGTTAGCAAACAAACTAGACCAATCCATACCGTCAATATCATCTCGTTGCTGAACATCGACACCCGCAACACTGAGTACTGTGCTATAAATATCTTCAATCATCACTGGTGCAGTATTGGTAATGTTGGCTGTAATGCTTGCTGGCCACTTAATAACGCCAGGTACTCGATTACCACCTTCGTAGTTTGACGCTTTTCCGCTACGTAATGGAAAATTAAACTGCCAATCTCCATAGAGCGATTTTTTACCACGGCCTAGTACACGACCGCCATTGTCTGAATAGAAAATGACTAAGGTATTATCGGCCACTTGCCATTGCTCAAGTTGAGACATGACATAACCTAAACTAGCATCAACGCCTTCAATCATACTGGCGTATTGTGCTTCTTGTTTTGGTTCACCGACAGTTAACTTATAGTTCTTCAAATATTTATTATGCGGCTGAATTGGCGTATGCACAGCATAATGCGCAAGGTATAAAAAGAACGGTTGCTGCTTATTTACTGCAGGAATCACCGCATTCATGGCTTCTTCGGTTAACGCATCAGTTAAATGCATATTTTTCTGATAATAACTTTCTAAGCCTTTAAGGCGACCCGGTTGCTTAACATTACCGTATTCATCAACCGGTTGGTAACTGCCTGGTGCGCCATAAAATGAACCACCGATATTGACATCAAAACCTGCCATCTCTGGTGTCGGACTCGTCTCACTACTACAGTGATGACAAACATGATACTTACCGGCATGTACAGTAAGGTAACCTTGTTTTTGTAATAAAGCTGGCAACATGTTTTCAGGTTTATCAATAACTTTGGCAGGAGGAAAAGCTAAGGTATTCGACTTGTTTTTTGTTGGTACGATGTCACCTTTAACTTGATGGCGCATAAAACTTTGCCCTGTCAATAAAGAGACTCTTGAAGGTACGCAAATAGCATTAGAACGTGCATTGGTGAGTGTTATACCCTGCTCTGCCATTTTTTCAAGATTGGGTGTTTTATAGCGTTTATTATAAAGCGTCTTCGATTGACTCATGGCTAAAGAGGTATCGTTTACCCCTAAGTCATCAACTAAAAAAACAATAACATTGGGTTTGCTGTTACTCACCTGCTCTTGGGAAGCTGACGTTGGTAAGGCTGCTCTGTCAACTTCATGATTTTGGTTTATTTGATTACACCCAAACAGTGTAAGAAGTGACAAAGCAATAAGCCCTTGACCATATTTTGACATTTACTATTCTCCCACTAGTTAACCAGCGCGTAAATGCTGCTAACCCTATTTATATTTTACATACTTAGATAACGCTTATTAGTAATAAAATTTGCCACAAAGTTACAACTTAAAAAATAGGTTTTCCCTGTCATCGGTGTAGGGAAATAGGTAAGCTTTTTTTCAATTTCGGCATTAATTCAATTGTGTAGAAGAAATATATGAGGTTTGATGCAACGAAGACATTATTGACGCTTTAGGGCTGTCTCTAGTCTTCGAGTATTACCTCTAGCACGATCATTAATACAACATTGCAGACATTAGGAGTTCATGTCGAAATGACGTTTCGCATTAGATTTTGTATCGATAACGCACTACCCAGCGGGCAATGAGAGCGTAGCGAGTCTTGCTGCGCTGGAGTAGCTTGTTATATGGTTTACTATTTGGGCCGGAGCGTTTCAATAATTTGTGCATCCACCCAGTAGATATTTACCTCTTCGTTTCCGCGTTTTGTCCGCTTATCAAAGAATAGAAATTGTCCATCGGGTGACAAACTTGGATTTTTTTCAGAATGAGCGGTATTTATCTTGTCGCCCATATTAATGGCAGGGCCCCATGAGCCATCAGCCGCGCGATAACTGATATAAATGTCAGATCTGCCCTGTCCATCTTCTCTGACGCTATCAAAAATAATAAAGCTTTCATCCGGCGCAATATATGGGTGGGCATTGTATCTGCCGATGCCAAACTGCGGGCCCAGTGACTTCGGTTGTTCATATTTGCCGTTTATCAAACGTGAATAGCGAATAGCAGTATCCAATTTTGGGGTATAGGTATCAAAATAATAAGTGCCGTTTGAAGACGCCGAAAGCCTCATAATGTCGATATCTTCGAAAGGTGCACCGTGGTTTATTAGCTCCGACCAACCGTCGTTGGTGCGCTCAATATAATTATTAGCAAAATAAATTATCTTGCCATCGGGAGAGATGGATGGCTCGCTCACTTTCTGTTTGACAACAGACTTCTGCCATTGATTATTTTTATATTCAATGACATTCAAGGAATAAACTTCTTTTTCATCACGCCTGACGAAATAAAAGGTATTCATATCCGCCCCGAACATGCCCTCAATTTCAATAAATTCCTCTGTATTAACAATACCGGGCGCAAACATCTCAGGTGTTGAGCCGGGTGGCGTTTGACCGAGATAGGGACCATCTGGGATGGGAATGTCATCTTGGCCATAACTAGTGCCGCTCATCACTAAAACAGAAAACAGTAGAGCAATTGCAGTGCTAACACGCTTCATAATTTATTCCTTATTTTGAAATCAACGAATTATTTAACTTCGCTTAAATGTGATTGAACCAGAGGTCAGTTTAAGCCAGCCGGCTCTAAAATATCTGACGTTCTTATGAATTACTGCTGATTTTTTTCTGACGGCGATAATCAACTTATTAGATGCATATAACGCTTTTTATGGAGACGCCTCAGTAACATGACTCGAGTAATTCATTAGAAGATATATGGAGAAAATTAAAAAACTAAGGTCAGCAACGCGTACGAAAGGAACATTGGCACTAACAAGTACTAGTGCCAAAGACTAAACTGCTTGGGTATTCGGTTTATGAGCACTTCTAGCACTTTGCGGACGGTTTTATTAATGAAAAACCTGCCTAAAAACTGTCTGCAAAGATACGAAACCGGACGTTAGCCTTTGCCTTATTGAAAATAGTCGACAATACTCAAGCTTGTAGAGATCCTGCACATAATGCTGTCTTGAGGATTTTATTTATCATTAAAGTCATGAGCAGCCTCAACGATACCACGTTGTCGTTCAAAGATATCATACAAAAATTCCCGACAAACTCTCACTCGAGCAGTATCACGGAGATCAGGATGGCTTAACACCCAAAGCCCCCAACTCGATGGCGTCAAAGCAATAGGCAATTGCCTAATTGTCTCTTCTCCTTCAGCTAAATAACAAGGCAGTCGTGCCAAACCTAGCCCGCCTTTTATTGCTGCCAACATATTGCCAGCAGTATCAACTCGCACAGCAACTTGACTATCAGCAAAAGCTGCTTTAGTCCAAACTGGCTTCTCTTGTTCACTTCCCCAAAGCACCAGATCAACTTTACTCGTTTTAATATCTATAAAATTATCTAAATAGTCTTTGGAAGCATAAATACCATGGCCCATCATACAAATCCTTTTACCGACAAGATTATCAGGAGGAGATGGGGTTAGCCGTATAGCAATGTCGGCTTCACGAAAATTTAGGTTAGTTAAATCAGATGAGGATTTAATTTGCAGTTCAATAAATGGATAACGTCGACGGAACTCAGCTAAATAAGGAAATAAAAGACGACTCGCTACATAAGTCTCTATCGTTAATCGCAATGAACCTCTTAATTCATTATCTCCGCCCAATATTTCTCTATCAATAGACAGCGCCGATTCTTCCATTTGCAAGGCATGATTAAAAATCTTATCTGCTGCCTCCGTCGCTTTGTAACCTGTGGGTAATCGATCAAAAAGGCGTACATTTAACTTTTTTTCAAACGCAACGATACGCCTAGAAACCGTTGTATGATTGACGCTAAGCGACTTTCCAGCTTGAGTAACTGAGCCTTCTCGCATTACCGCTAAGTAGTATTTAATATCACTCCATTCCATGACGTGCATTGTTGCACATCGTTAATGCGGTTTCACGCCTTTTTATCTTTATATTTTACTTTAGACTTGCTGTATTGAACTTATTCAGGTCTTTGAATTACAAAAACGAGGTCAAAACGGTGGGCGATTTAACGAAGCGTTATGGTAGTTGGGCATTAGTTACTGGCTCAACATCAGGCATTGGAGATGCTTTTGCACAGCAATTAGCAAAGCAAGGTTTTAATTTGGTGTTGATCAGCAGAGATCAAAACAAGTTAGATAAAACTAAAATAAATATTAATGAACAACATGACGTGCAAATACGCACGCTTGCTATTGATTTGTTTCAACTTGATGCTATAGATAAAATTAAACAACAAACCAGTGACCTTGAAATTGGTTTAGTAATTCCTAATGCTGGTACTGAAAATACTGGAGAATTAGTAGATAACGATTTACTAGCGGAAACTCGGTTAATTCATCTCAATATGACATTGCCGATGCAAATGTCACATCACTTTGGCCAGAAAATGAAGCTGCGAAAACAAGGCGGAATTATATTTGTTTCTAGTTTGTTTGGTTATCAACCAGTGCCGTTTGTTGCTAATTACTCAGCGTCAAAAGCTTATATTTTGAGCTTAGCTCAAGCGCTGCACGTAGAAATGAAACAATATGGTGTTGATGTTGCGGTACTCTCGCCAGGGTTAACTAAAACAACCATGTCATCAAGCATGCCTATTGACTTCAACAAATTACCCTTACTTTCTCAACAACCACAACAGGTTGCTAGATTGGGTTTATCCATATTAGGCAGTAAAGCAAGCGTAGTTTCAGGTATGTTCAACAAAATTCTGGCTTGGGAAAACCGCTTCATGCCGAGTTTATTCTCAGCAAAACTAATGGGCTTTCTTATATCTCGTGGTATGAAAGCTTTTATTCACAATAACGCGTCAGAAGTACAAAAAAATTAATAGAAATTCGTCTATAAAAATTAACAGGAACTAATACATTATGATCACACTCTATACTGATTGCACACCAAACGGCTTTAAAATATCTATCGCCTTAGAAGAACTAGGCTTAGATTACCAAGTTGTCGATATTGATTTTTCTAAAAGAGAGCAATTTACTCCACAATTTCTTAAATTAAACCCTAATGCAAAAATACCTGTCATTGTTGATCATGATAATGACGACTATTGTGTATTTGAATCGGGCGCTATTTTACAATATCTTGCGGAAAAAACAGGTCAGTTGATACCAAAAGATGATAAAAAACGTTTAGATATGATACAATGGCTATTTTGGCAAACCAGTGGATTAGGCCCTTACGTTGGACAGCTATTAACATTTGCAGTGGCATTTGAAGAAGAAATCCCTGCGGCCATTGGACGCTATCTAAGGGAAAGTCATCGTCTGTTAGGTGTGCTTAACGTCCAACTGGAAAATAAAGACTATATCAACGGGGATGAACATACTATTGCTGACATAGCCGCTTTTCCATGGATAAGAATCTTAGACCTCTATCCTTTGCCAATTGAATTATCTGATCACCCTCATGTAGAAAAGTGGTATAAAAAGTTGTCAGCAAGACCCGCTTATAGCAAGGGAGTCACAATACCTCCTACAGCAGAACGACAAGAAAGATTGAAGATTTTTCGTTCAGCACTTATATAAACTATCATAATAAAATAACTTATTATGATACATACTCACCTCAGTGGCTTAATAAAATTAAGCCACTGAGGTTAGCAATTTGAATTAACGTATCATGTCAGCTTTTAGCGATAAGTTGTCTTAAAGTACCACCATAAGTATAGATAATTAAGGTTGAATGACTATACATGGCTAAAATAAGTCAAAAGGTAATCCTGAATGCTAACGTCCGCTTTAGATCCTGAGCAGTCCTTTTTGAATTAGCGGCTAGTGTCTCCTTTGTGGTATTAGTGATCATTGAATAAATAGAGGTATAGAAAATTTAAATAATTTGACGTCACGGCGACGCCAAGTATGAAAACAAGCTGCAAGCTTAGCGATTCAACAGATTAAAGGGGTCTTTATCTATATTTTCTTATTTGGCATTCACCGCATCAGCCATCGATTTTTCAGCTACTTGCTCTAACCAATCAAAATCAATACTTTGATGCGCTTCACAAATAAACCAAGGTTCACGTGAGTCCGGCTCTAACATTACGCCATTTTCAATTAAGTTAAGCGCAAATTGTGTGTAAAGGTCGCTGTTAGTTTGTTTCCAGTCACGATAGTTATGCGGTACTTTATTGCCCAAGTGCACACCAAACATTGAATCAGGACCAGCAAAACAATGCTCAACGCCAAACTTAGTAAATACTCGTGAAAGCACTGCTTGAATCTTTTTACCTGTAGCATTGATAGTATCGAGGGCGTTAGTCTCTTTAAGTACAGTTAACGTCGCTTTTGCAGCACTGAGTGCTATCATATTTGCGGTATAAGTTCCGCCATGTGTTACGCCGTCTTTATCGAAAGAGATGGTATCCATAACTTCTGCTTTGCCACCAAAAGCAGCAACAGGGTAACCATTGCCCATCGCTTTAGCATAAGTAGTTAAGTCGGCGTAAATACCATATAACGCTTGTGCGCCACCTTTAGCTACGCGGAAACCTGTTTTTACTTCATCCAGAATGAGTAATGAGCCGTTGGCATCACAGATATCACGTAATTTTTGCATGTACTCTTGAGTTGATGCAATTGAGCCACAGTTACCCATAATAGGTTCAATTAAGATAGCAGCAATATCATCACCATGTTCAGCAAAAACAGCATCAATCGCTGCTAAGTTGTTTAGTGGCACACTGACTTGATGTTCGCGGGTACTTGATGGAATACCGCCGCCAAAAGGGATAATCTCTGGTGCATGTTCAGTGTCACCATCCCAGTTATCCACATCAGATTTCCACATCACTTCATCGTGTAGGCCATGGAAGCCACCTTCAACAACAACAATTTTATTGCGTTTGGTAAAGCCACGTGCCGTACGTACCGCACCAATAACCGCTTCAGTCCCCGAGTTAGAAAAACGCATTTTGTCTATATTAGGACAAAGTGACTTAACTAATTCAACGACATCAGAATCAAGACCCGTTGAAAAACCTGAAATGGTGCCAACATTGGTAATGACATCAATTACCGCGTTATCAACACGTTCATCACGGTACCCAAGAATAATTGGACCGTAAGCTAAGCGAAAATCAACAAAGATCTGGTTGTCGTTATCGGTGATGGTGCAGCCTTTCATGCTTCTTAAAAATACTGTGTTGTCTTCACCCCAATATCGATAGCTATCAGCAACACCTAACGGCATATTGTTTAGGGCTCTTTTGAACATGGTTGTACTATTGGGTTTGTTTATCTTAGTCATGTGCTGCTCTTAATTTTCTATTTACTATTGGTGACGGTATTTATATTTGGTATACGTTTTTGGTATTCGCTTAGTTTCTATTTAGCTTTTTTTATCTTAGGGCTACACCAATACAGAATGCAGCCCTTTTAATTTAAGGATAAATACAATTAAAAGCCAAAGGTACGTGATACAGAGAACACTACACGTGTGTCTGTTGTATCAAAATCCATGCTGGTATCTTCAAGCGCCAAGTCAAAATCAAAACCTTGCCAGCTTGTCATGTATTCAACGCGATAATGGTTGTATGACTCTTTGCTGCCCCATGCCCATTTGTTTTCATCAGTAGAGGTTGAGCGATCAAAAGTCACTTTAATGTTATGACCCGGCACAACTTCAATGGTATGAGCGATCATCGCAATATAGTGACCGGCATCGGTGCCAAAATAATCCCAGCTGTACCAGAAGTTAACTTCACTGTTACCTAAAGATGAGTTATAGCCAAACTTAGCATAAGCCTCTGGGTAAGCGTATTCATCAGACGCTGAATCGCCGTGATAAGTGTAATAAGCAATACCTACATCCAAACCAACTTCTTCATTGAGCTGAAAATATTGTCCTGCATAGGCATCCCATTCGATGTTGGTATCATCAGCGCTTCCAAAATCAACATTAGATGCCCAAGTACCTACATAGAAGCCACTATCAGCTGCATAATCAAAGCTCGCTTGTAGTGCAGGGGAATTATCAGTTTGGCTGACACCATTAAAGGTATAGTCAGAAGTTAAATTAACCGTTGATGATACCTCTGCATTGGCGGTAGCTGAAAGGACAAGTAGAGTGCTACTTGCAACGGCAATAATATTTTTCTTCATTATTTTTATACTCATATTTTTATTAAATTAGTTAACTAGCTCTATCTTATTGAAGTCGATTTTATTTTCTTTTGGTGAGCATTCGATTTCACTAACCACTTTGAATTTTTTAAATAAGATATAAGCAAAGCAGGTGAAAAATAAGCCGATAACAACAGCGCCTACCCATTGGATTTGTAAGAAATCCAGTTTAAACAGTAAGGTAAGTATGCTCAGGGCAAATAGGTTGCCTAAAAAATATTTAACTTTACCCAGTTTAGTTACTGAAAGGTTTAGGTTGTCAGTATATAAACGTATCAACGAATCGAGCGAGTTGATCACAAACGTTATACCAACAATTGCCATGGCAATATTATAGAAACCAGCGGTTTCTAGACCGTTGGCACTGTAGTAATAAAGCACAGTAAACCATATCGCGATTGGGATTGATGGGAATATCAACATGGCGGCAAGTACTTGATAAGTACGAAGGCCACCAACAAAGCGCGCGGTAAATTGACCAATCATGATGCTCCAAGCAAACCACCAATAAAGATAGAATTCGTGATAATCATTTAAAGGTAAGACAAATTCATGAATATTGCCAAAATAGCCGCCAAGTAGCGCTACTGTTGTGGCAAACTCGCCAATACTGGAATTGTCGCTAAGAAAAGCACCAGCCCACATTAAGGCAATAAGTCCAATAAATAACCAGGTTGTAGCTAGGCTTAATAGGCGTACGTATCGAATACTGGTACTTGAATAAACCGCAGCAGCAATGACTAAAAATACAATTAAATAGAAGCTACCAATTATTGATTCACCATCACCTAATTCGGGTACATACCAAGGTAAGTTACTTAGCAGCAAATAGGCAGTAAAAGCACAAGTACCGATAATAACGACATTGTTAATTAGCTTAATTACAGGTAACTCAAAAAAGCCAACTCTAGGTTCAATAACGCAGAAGTAAAAACAGGTGAGGAAGTAAAACCCCCAAATAAGAAATGCCCAAAAACCAAACTCAATCGCAAGTGGATTAGTAAAGCTATATTCAGGGCTGGTTGCTAAGTCAGCATAGCCAGCAAACTCAGTAAGTGGAAACATAATGAGTCCGACATCGAGTCCAGAAGTAAACAAAATGGCAATGAAGGTAAAAGTTTTTACTGGTGTTACGCCAACACAGCGGATATTTCCCCAGCGGTATAATACAAAGGCAATAGCAGCAAAGGTAAATAAGATGCCTGCGGATAACCAAGCGGTCATAATATTCCCCCTAGTTCTTTTTTTATCATTGTAAACACATTTTACTCCTTTCTTTTATAGTTATAGTTTTTGGATTCGTTTATATATTAACTTTTTTCTATTTATCTACGTTGTTATGTCTTTACTCTTTTATTAAGTATTACTGCGTTGTGCTTCTTGCCAATTTTCTGCAATAACTACAGGGGCTGTTGATGGTGGCTGAGGTTCTTTTCCGCGAATAATGTCAGCGGCACGTTCGGCAACCATTATAGTAGGAGCATTGAGGTTGCCATTGGTAATAGTAGGAAATATTGATGAATCAACCACACGTAAACCTTCAATGCCATGTACTCGGGTTTGAGGATCTACCACAGCCAGCTTATCTGTGCCCATTTTGCATGAACATGATGGATGGTAAGCACTCTCAACAAATTGGCGGACAAAAGCATCAATTTCTTCATCACTTTGAATGTTTATTCCAGGTTGAATCTCCTCACCACGGTATTCATCAAAAGCCGCTTGATGAATAATCTCTCTGGTTAAACGCACACAGGCACGGAAACCCTCGCGGTCTTCCTCATGTTCAAGGTAATTAAAACGGATTTTCGGATGTACCTTTACATCGGCTGATATGACTTTTACAGAGCCACGACTTTTAGGTTTATTGTGTCCAATGTGTACTTGAAAGCCATGACCGGCAAAGGCCTCTTTACCATCGTAGCGCATTGCTGCAGGTAAAAAGTGATACTGTAAATCAGGCCATTCAACGTTGGCTTTAGAGCGAATAAAGCCACATGATTCAAAATGATTAGTCGCGCCTAAGCCTTTTCTGGTTAAAATCCAGCGTGTACCGATAAGTAACTTGCTCCACCAGTCTAATTTACCATTGAGTGATATTGGCTTTTTACATTTAAATTGGAAGTAAAATTCAAGGTGATCTTGTAAGTTCTCACCAACACCAGGCAAATCATGTTTTACTTCAATACCCGCATCATCAAGTACGGCTTTAGGGCCAATACCTGAAAGTTGCAAAATATGCGGAGAAGCAATAGGACCTGCGGATAAAATAACCTCTTTGTTTACAACAACATCAAAGCTTTTACCTTTACGTTCATAACGTACACCAACAGTCTTTTTACCTTCAAGTAATACTTTATGCACTAAAGCATGAGTGACCACTGTTAAGTTTTTACGCGCCATTGCTGGGCGTAAATAAGCATTAGCTGTTGAGCAACGTATGCCATTTTTAATGGTCATATGCATTGGGCCAAAACCTTCTTGCTGAGCACCATTTGAATCTTTTGTTTCTAAGTAACCCGCTTGAACACCGGCATCAACAAAGGCTTTATAGAGTGGATTTTGCATTTGGTTGCCGTTATTAACACCGAGTGGGCCGGTTTTTCCACGATATTCATCATCGTCAGCATTATCAGTAAAAGCCCAAGTCTCCGCTTTTTTGAAATAGGGTAAGCAGTGGGCATAATCCCAACCTTTTGCACCGTGCTCTTGCCATTCATCAAAATCTTTAGCATGTCCGCGAACATAGACCATGCCATTAATGGATGACGAGCCACCCAATACCTTGCCACGAGGACAATGCATACGGCGATTATCAAGGAATGGCTCAGGCTGAGTTTCAAATTGCCAAGCATACTTTTTGGTATTCATCGGAATAGACAATGCAGTTGGCATTTGAATAAAAATACTTTTATCAGTACCGCCTGTTTCAAGTAACAATACTGTGTTATTACTGTCTTCACTGAGACGGTTTGCTAAGACACAACCAGCAGAGCCTGCACCGACAATAATGTAATCAAAACGTTGATTATTCATATAATACTCTTAGTTCTACTTTAGAAGGGACTTTCTACTGGTTGTAAACCAACATACACAGCTTTAAGTTGAGTATAGTGGTTTAGCGTAGCAAGGCCATTTTCACGACCTATGCCCGATTGTTTGTAACCACCCACAGGCATTTGCGCTGGAGATGCACCATAGCTATTTATCCAGCAAATACCCGCCTGCATCTGATGTATAACGCGATGAGCACGGTTAATATCTTGAGTAAATACGCCGGCGGCTAAGCCAAATTCAGTGGCATTGGCTCGCGCAATGACTTCATCTTCATCATCGAAGGTTAAAATACTCATGACAGGACCAAAGATCTCTTCACGGCAAATAGTCATATCATCACTGCAATCAGTAAAGATAGTTGGTGCAATAAAATAACCTTCAACTGCATTGTCAGGTTTTAATGGTGTACCGCCATAAAGTAAGGTTGCGCCTTCATCAATGCCAAGCTTGATATAGTCTAATACCAGCTGATAATGCTTGGCTGAAATAAGCGCACCAAAGTTAGTCTCTGGCGCCATTGGGTCACCAGCAATAATATTTTCACGAGTGCGCTTAACTAATTTCTCAATAAATTTTTGGTATACGGCTTTTTGAACAAAAACACGGGTGGTATTGGTACAAATTTCACCTTGGGTATAAAAGTTACCTAACATGGCGGCTGAAACTGCATTGTCGATATCGGCATCATCAAAAACAATCAGTGGAGATTTTCCGCCAAGCTCCATGGTAACTTCTTTAAGTGAGCTAGCAGCTGCTGCCATCACTTTTTTACCAGTACCCACTTCACCAGTAAAAGATACTTTGGCAATATCTGCGTGGTGGGTTAACCAAGCACCTACATCGCCAGCACCTTGAACAACATTAAATACGCCATCAGGCAGTCCTGCTTTAGTGAAAATCTCAGCAAGTTTTAATGCGCCAAGGGGCGTTTCTTCTGAGGGTTTGAAAATCATCACATTACCACAGGCAAGGGCAGGTGCTGCTTTCCAACAGGCTATTTGTAATGGATAATTCCAAGCACCAATACCTGCACAAATGCCTAATGGCTCACGACGACTGTAATAAAAATCACCATCAACTTGTTGCTGATTGCCTTCAATACCAGGGGCTAAACCTGCAAAAAATTCAATAGAGTCAGCGCCAGATTGCACATCAACCACTGAGGCTTCTTGCCATGGTTTACCCGTATCTAAAACTTCAATTTCAGCCAGTTCATCATTCGCTTCTCGTAATAATGTCACCGCTTTAAGTAATATTCGACAACGCTCGATTGCACTCATGGCTGACCATGTAGCAAAGCCTCTTTTTGCGCTGGCTATGGTTGCGGCTTTTATTGCTTCATCAGCCACTTCAACTTGGTAAATTACTTTTGTTGTTGCCGGATTAATGACATCAAATGTTTCGCCACTGGCATTTGCCATAAAGGCACCATCGACATAGTTCTTATAAGGTATTAATGACATCATTTGTCTCCGTATAGCTTGATTTGGACATCGATAAAGCTTTTACATAACTGCTCAGCTTGGCTAAATTCTTCGTCAGGCTTAAGGCTAAGAGCACTACGAAGCCAAAAACCATCAATCATTGCTGCACTTTGTTTTGCTGCAATCAAGGCTGAATCGCTGTTGAGAAGTTGCTTGAAAGAAAAGAGTAAATTGCTGTATAAGCGTTTGCTGTTTATATGTTGTAGCCTTGCTAAACCAGGATCGTGCATTGATTGCGCCCAGAAGCTAAGCCAAGTTTTTGTAGCGGGTATAGAGCGTTGTAGTGGAGTGAAGTTGGCCTCGATGATCATTTTTAAACGTGTTGACGGCTCAAGATTTTTTTGACTGACACGTTCTAATAAAGCAATTTTTAATTGCTCTAAAAGGTGTTTCACTGTTGCTTCGATTAACCCCTGCTTACCACCAAAATAGTGGCTAATAATACCTGAGGATAAACCAGCTATTTTGCTAATGGTAACTATGGTGGTGTTTTGTAATCCGTATTGCGCTACAGACTCTAGGGTCGCATTTATCAGCTGCTGCTCTCGTACAGCTTTCATTCCAACTTTTGGCACAAACTTCTCTGTTTTTTATTGATTGAACGTTCAATTAAAAATAATAGTAAACTTTTGTGCATAAATTATCAACTGGTCTGCTATGTTATACTCGTTTACATCAATTAATTCCTAGAGTAAATTATGTGAAATTTATGCATTGAAGATAGCTTTCAAGGTGCAGCAATGGTTGATAGGTTATTTTCACAACTTAAGCTGTGTCTGAGAGGAAGTGTATTGGTATGACTTTAAAGTGGTAGTAGTTATCCTTTCAAACTAAGCCGTAACTGTCTGCTTTTGGCTAGCTCTTGATCTAAAGATTAACCAGTAGCTAAGGTCAGCAATGCGCACTGTCGAGACACGATCACAATTACCACAAAGCCGACGTTCATTGGTCAACTTGTAACGACCATTCTGTACGCAAAGCGGAAGTTAATTTTAATGTGTATCTTTATCACTGGTTTACTTTTCCTTAACGGTATAATTTCCCAGCAATGGGAAAATGGCTTGTTAGGCTTTCCCAAGCTTGGGAAAATTAGAGTGTTCCTATCTTTGAAGATACGGTTATTAGGCCGATGAGTGAGGATTCTAGGTAAATGGATAAGTTGTTAGCGTTCCTTCTAAACCAATTGAAATAAAAGGCTTTTATTGTGTTTTAGATAGGTGTGGTTACTGTTTAAATTGAGGCGTTCATAGAATAAGAAGTCTAGTGAGCGATTAATGGAACATTTATTGCTCAAATGATATTACTCATTTTAAGGCAGTTGCCTATTACATTTTTAAGGAATTAATTTGCTTACTTTTCATATTATCACTGGAACGATACTTTTCCTCTCTGGTTTTGGCTCCCTACTCTTTAGTAAAGGAGAAAAGCTACATAGGATTTCAGGTAATGTATTTTGCTTTTTTCTACTTATGTCGGCAGGAACAGCAGCGATTATAGCGGATGATCCAACTATTGCATTCACTTCAATTTATTTTGCATCAACGGCATGGATTGTCACACTACGAATTGAAAAAAAGACAGGTATCTTTGAAATCATTGCACTTTTAGCAATTTCACTCCTCTGTACTAGGTACTTTTATGTTGCAGTGACTTCTGAGCCTGGTTTCATGGTGACTATGTACTATATTTTTGGGAGCGTTGCCTTGATTGCAGCACTGCTTGATTTAAATATGATTATTCGAGGAGGTTTATCGGGCAAGCATCGAATTGCGAGACATTTGTGGCGCATGTGTTATGCGCTGTTAGGGGCTGTGTTGTCATTTGTTGCTAATGCCTCCGATTATTGGTCGGAATATTTTGCAGAAGATCTACCCATTTACCTTATGATCGTAATATTATTTTACTGGTTAATTAAAGTGCTTTTCACAAAGTGGTTTGATAACAAAAAAGATATTATTGAAAAACAAAATAGTTTGTTTAAGTTAAGTAGTAATAGAGCATAACAAGTTACAAGAAAGGAGTGTGTCATGGATGTTGAGTTTAAAAATAAACTTTCTAATAACAATTGGTCTGAGCTATCTGCATTATATTTAGATGCAGGTTTAGGAAAAAAATCTGAAGAGCGCCTAATTCGTGTATTCGGTAATAGCGAATACCAGTCTTTCTTATACATCGAAGGTCAACTTGTTGGTGCTGCACGGGCATTTACTGATGGTGGGGATTGTGCTGTTGTTTGTGACGTTAGTGTTTTAAGTATTTACCAATCTAAAGGGTTGGGAAGAAAAATAATTACACATTTAATGTCCCAAATACCAAGTCATGAACGAGTGATGCTATTTTGCACTCCAGGATTAGAGGAATACTATGAAGAGTTTGGCTTCGGTAAAATGACCACTGGTATGTGCATGTTTAAAAATCAAAAAGATGCTATATCATCTGGTTACATAGTTTCCGCATAACAGACCACTCAAACAGGACAAATAATAGTTGGTTTTTGTCCTGCTTGAATGACTTTTAGCCGCAGGAATATTACTTAAAGCAATGTATTCAGCTATATCATTTAAATCATCAAGAGCTAGTGATGTCTATATTACTTCAGCCATTTGCCCATTTTCGCTTTTGCATCTTGGTTTGAAAATGTATTACCATTTTTAATTGCTCGTAATATACATAGAAATCATCGACTGATAATCTAGCTAATCCAGTACCACTTCTACTGATTTTATAAGAAACTTCAATTGAGGTTTCATATACACCCGTAATGTATACCTATTAACCTCTGAAAAATCCGCTGAAGTGCTGCCTCGTGGGTAACTGCTCAGTATTACGATACTTGCTCCATTAACACTAATACTGTGACTAAAACCATAAGTAGTGGGAGTATCATTCCCTAAGAAAGAACCAATGTTATATTGTGTATTACTCTCAACTGATAAATTCTGTGTTAAAGTTTGATAAACGTTATTATTCATCTTAATGTTCGGTAGGTGAAAACGGTATGAATATCAGTCCATATTTTTCAGCCCCGTTACATTGGAGTACAGGGGCTGTTCTGTGTGAAGTGGCTGAGTTAATTAAATCGCATCACTATCTCTAAAAAGGGATTGACTACAATCGATCATTTATCTCCTTAACCACCCACTCTAGAGGCATATCATGTCCATCCTTAAAATCTTGCCAAGATGTATTGATTGTGACATCAGGCAGAACTCCTTGGGTATTAATGTCCTGGAACCGATAATAACGTTTTGAATAAGAAATACTATATTGAGAATTTGGCAACTGGAATCGACCTATTTCTTGATATCCATTTGGATTAGCTCCTGTGGGTTCACCGATTAATTTGGCGTTCATCATTTGTTTAAAGTGTGTCGCATTACTCATCCCCGCTGAAAAGGTGTAGTTGCCAATTAGGGTATATATCCCACGTTCCCAGTCGAGGCTTTCTACCTGCAATAATTCGGAAATCAAATAGAGTCCAATAAAGAAACTACCGCCGGAGTTAGCTCTCATATCAATAATTAAATTCCTTACCCGATGTTCATTCAAAAAGCCTTTAACCTCAGCCGCAAAATCAGTCATTTCGTCAATAGAACCATACTCAGCGAAATTTAATAACGCAGTTTCGATATCAGGGTCATAAGAGAGGAATAAGCGATTTGAATGAGTCACACTTTTATCAAAAAATCGTTTTTCAGCCTTTATTCCGTAACTCGTGTTAGCTATAAAACTCCCCATGTCGACCGAAGAAATCAGTAAATGATTCACTTGACCCTCTTCGTCTTCGAATGAAAATTTTGCGTTTCCCAATTTACGTGTAATGGATATACCGTGCAGCACCTCATCTTGGGTTAAGGTAAATACTAAACTTTCTTTAAGGGAATGTTCATTTTCTACATTCTGGGCTATTGATGTAAGCTTAGTTAAAATATCCTGAATGGGCATGTCGTCAATTGCCACCAGTTTATTTTTCAGATACCTCTGATGCTCTTTGGTAGATTTAATAACTCTTACTTCACCATCAAACAACTTAAATCGCATGGGGAAATGCTGGTGTGTTTGACTCATAATAGAAAAACCTGTATGTCCGTCTCCGACCATTCGAGTTATTCGCATTAATTCCATGACAATCTGTGATTCACTTAGCTCAGATATCCCAGCCTTTAATTTATCAATGTCAGTATTAAAGGTTTGTTCGGACAAGGTATGGAACAGGTTTATATGCTTTTCTACAAGAGTGTCATGATAGTAGTTTATATCTTCTAGCCACTTTTGTTCCTTGCTTCGCTCAACTTCTGGTGTACATCCAAAAAATGACGATAACAACAAGAGAAAAATAGTTTTATTTAATAATATTTTCATAATTGTGTCCTAAATAGGTATGGCTGTTATGTTACGAGAAATGACCAAATCTTAAACGGTATTCTGATGGTGTAATATTATTGGCC
>Ga0114909_1000609_pt1 | contig 24893 bp, 30 predicted proteins | sample MalvireepMed_906_FD_87290 | JGI IMG/M metagenome (GOLD analysis project Ga0114909, IMG submission 87290) | Marine viral communities from the Global Malaspina Expedition - Malaspina viral metaG DeepMed_906 | ecosystem: Environmental > Aquatic > Marine > Oceanic | place: Mediterranean Sea...
TCGGCCGGACGATGCCAATGACGAAGTCGACATCCGCGTCCGCTTCCCACAGGCAGACCGCAGCGCCAGCGCAATTGACGATCTTCGTATCGCCACGCCGCGCGGCAATGTTCCGCTCTCATTGTTTGTCGAGCGCGTGCCCGCCCCGCGGGTCAGCCAGATTACGCGCCGTGATGGAGCCCGGGTCGTGGATGTCCGCGCCAATGCCTTGGAACAGGGTGCAGGCGCTGCGATCGTCGAAGAGGTCAAGGCCTGGGTTGCCGAACAGGATATTCCCGGCACGGTGGAGGTACGCTTTGAAGGCGCGGATGAAGATAGCGCCGATGCGGCAGCCTTCTTCCAGGGGGCCCTGCTCGCCATGCTGTTCATGATGGCCATCATCCTGCTGTGGGAGTTCAACAATTTCTGGCAGGTCTTCCTGACCCTGACGGCCGTAATCATATCCACTGCCGGTGTGCTCGTTGGTATCCAGCTTGTCCTGCCTTACGTTTCCCAGTTGATGATCGGTACGGGCATTGTCGCGCTCGCCGGGATCGTGGTGAACAACAATATCGTCCTCATCGACACGTATAACCGTCTGCTCAGCGATGGCCGCACGCCGGAAGAAGCCGCCGTCGCGACAGCCGCCCAGCGTATTCGTCCAATCCTGCTGACGACCGGCACGACGATCTGTGGCCTGTTGCCGATGATCATTCAGATGAATGTGAACTTCTTCGAAGGCTCGATCAATTTCGGGGGTGCCAGCTCCGAATGGTGGGTCCAACTGGCGACTGCCGTGGTATTTGGCCTTGGCTTTTCTACAATCATGATCTTGCTGGTGACGCCTGTCTGGCTGCTTGCACCACACCGTATTCGCCGTTGGGCGGGTCGCCTGAAGGATCGGGTCCGGGGCGAACAGGCAGCCGCCCACAGTATATCTGAACAGACCACGGCCAACGAGAACGAACCGTCTGACCGGTCCCTGCCCGCCGCTGAATAGGAATCCAGATGAGCCTCAGATGAACGCGCCATTCGGTTTGCGTTCGCATGGTTCATGCGAGAACAGGTCCTGCAGCACCGGGTCAGCCTTCGCCCTTTCGGGCAAGCGCCTCCACCCATCGCGCTTCATGAGGCCGGCCGGACTCCCTCCCCCCTGACCAGGCCCCCGGTGCTGCATATCCTTTCTCGCGAAACAGATCAGCCGACCAGAGGCCCGCCCGGCGCAAGCGCTGTCTGCTTGGATTTTTCCGCTTCAGCCCGAAACCTCTGGGGATGGGCCATGTTGGGGAAGTTGATATGGGTTTCACCACGCCCATGAACCGACAGTTTTCCGAAGCCGAATATCCGCCCCAAGATGCCTTGGTTGAGGGAACTGCCTTCTATGGAATCGAGCGTGATCTCCTCGACATTGGCTGACCAGAGCCCGGTTTTCTTCACAACCCGGCGATCTGTCACCACAAATTCGGTCGTGTTCAGCCGGATCATCTGGGCGATAAAATAGAAAATCCCGAAGATGATGATGCCAAAGACAATCAGCATCGCCCATGCCTTGGCATATTCGAGCCAATGGAACTGGCCGCGATAGCGCAGGACCTCGCCCTCATAGAGCCGCTTCTCAAGATAACCGGCCATGATCGCCTCACCGCTTTGCCTTACCCATCCAATTCGGAATGGAACGCGCGGTCAACCATCAAACGGGTTGCACGAATGTGGCGATCACTTTCTTCCGTCCGGACTTTTCGAAATCCACGGTCAGCTTGTTGCCTTCCGTATGAGCCACCCGGCCATAGCCGAACTTGTCATGGAAGATACGTGTGCCGACCTTGAAAGTTGCCGGTCCGCCTGAAGTGGCCGACAGGGTCGTATTGTCTCGCGGCGGACGCGTGTCGAACCGGCCCGCATTTTCCTTCAGGCGCTGCCAGCCCGGACTCTTGTAATTCGAACGTTCGCCAAGGTCTTCGACCGATCCGCTAAATCCACTTTCGCCACCGGGCATGCCGGAAAAGCCCGTCTCTGACATCGCCTCGACATGATCATGCGGCAACTCATCAACAAAGCGGCTCGGCAGTACGCTCTGCCAGCGGCCATAGATCTGGCGGTTCGCCACAAAGGAAATATAGGCGTGCTGACGCGCGCGCGTGATGCCGACATAGGCCAGCCGACGCTCTTCCTCGAGCCCCTTCATGCCGCTTTCATCCAGGCTGCGGCGGGATGGGAAGACTTCCTCTTCCCATCCTGGCAAGAAGACGACGGGCCATTCCAGCCCTTTGGCGCCGTGCAGGGTCAGGATCTGCACCTGGTCTTCCCCGGCCCCGCCGGTCGAAGCGTCCATGACCAGTTCGATATGTTCCAAGAAGCCGGCCAGTGAGTCGAACTCGCTCATCGCCCGGACCAGTTCCTTCAGGTTGTCGAGCCGTGTCTGCGCCTGCGGGCTGCGATCCTTCTGAAGCATGTCGGTATAGCCGGACTCTTCGAGAATCGTTTCGGCAAGTTCCGTATGCGGCATGCCATTGGCCAATTTGTCTCGCCAGAGATTGATCTGGTCGATGAACTGGTTCAGCCCGCGCTTTGCGCCGCCCTTGATCTCGTCAGTCTGCAGCACCATTGGCGTCAGCACGAACAGGCTGCGGCCATCCTCGCGCGCATAGGATTGCAGCTTGGCGAGCGATGTATTGCCCACGCCGCGCTTCGGCTGGTTCACGACTCGCTCGAACGCAAGATCATCATCCGGCGACCGTACAAGCCGCAAATAGGCCAGCGCATCGCGTATCTCGGCGCGCTCGAAGAAGCGCGGGCCCCCGATCACGCGGTACGGTATGCCCAGCATGATGAAGCGTTCCTCGAAGGCCCGCATCTGCCACGAGGCGCGCACCAGAACGGCGCAATCCTCATGGCTGCCACCCTTCGACACCCAGCTCTCGATATCGTCCGCAATCAGGCGGCTCTCGGCCTCGCCATCCCACAGGCCGCGCACCTTCACCTTGGAGGCGTCAATATCATCAATCGCATTGTCGTCGCCGACATAGAGCGTTTTGCCGAGACGGCTCTTGTTGTGACTGATCACCGAGGAAGCAGCGGCAAGGATATGCTTGGTCGAGCGGTAGTTCTTTTCCAGCCGGATCACATGCGCGCCGGGGAAATCCTTCTCGAAGCGGAGGATGTTGTCGACTTCCGCCCCGCGCCAGCCATAGATTGACTGATCATCATCACCGACACAGCATATATTCTGCGAGCCCTGTGCCAGAAGGCGCAGCCAGAGATACTGCGCAACGTTCGTATCCTGATATTCGTCGACCAGAACATAACGGAACTTGTCGTGATATTCCTTCAACAAATCAGGGTTTTTCTGGAAGATCGTGATGTTGTGGATCAGCAAATCGCCAAAGTCGCACGCATTCAGCACTTTCAGCCGCGCCTGATAAATCTGGTAACAGGTGATGCCCTTGCCGTCAGCGAACTGGTGAGCCTCTTCCGGCGGCACCTTGTCCGGCGTCAGCGCCCGGTTCTTCCAGCCATCAATCAGGCTGGCGAGATAGCGCGGCGTCCAGCGTTTCGGATCAATGTTCTCGGCCTGAATGATCTGTTTGCACAGGCGCACCTGATCATCGGTGTCGATGATGGTGAAAGTCGATTTAAGCCCTGCCAGTTCGGCATGTTTGCGCAGAATCTGCGCGCTGATCGAGTGGAACGTGCCAAGCCAGCGCAGGCCCTCGCCCGCCTCGCCCAGCATGTTCAGCGCCCGCTCGCGCATTTCCCGGGCGGCCTTGTTGGTGAAGGTCACGGTCAGCGTCTGCGACGGCCAGGCCAGCCGCGTGCCGATGATGTGTGCGAGACGCGTGGTCAGCACGCGCGTTTTGCCCGTGCCGGCACCGGCAAGCACCAGCAGAGGGCCTTCGGTCGTCAGCACGGCCTCGCGCTGCTCCGGGTTCAGGCCGTCCAGATACTCCGCCTCGCTCTTGGCAGCGGGCGGTTTGGCGGCGGCCATTTGGGAAATGGACAGGCGATTCGGATTAGAACTCATAGCGAACATATAGCACCGAATGCCCCGTTGGGCAGGGTTTGCGGCACACACGAATATTGTGAATATGCCAGTGCCATGTCATGCTCCCAAAAATTGAATTTGGAACCCTTGAGGATGAAGAAGCCCGTCTTTCTGATAGCCGCTGCCATCGTGTCTTCTCTATTGCCCGCACAGGCAGATGCGCCGTCCAATCCTACTGCATGCAACCCCGTGGTCGGTGATGGAACTGCCAAAGCAACCATGTGGCTCGAAGAACGCGTGGCTGCACTGCAGGAGCTGGAGAATCCTACTGAACAGGATGCGGACCTGTTGAAGGAGTTCCAGGCCAGCTTGCTCGGCATAAAGGACAGGCAGATGTCCGGGCAAGACAATGACGAGGCCCGATGCACGCCTGCCAAATCCTTCGACAATAGCGACAAGACCAGTTGATCTGATCGTTTAGCGGCAGAAAAGCCGGGCAGTATGTGCACGCACAAGGTTCGGCTCGTATCTGCCGAAGATGTCGACTCTGAAGTCAGGGCATGGCTGGCCGAGTCCTACAGCACCGCCTGACCCGAACTGACCACAAAATAACCCTGCAGGGACGCGTCAGGTGTGCGGGACGCGGCCTTGCAGGGTCGAGCGAGATGCTGGTGTGAAGGCATCTCACTTTGGTACGGGCTTGGCCCGCGTCAGAAGGGGGAATAGATCATCCGAACAAGACGGCTATCGCGCAGGTGGCGTCGAAGCGCGGACAAAGTGCGCGTGATGTACGGGTCCCCCACACGCCTTCATCGTCAAATTGTATCGGGATGGCCTAAACTGTCCCCACCATCCAACTGGACCTTGGCGGAATAGCCACCTTCGGCCCAGCTGAATTAACCAAAACCATTCCTGACGATCGGATGCAAGTCTAAATCGACCTAAGATAGCGTTGCCAAACTCGCTGCATCATAATCGTTCAACTCATCAAGGCGACCTTCATGCACCTTGCGGGCCCATGCCGGATCCTGAAGCAGCGCGCGCCCAACCGCAACAAGGTCAAACTCACCGCGCGACAAGCGCTCTTCGAGGTCATCGAGCGACCGTGTCCCCGAACCCTCACCCTGGAAAGCCTTGATGAAATCGCCTGACAGGCCAACCGACCCGACGGTAATGGTGGGCAGGCCAGTCAGCTTCTTGGCCCAACCTGCACCGTTCAGACCGTTCTCGCCATCGACCTCAGGGAATTCGGGTTCCCAGTAGCGGCGCTGGGACGCGTGCAATACGTCCACGCCGCCATCGACGAACACTTTCAGGAAAGCTTCGAGGTCTTCCGGCGTCGTAGCCAGGCGCGCATCATATTGTTGTTGTTTCCACTGCGAGTAGCGCAGGATGATCGGGAAATCCGGAGAGACACGCTTGCGAATTTCCTTCAGGATATCAGAGGCAAAGCTGGCGCGGTCGACCAGCGATGTGCCGCCGAACTTGTCATCGCGCTTGTTCATGACATCCCAGAAGAACTGGTCGATCAGGTAGCCATGCGCGCCATGCACTTCGACACAGTCAAAACCGAGCTTTTCCGCTTCAGCGGCGGCGTCAGCATATGCGAGCACCATGTCGTCGACTTCAGCTGATGTCGGTGCCTCAATCACAGCTTTACCGGTATGCGTCATGCCCGAAGGGCTGTCGGTCGGCGCGTCCGGATTCGGACCACTGCCTTCCTTGCGCACCATGCCCATATGCCAGATCTGGGGCGCGATCTTGCCACCCTTGGCGTGGACCTTCTCAACCACATTTTTCCAACCAGCCAGGGAGTCCGGCTCATGGAAGTTCGGAACGTTCGGGTCGTTCGATGCCCCACCACGGCGGATTGTGGTGCCTTCGGTCAGGATCAGGCCAACCTCGTTTTCGGCGCGACGCGCATAATAGTCTGCAACATCATTGCCCGGCACGCCGTTCGGCGACTTCGACCGCGTCATCGGGGCCATCACGATGCGGTTAGGCAAGTCGAGGGATTTCATCTTGAAGGGGGTGAACAGTGAACTTGTCATTTAGAGCTCCATCAATGTTGCGAGACAGGTGGCGGCACCCTCCCCCAAGGTCAAGATTTTCCCCTACGCAAAGACAGCCATTGCATGGTTCAGTGTCTGTTCAGTATCTCTCAACGCTACTGACTTGAAACTGTTGAAGGCTCTCCACATGAGACACGCCCTGTTATTCTTCCTGCCCGCTTTGGCCGCTGCCTGTGCCACGCCCGGATATGACTATGAGGCGCGCATGGCGCCTGGCTTTCCTCAGGCCGCAGAATATCGCGATGTCGCCGTGGGCCAGTTCCGCGGGCCAGCCGGGAATGTCGCCGAAGCCGAGTTCGCCGACATGATCGAACAGGTCACGCTGGATGGATCCTACTGGTTCACCTTGCCGTCCGGCGATCCGGCCGGAATTTATGAGGGCCGGGTCGACATAGAGTCCTGGGATGCCGAAACGCGCTTTGAACGCGAGAAGCGATGCGTTGAATATGACGGCCTGTTCGATTGCGAGCACCGCGCCATCGTTGAAACGGAATGTCGCGAAGAGACCGTCGAAGTCGTTGTCACCGCCAATCTGGTGGACTATCGCACCAACCGGCTGGTCTTCAGCCAGCAACAGCTGGGCGGGGCAAATCGGGAAACATGCGTCGACGTGGCCGAATACGAAGATCGCGGCCATGACCTCGGCGTTTGGCGCGATCCTCACCAGTCCAGCTACGATCCCTACAATGCCCCGATTGGCATGGTGCGGGATGCGACCGTGGAAGCCGTTCGCCGGTTCCGCAATGATATCGCGCCTTACTACCAGACCATGCGCGCCGAAATCATGACGGACGGCCTGACCCCAGAAGCCCAGAACGACCCTCGCTTCGCCGCTGCCGTGAAGGCCACCAAGAATGGCAATTTCATGGGGGCCTGCGCACAGTGGGACGAATTGGGACGCGAATGGACCCACGCCCCTGCCATTCTTCATAATCTGGGTGCATGTGCGGAGGCGCGCGGCGATATGGCCACAGCCCAGTTGCGTTATGCCCGCGCCGCCGAATTGGCCCAGTCAATCCCCCTGCTCGAAGACAAACAGGCCAAGCCGATCTTCAGCGCACTGGAGCGCGTTTCAGGCCGCCGCATGGATGACGCCCTGATCAATTCGATCCTGTATCCGGAAGAACCGGCTAGCTGAACGGAAGACTAAAAACCAAGCAGCGTGCGGATCGGAATACCGGCTTCAGCCGCGTCAGCCACGATGCCCCAAGTGATCCCGGCCGCAAATGCGATACCGGCCACCACGAATTTTCCCAGAATGCGACCCATTGGCGTGTCCTCCCGCTTTGAAACAAAGTCAGAAGGGACACTGCAAGTCAGAGGCCGGTTGGTAAGACCTGATTAACCATGGTCTTCGGGATCATCGTCCCGGCGATGGGCTTCGGTCTCCCGGCGCGCTTTGTCCGCGCGCGCTTGCTCCAGGGATCGATCGGACTTGGTGCGTCCGAATTTCGCGCGGTTTTCCTTGGCCAACTTGTCTTTCTCGGCCTTGGCTTTCGCTTTTCGAAACTTGTTGAGATTGATCGGTTCCGCCATCAGTCCTTCCTCTCGAAACGCGCCAGCCGCGCCTCCAGGCCCTCTTTCACGCCGGGCCATTCGCGGGCGAGGATCGAGAACACCACAGTAGTGCGGACAAAACCATCCGGCAGGACGCGATTATCGCGCAGGACGCCTTCCTGCACGCCGCCCAGCTTGGTCACTGCTGCACGAGACCGGGCATTGCGTTCATCCACATTGAAACAGACGCGGATTGCTCCCTGACCAAAGGCATGGCCGAGCAGCAAATGCTTGCAAGCGGGATTTGTCGCGCCACCCTGAAATTCAGGCGCATAAATCGTCATGCCGATCTCGACATTCTTCGACACTGCATCCGGGTTGAGATAGGCGCTCATCCCAGCGAAGCGACCCTCCGGCGTCAGGACGGCAAATGGCACCAGTGTGCCAGCCTCTGCGCGTTTCCGGATCGCTTTTACCCAAACCGAAATCCAGTCACCCGGCGGATTGAAATACGGCCACGTCGCCAGCCGCTGGCCGGACCGCTCAGCCATGTCCCGTAACGCTTCGGCATGCGCGTCAATGTCAAACGGCACGAGCCGTACGAAACGGTTCTCCAGCGTGACGGGCGCAATCTGCAAATCGGCAAATCCCTTAATCGCCGGAATGCGTCTCGCGCCACTGTTCCATGGCCAGCGAGATGGCGAAGGTTTCGCGATATTTCGGGCTGGAGGCCGGGCGCGGGGCTTTGGCGGCCGTCATCGCCATGATCTCGGCCAGCTTGTTGTGGGCCGCGCCGGACTGGCCTGCGCCGATATAGGCGTGCAGCTCGACCAGCGCCGAAGATAGCGGATCATGCGCTCGGATCACGAAGTACGGCTCGTCCTCGGCCAGCTTGTCCAGGATATCGAACTGGGACGGGTTGGATTTGGATCCGACGGGAGCGTTTGCCATGGAGACGGCCTTTCTTGGCGGGAAGTGATTCTGTGTCGCGCAGTCTAGTCTTCACCGCGCCAATCGCCAGCCCTCACTGCATCGCCGCCTGCCGGCGATACGCGCTCGGCGTCAGACCCGTCATCGCCTTGAATGACCTGTTGAATGGGCCGAGCGAGCCAAATCCGCAATCCATCGCGATGGACAGGATAGGCTGACCCTCAAGATCAGGACGGGCAAGCCTGCGCTTCGCCTCGGCTATGCGGTAGGAATTGATCATCTGGTTGAAATTGGCGAAGCCAAGGTCGGATACGATGCATTGGCTGATCTTGTATTCCGGTTCGCGCAAACGTTCGGCTACATCGGCGACTTTTATCTGGGGTTCCAGAAACACGTGATCAGTCTCGATCAGACGCTCTAGTCGCAAGGCAAGCGCCGGATGTCCTGCCGCTGACTTTGGCCGCTTGGTCTGCGCAAGAGGATTTTGCCTTCGATAGAGCACTGCCGCGCTTGCACCGACCAATGCGAGCATGGCGGCGACAATCCTGAACTCTTCCTGCCAAACATCGAGTCCGCGCTGGTCATTCATGAGGGAAACAAAGACGATCGCGGCATAACCACCCGCAAAGCATAAGCGGAACCGTCGCTCCGCAGATGAGGCCTTCAAGCCATCAATGGCCTCCACGAAAGTCATGAGCAGCATGGCTGACCCAATCAGCCCCTTCATGCTGGCCACCATTCCGACCAGTCTGCCCGCATGCCCTTCCGGGACCACATAACTGATCAGGCAGGTCAAATAGAGCGTCACGACCACGACGAGCGGCCAGGCTTTTCGCTCGGTTTCCTGCCGGAACAATTCGCGCGACAAAAGCCAGGCCATACCGCAAGGCACGAAACCGATGAGCACCAGCACAACACCGAGCTGGGGGACAATGCCGCCGACAAAATACTCGGCAATGAAAGCACATACCGAAAGCGCAAACGCCGCCCAATACAGTGTAAGCGGAGCAACTGGACCAAATGGCAGGCCGTGCCTGAACATGCCATCGTTCTCAATGCGTATTTGGGCGATCTTCATAAGCATCTCTTCCAGTTGGCCAGCAACGGGGACAAGCTTAGAAGCTTACCGGAGCAATATCGACGGTTTTCTGCGGAAATCCTCGCCGATTTCCAAATCGGCAAGACGATGTCGGCGATCCTGACCACACCTTCCCTGTTTGAAACATGGAAGGATTGCGCGTGGCACCCACTTCACAAAATCTTGGAAAATGGAACAAGCTCCTGAGCCGCACAGGCATAGCGTGGTTTTGCATTGCTGCGGTCGGCCAACTGGCCTTCATCGCCTTTATCATTGCTCATTATGGCACCCGCACAGCCACGGGAAATTTCGCAGGGTGGAACGACAAGCAACTCATCAAAGGCCATGTTCCGGGCGACGATGCGGGCAATCTGATGTTTGCAAGTCACGTCTTGCTGGCGGCCGCAATGACGCTGACGGGCCTCATACAGCTCATTCCGGTTCTGCGGCGGCGGTTCCCAACCCTGCACAGATGGTCTGGCCGCATCTTTTTGGTGCTGGCTTGCACCCTTGCACTGGGGGGGCTCTGGCTGACGTGGGGACGCGACACATACCTGTCTCTAGTGGGAGCCGCCAGCGTGTCGCTGAACGCCGTGTTGATCCTGGTTTGCGCCTTTTACACAATCCGCTTTGCGTTGGCGCGCCGACTCGCCGACCATCAACGCTGGGCAATGCGCCTGTTCATGGTTGCCAATGGCGTCTGGTTCGTTCGGGTCGGCCTGATGGGCTGGATAATGATCAACCAGTCCCCTCGCTGGATGAACAGCACGATGAGCGGACCTGCCGACATCATCATCACCTATGGCAGCTACCTGATTCCGCTGGCCGTGCTTGAACTCTATTGTGCCGCCCGCCGGAGTCGCTCCGCCCCCGCAAAGGCGGCAGCCAGTCTGCTTGTCGCAGCGGCCACCGTCTTTACCGCGATCGGCATTTTCGGAGCGTCGACGTTTCTCTGGTTCCCGCAGCTCTAGCTGGACGAGACAATGCCACCATCGCACGGGACGGTGTGCCCGGTGATATAATTGGAGGCCTTGGATGACAGGAACATGGCGAGGCCGGCAATGTCGGAGGGCTGGCCCACCCGGCCAGACGGATTCTGGTCGCCAATCTTCTGCCAGTCGACGCCTTCGGTTTCGCCTTTGAAGCCGACGCCGGTGGATAGCATATAGGTCGGGAATGGGCCCGGCGCGATGCCGTTGCAGAGAATATGCTCACCGGCCAGATGCGCGCCCATGAAGCGCGTCAGATGGATGACGGCCGCTTTGGACGTGCCATAGGCAAAGCCGCTCATCGGTGAGGTGTGCATGCCGTCAATCGAGGCGATGTTGATCACGCGGGCCGGAGAATCCGCGCTCGCCGCCTCGCGCAGCAGCGGCATCAGCTTCTGGGTCAGGAAGAAGAGCCCCTTCACATTGACGTCCATCACCTTGTCCCAGCCATGCTCCGGGAAGTCTTCCAGCTTGGCGCCCCATGCCACACCGGCATTGTTGACCAGAACGTCGACCTTTTCTTCCCGCTCGGCGAGCGTGTTGGCGAGGTGTTCGATGCCGACCATCTGGCCCACATCGGACGGAATGGCATAGATTTCGCCACCATATTTTGCTTTCAGACGCTCGACCGTTTCCTCACAGGCATCCGCCTTGCGCGAGGAAATGATCACCTTCGCGCCATTTGCCAGAAAGCCTGCCGCGATCATTTCGCCAATGCCGCGCGAGCCGCCCGTAATCACGACGGTCTTGCCGGCCACCGAAAACAAATTGCTGAAATCCATATCCATGCGCCTGTTCCTCCAAGTTTCTGATTGGCGTTCCTAGTGGCGGAACTGCCGATCCGAGGCAAGGAGATTACGTCGCAGGCGCGCGTCAGTGCGCTCCGCTGAAGGCACCCGTCTTGACCGAATAATCCACCGCAATCGCGTATTCGGGATCATCATCGGAATCGACCATTAGTTGCCCGGCCTTGCTGAGCAACTTGTGGCAATCACGCGAAAGATGGCGCAGCTGCAGGGTCTTTCCGAGGGCCTCATAACGACGCGCAAGGTCTTCGATCGCTTGCAATGCGGACTGGTCCACAACACGCGAGCGCATGAAATCCACGATCACCACATCTGGGTCGGTTTCGGGATGGAACAGTTCGGCAAAACCATCGGTCGATCCGAAGAAAAGCGGGCCTTCGATCTCGTAGACATGCGCGCCCGGTGTGCGCACGCTGTCACGCTCGATGACGTGGATGCGGCGAGCATTGTTCCACGCATAGGCGAGCGCCGAGACGATCACTCCAACGACCACAGCCGTCGCCAGGTCATAGAAGACGGTGACGATGGTCACCAGTACGATCACGGCGGCGTCCAGCAGCGGGATCCGCGTCATGATGCGCAGGCTGTTCCATGCGAATGTGCCGATCACGACCATGAACATGACGCCGACCAGCGCGGCCAACGGGATCTGTTCGATGAGGCCAGAACCAACGAGAATGAAGGCCAGCAGGAACAGTGCGGCGGCGATGCCTGCGAGGCGCGTACGTCCGCCGGATTTCACATTGATCATCGACTGGCCGATCATGGCGCAGCCGCCCATGCCGCCAAAGAAGCCTGTGATCAGGTTTGCGGTGCCCTGCGCCACGCACTCCTGGCTCGCTCCGCCTCGCTTGCCGGTGATCTCCCCGACAAGATTGAGCGTCAGCAGGCTCTCGATGAGGCCGATAGCTGCGAGAATGACCGCGTAGGGCAGGATGATCTTGAACGTCTCAAATGTCAGCGGCACGCTCGGCATATGGAAACTCGGCAGGCCGCCCTGAATGGAGGCGAGATCGCCCACGCGCGGCACGTCCAGGCCGAACCCGATCACCACGGCAGCGACAATGCCGATCCCGGCCAGTGGCGCAGGAATGATTTTGGTGAATTTCGGCAACAGCCAGATGATCGCCATGGTCAGGCCAACCAGCGCCAGCATGACCGCGAGCGGCCAGCCGCTCATCCATTCCCCGCCGGACATGCCGTGCGCCGACACTTCAGCCGTGCCCGGCACCTGGAACTGGGTCAGCTGCGCCATGAAGATCACGATGGCGAGGCCGTTCACGAAGCCGAGCATCACCGGATGCGGTACGAGGCGGATGAATTTTCCGAACCGGAAAATGCCCGCCGCCAGCTGGAGGATACCCATCAGCACAACAGTCGCGAACAGGTACTCAACGCCATGCTGCGCGACGAGCGAAACCATAACAACCGCCAGCGCGCCGGTCGCGCCCGATATCATGCCCGGACGGCCACCAATCACGGCCGTCACGAGGCCGACAATGAAGGCCGCATACAGCCCGACCAGCGGGTGCACGCCCGCCACGAAAGCGAAAGCCACGGCCTCCGGCACGAGCGCCAAGGCGACTGTCAGGCCGGACAGCAATTCGATCTTGATCCGGTTCGGCGTGAACTGGGTGAAGCTGGCCTGCGACAGGCCCTGGGCGCCAAGGCGATCTGCGAAGGCTGCAAAAGTCGATTTTACCACGGGATGACACTCTTCGATCTGAGGGCAGGAAGATGTTTGCCGCCGTATGGCGATCTTCCCCCTGCGGCGCAACCGCAGGCGTGAAGAAACTGGCCGGGAGACTTCAGTCTGCCGGTTTCCTGTACAATGAAACGTGCATCCTGCTTTCGGGGGTGAAAGGCTCTCGCTTCCATCCGCCCCAGCGGTGTTCCAGCATCAGGCCGCCCAACTCTGCCATCAGGTCCATTTCCTGCGGCCAGGCATAGCGCATGACCAGCGGCACAAGTTTTGTACCGCCCTCGGCGATACTCACGCGCTGGTATTGGATCACTTGCCGGGTTGGATCATGCATCTTCGCTTCAAACCAAAGGGACTTGAAGCCAATCTGCGTCGTGCGCATGCTCTGATTGTCGTGATACCCGGAAAAATCCGGCACAAAGGTTTCCACCAGAAACCCACCGCCGGGTACCAGCCTGTCAGCAACATGGCGGAAACAGCGCACCTGAGCGTCCTGACTTGTCAGGTTGAACAGCGTGTTGAAGACGAGGAAAGCAAACTCGAAATCGCCGTCTATGGCACAGTCGGCCATATCGCCGATGACGACCGGAATGTCTGCCCCGCCCGGCTTTTCGCGCAGCTTCTCCACCATGGCGGCGGAGCCTTCGATGCCGGATATGGCAAAGCCGCGGCTTGCCAGTGGCAGGGCCATGCGGCCTGTGCCGATTGCCAACTCAAGAATGCGGCCCTTGCCAGCCAGTTCCGCAATCAGGGCGACAGAATCCTCCGTCGTCCCCGGATCATGGAGGGCGTCATAATCATCCGCATTGAGCGCGCCAAACGTCTCGGGATCAAAATCCAGCATGCGCGCTCATAGCATATCAGCCAGGCGAGATCATCTTGGACGGATCGACGATATTGTCGAAATCTTCGCCGGGAATGCCGTCCTTGATCGCTTCCTCGCGAAGCGTCGTCCCGTTCTTGTGGGCCGTCTTGGCGATCTTGGCAGCGCGGTCGTAGCCATACTTTTCCTTCAGCGGCGTCACCAACATGAGGGAATTCTCGAGGCCGCGCTGGATATTCTCGAGCCGTGGCTCGATTCCGACAACGCAATTCTCCGTGAAGCTCACCGCCGCATCGGCAAGCAGGCGCACCGACTGGAGGAAGTTGTAGGCCATCATCGGGTTGAACACGTTCAGCTCGAAATGGCCTTGGCTGTCGGCAAAGCCGATGGCGGCATTGTTGCCATGAATGTGCGCGCACACCTGGGTCAGCGCTTCGCACTGGGTCGGGTTGACCTTGCCCGGCATGATCGAACTGCCCGGCTCGTTTTCCGGCAAGGCCAATTCGCCAAGGCCGGAACGCGGGCCGGACCCAAGGAAACGGATATCATTGGCGATCTTGAAGCAGGACATGGCCACGGTGGTGATCGCCCCATGCGTGAACACCATCGCGTCATGCGCGGCCAGCGCTTCGAACTTGTTCGGTGCGGTCGTGAATTTCAGGCCGGTGATGCCAGCGATCTTCTCGGCAACTTTTTCTGCAAATCCGACCGGCGAGGCGAGGCCCGTGCCGACGGCCGTGCCGCCTTGCGCGAGTTCCATCAGCTTTGGCAGCGTCAGTTCGATGCGCTCGATGCCATTGGCCAGCTGCTGCGCGTAACCGGAAAATTCCTGGCCGAGCGTGACGGGCGTTGCGTCTTGCGTGTGCGTGCGGCCGATCTTGATAATGTCGGCCCATTCCGTGGCTTTGGAATCGAGCGCATTGTGCAGAACCTGAAGCGCCGGCACCAGGCGATGAACGACTTCCTCAACGCACGCGATGTGCATCGCCGTCGGGAACGTGTCGTTCGACGACTGGGACATGTTCACATGGTCGTTCGGGTGAACCGGCTTCTTTGAGCCCTTTTCGCCCCCCAGAATCTCGATGGAGCGGTTCGAGATCACTTCGTTCGAATTCATGTTGGACTGCGTGCCCGACCCGGTCTGCCAGACGACGAGGGGGAAATGATCGTTCAGCTTGCCTTCAATGACTTCTTCGGCGGCCTGCACGATCACTTTGCCCAGTTCGGGATCCATCTTGCCGAGGTCCATATTGGCTTCAGCGGCGGCCTTCTTGACGATGCCAAGGGCACGGATGATCGGCTCTGGCTGTTTTTCCCAGCCAATCTTGAAGTTTCCGAGGCTGCGCTGAGCCTGCGCGCCCCAATAGGCGTCATCGGAGACCTCGATGGGGCCCATCGTGTCGGTTTCGGTGCGCGTCGTCATGAGTGCAAGCTCCTTCGAGAATAAGTTGGACAGGACACCCTTGGCGCCGGATGGCCCTGTAGAAAACCTGAGAACCGGCGCGGTGTAGCACGGCCATGCGCCGCTGCAAGGCGACATTCGGCCTATCTGGCCATGGCAACGTGGAATTAAGGCCTGTGGTCTAGTCAGCCGCCATGAAAACGATTGCAGCTCTCGGTTTTAGCCTGGTCATGCTCGGCGTCGGTCTTCTCTTCATCGGAAAGGCCGGTCTGAACACCTATCGCTATCTCGGCTCCAGCAACTGGGAAAGGGCACCAGCCCTGATCGAAAGCAGTGAAATTCGTACGGGACGGGATGGCGTGGCCCGGTCCGGAATCCGCGCAAAGGTGCGACGCGCGCTGACATTGTACGAAACGCAGGTGACCTACCGCTACGAGTATGACGGCAAGGCCTATACCGGCCATCGGGTCGATCTCGGGTCACGGCGCTCCTCGGACGCCAAGGCACATCGCAAGCTGAAACGGCGGTTCGACCAATTGCAGGCAGAGCAGCGCCAGATATATGCATGGGTGAACCCCACCAGCCCCGAAGAGGCTGTGCTGTATCGCACCCACAATTGGGTGGTTACAGCATCCATGGCACTGTTCGGACTGTTCGGACTTGGCATCGCCGGCGGCGTGGTCGCATCCGAGCTTTGAACCCGGCGACCTTCAACAGGTGCCACCTTCTCCCCCATTCGTGTCTTGCGCGGTCCTGACGGCCTCGCCTAGATTGCGGGTTCGCGGGGCCCAACGGGGCCGGACCGACATACATTTCCGGAAGACGCCAGGACTGCCCATGAACGCTCTCGCCCAGGCACTGTCACAACCGGCGACGCTGCTTGTCGCCGCGCTGGCCTTCGCCCTCGGTTTTCTCGTGCGCGGGATCGGACTTAACTCCTTTTCGCCACCCCTCATGACCGAGGCCCAAATCGAAGAAGCCCTGTCGAAGGTCACAAAGGCCAAGTGGGCCGAGATCGACCGGGCAACCGACGACCGCAAGAAAATCCTTGCCATCAAACTGCTGCGCGAACAAACGGGTCTCGGCCTGAAGGCCTCGAAGGAAGCCGTGGAGGCACGCATGCAATCACGTCATCGGATGCGGGGATGAGCCTTGCCGAATGGGTTTCCGCCGGAAAGGTGCGCGCGCGCATCACCGATGAAGGCGCGCTCGAAGTGCGCTGTCACGGCCTGACGACGCAGGCGAAATATTACAAGACCCTGCTCAAGGAATTCTTTCGCAAGGAGTTCCCGCCCCTGCGGCCCGGCTATGGGGATTACTCCGTTCACATCATGATGGAATACACAGGCGATGCGCCCTGGATGGACCTCGACAATCTCGCCAAGGCCCTGCTCGACAGTCTGACAGGGAACGTCTTCGAGGATGACCATCAGGTCGCCCGCCTGCTGGTCGAGCGGCGCGTGGGCGAACGCGAAGGCATCTGGCTGAAAGCCGAGGCGATGGACTGAGCCGTCAGAACGGGTTCAGCGAATAGCCATCCTGTTGCAGTTTCGCGTGCGCGGTCATTGCCGAGAGCGCGATTTCGACACCCGGCAGCAAATCTGATTTCTCGATGTCGCGATAGGCTGCAGTCTGGCCACACAGAATAATACGGACACGGTGCTTTGCGAGCGCGGCCACCAAGGGCGCATTCGCGTTACCTGCTCCTGCCACAAGGTCCGCCGAGGCTCCGCCATGCACAACCACCGCCAGCTTGATGTTGGCAGCAGGGATTCCGACCGCCTCGTGCATGTTCAGGAAACGCGCTGCGCTTTCCAATGTCCGGTTCACCTTGCCCGGCTCAGCAGGCGCCGCCGTGTCGAATGCGATCTTGAAGACGGCGTCCTTGGACAGCCGCTCGGCATCCGGCACACTCGCCGCTTTCCCGAAAGCAGGGATCGCCATACCGGGTTTGAAATCATCAGGACCCGCCAGCGCAGGCGCAACCAGCAGCAAAGCCGCGGTAGCGGAAAGGATTGATCGTATCATGGACATCTCCTCTGAGTGCCCCTGACCCTAGGCGGTGGCGCCAGCGACGTCGAGCCGCATTTGATATAAGGGCTTTTGCGTAGTCACCGGGCCGCCCACCATTGCTAGGACCATCGCCATGAAACAGGCATGGATTCCTTTCGCGTCGCGCCCCGTCCCGCGCTATACAAGCTATCCCACGGCGGCGGATTTCACGCCGCAGGTAGCGGAAACAGAGGCCGGGATCTGGGCCAGCCAGTCTGCGCCGGACAAACCGATCTCAGTCTATATCCACGTGCCGTTCTGCGAGAAGCTTTGCTTCTATTGCGGATGCGCGACCAGCGTGCCGAATGGTTACATGCGCATTGCTGCCTATCTGGAGACATTGCATCGCGAAATCGACCTCTGGGCCAGGGCGCTGGGGGCCCATGACGGGATGGCGCACCTGCATTTTGGGGGCGGCTCTCCCAATGCGCTTTCAGCCGAAGACTTCAAGGACCTTGTCGCGCATGCAAGCCGCGCCTTTGGCCTGCGTCCCGGCGCCGAGATCGCGGTCGAGATAGACCCGCGTGGCCTGACCCCGGATTTCATCCATGCCATGGCGGCCTCCGGCGTCAATCGCGTCAGCTTCGGCGTCCAGACGCTCTCCGCCACCGTTCAGCAAGCCGTGGGCCGCATTCAGCCGAAAGTCCTCCTCAGCGAGGGCATCGCCCGACTGCATGAAGCAGGGATCGGTGCGATCAATATGGACCTCATGTATGGCTTGCCCCACCAAACGGTCACGGATGTCGAGGAAGCCGCGCATTTCGCCGCCGAGATGGGCGCCGCCCGCATCTCGCTGTTCGGCTACGCGCATGTGCCATGGTTCGCCAAACACCAGGCCGCTATCGACGAAGATGCCCTTCCCGGCCTTGAAGCGCGCTTTGAACAGGCCGAGGCAGGCGCGCGCACGCTGGAACTGGCAGGCTACCAGGCCATTGGCCTTGATCATTTCGCTCGCGCCGACGACTCGCTCACTCAAGCCGCCCGCACGGGCGCGCTTCACCGCAATTTCCAGGGTTATACGGACGATCCATGCGACACGCTGGTCGGCATAGGCAGCACGGCAATCTCCCAGTTTTCGGGCGGTTACATCCAGAACTTCAAGGAGCGGACAGCATGGCGCGCAGCGATTGAAGCGGGTCGCCTACCGGTCGAGCGTGGTGTCGCGCTGACTGAGGATGACCGCCTGCGCGCCCGCGCCATCGAGACGCTGATGTGCCAGATGGAAGTGGACGTGGACGGGCTCTGCCGCGAAATGGGCGCTGCCCCCGACAGCCTCGCCGACGCGCTTGAAACCGCCCGCTTTCTCCAGTCCGCAGGCCTGTGCCGGATCGCCGGCAGCACTATCCAAGTACCACCAGACGCACGCCTTTTCCTGCGCACGGTCGCCCAATGTCTTGATGGTCGCTACAAGCCCGCGCCGCAGCGCCATGCCAAGGCAGTCTAGTCCATCGCGTCTGGGCACGCGGCATGCCTTGCAGATACTCGATCTGGTGTTACACGCAGTCTCTACAATCCGGAGCGTGAAATCCCATGGCTGAATTCCTGGTCCTGCATCAGAAAAACAATAACAAGGTGCGCGTCGTGAATATCGAGCATGTACGCATGCTGCGGCCCCATGACGAAGCTGGCACGTGGCTGGAGTTTGGTGGCGACAGCGAAATATCCAGCCTCCTGGTTCGGGAAGATCTGGATGACCTGATCACTTTTCTGGAAGCTGAACAGGTTTAGCCAGAGAAGCTCTACGTCGCTTAACCCCCCAGCGCTCGCGCATGATGGGCAATATGCTCGTCCATATAGGTCGCGATGAAATAGTAATCGTGGCCGTAGCCATCGCGCATATTGTAATCCAGCCGCTGGCCATGCTTTGCGCAGGCGTCGGTGAAGATTTCCGGCTTCAGTTCTCGTTCCAGAAATGTGTCGGCCGTGCCGGTATCCACGAGGATCGTCGCCTTGGTCTGGCGCTCCTTGACGAGTTCGGTCGCATCATACTGCTCCCATGCCACGGAAGGTTCGCCGAGATAGGCGGTGAAAGCCTTCTGGCCCCACGGCACCTGCGCCGGGCTGGTGATCGGGCTGAAGGCCGAGCAGGATTTGTATATTTTCGGATGCTTCAGGTGCAGCGTGATCGCGCCATGACCGCCCATGGAATGACCGAAGATGCCCTGCCGGTCCATGTCGGCATAAGGAAAGTGTTCTGCGATCACCTTGGTCAGCTCATCCGTGATGTACTGATCCATCTTGTAGTGCTTCGCCCAAGGCTCTTGCGTGGCCGTCAGATAGAAGCCCGCGCCCTGACCCAGATCATAAGCCTCATCATCCGGCACATCGTCGCCACGCGGGCTCGTATCCGGCGCAATAATCATGATGCCGTGCCGGGAGGCTGCCCGCTGCAGTCCGGATTTCTCCATCACATTCGCCCAGCTGCAGGTCAGGCCGGAGAGATACCACAGCACCGGCACTTTCTCCGGATCGGCCTGCGACGGCGTATAGACCGCAAACCGCATCGTACAGTTCTGCAGCGCGCTCTCATGATCATGCACGGACAACGTGCCGCCAAAGGATTGCCATGCGGATACCTGAGTGAGGGTCATGTGCTGAGGTCCTGTCCATTCGAGTGAAAGTAACCTCACTGATGTGGCCCGGTTGAGCCTGCAGGACAAGGCCCCGCCGCGCACATGGTCGCCCGAGGTCAGCCTTGCCAGCCTCGCCCCGCTAGCCCAAAACAGGGCCCAGCGCACCAAAGCCTTCGGAGGATCTATGCCCGGCTATACATTGTACGGCGCCGACGTCAGCTATTACACGGGCAAGGCGCGCGCCTATCTCGACTGGCGCGGCGTGGACTATGTCGAGGAGCTGGCAACCCAACAGGTTTATCGCGACATCATCCTGCCCTCGGTCGGTTGGCCCGTGATCCCGGTGATGAAGACGCCGGACGGCGAGATCGTGCAGGACACGACCGACATCATCGAACACATCGAAGCCGCCGAAGGCCTCTCCCCGCCTGCGATCCCGGACGGCCCGGTGCAGGCCTTTGTCGCCCAGCTGCTGCAACTCTATGCCGATGAGTGGCTGGTCATTCCCGCCATGCACTATCGCTGGAACTATAATGAAGACTGGGCCTATCAGGAATTCGGGGCAATCTCGGCCCCGGACCGCCCGGCGCCAGAGCAATACGAGATCGGCAAGCGCAATGGCGAACGCTTCAAGGGCGCCCTGCCCCCGCTGGGTGTCTCGCCAACCACTGCACCGGCGATCGAGCAGAGCTATGAGGCTTTCCTCCGCGAATTCTCCGCGCATCTGGAAGTGCATCCCTATGCGCTGGGCGGCCGCGCCACGCTGGCCGATTTCGCGCTCTATGGCCCGCTCTATGCGCATCTCTATCGGGACCCGGCTTCGGGTGATCTGATGAGACGTTATGCGCCCAAGGTCGCCGACTGGGTCGAGCGCGTGAAGGCAGGCTCCCCGCCTCAGGGAGACCTGCCCGCCAATGACGAAATCCCCGTCACGCTGGTGCCCATCCTCGCCCGCCAGATGCGCGAGCAATTCCCGGCCCTGCACCAGACCGCGCAACTCTTCGCCAACTGGGCCGAGACCGCTTCCCCCGGCACACATGTGCCGCGCGCGGTCGGCCAGATCGAGATCGACATTGAGGATACGCAAGGTCCAGCCGCTGCGCGCACCTTCCCGCTCTGGCGTTTGCAGGCAGCGCTCAACGCCTATGCGGCGCTTGACGGCGACGCCCTCGCCCGCGCCGATGATCTGCTGGAACGTGTTCGCGGCAGCGCGCTAAAAGAGTTCAGCCTGCCGGCCCAGCTTGCGCGCGCAGACTATCGCCTCGCACTCGCCTGATTGGGTCAGGGCGTGACGGCGAGACACTCGATCTCGACCTCTGCCCCAAGAGCCAGACCATTGACACCAAAGGTCGACCGCGCCGGTTTGGGGTCCGGCAGCGCTGCGTCATAAGCCGCGTTCATTGCGCCATAAGCCGCCATGTCGCCCAAGAAAACTGAACATTTTACCACATCAGAAAGGTCGGCATCGAACTCGGCAAGGGTCCGTTCGATATTCGCAAAGATCATGCTGGTTTCAGGGCCTACGCCTCCGGGCGCGAGTTCATTCGTTGCCGGATCAATGCCCAGTTCGCCGGAAAGATAGATTACGTCGCCCACGCGCACGGCCTTGGAAAAGGGCAGATCCGTTCCCGCTTTGGTGACGCCGGGAAAATGGGAAACTTCGGGTGAGGTGTTCACCTGAATGTCCTGAACATCCATAGCGACGCAGCCACTCAATAGCATGGCCGCCGCGCTCACCCCCAAAATTCTCATCATGTCCGCCTTCCCCTCAGTGAATCCATTTTGGCTCTTCGCCCTCGATCCCATCCTCCTCGTCATCGTCAAGGTCTGAATAGGTCGTGAACTGAACATCGTATCCGAAGGGCTGGTCTTCCGCTGGCACGTCCGGCTCGGTCACATAGACCTGCAACTCGCCGTCCATCTTGAAGCCAAGCCGCTTGCCGATGACAGAAATCATGTCCGCGGCCTGTTCCGGGTCGGTCGCCCAGACCTTCATGCCCATGATGCACGGACCGATCTCGGTCTCGTAATCGGCGTTCGGCTCGAACACCTGCCCGTCCGCAATCAGCGTATAGTGAGTAAACTCCGTCATGGAGAAATCATTACCCGCTTTGCAGTCAAGGTCGAGCCCGTGGGGCCAATTTCCGGGGGCTGGCGCGCACAAAAAAGGGCGACGCTTGCCGCGCCGCCCTCCAAAGTTGACGTGCGTCCCACGCTAGCCGCGCAACATGGTGCAGATCTTGTTGCCGTCCGGATCGCGCAGATAGGCGAGATAGAGCTTCATGCCGCCGCCTTCTCGCCAGCCCGGTGGGTCTTCGATGGCCTTGCCGCCTGCCTCGATCCCGGCCGTGTGCCAGGCATCGGCCTGTTCGGTGCTGTCGACCGCAAAACCGATCGTGCCGCCATTGGCATGACAGGCTGGCTCGCCATCAATCGGCGGCGTGACAAGGAATGTTCCGCCATTGTGGAGATAGATCAGTCGCCCCTTCGGATCGACAATCGCCTCGCGCCCGCCCAGCGACTTGAAAAGCGCGTCGTAGAATTTCTTTGATTTTTCCAGATCGTTCGTGCCGACCATGACGTGACTGAACATGTGTTTCCTCCTTGTGGATGGGGAATTTGTGCCTCAGCCGCCGAAACAGCGCCAGAGGGATTTCGGCCTCCCCCCGCGTCAGCTTGCCATAGCCGCCGCCAGCAGCGGACGCAGATGGCTCAAATAGTCTGCTTTGCCGATGGCCAGCCCTTTGGCCCGCAGGATGTCGTAGGCGGTGACGAGATGGAAATAGAAGTTCGGCGTCAGCCATTCGTCGATATAGTCTTGGCCGGTCATGGAAAGCGTCGGCATGCCTGGCAGTTCGAGAGAGGTCTTCGCCTCGGCGAAGCTTTCCTTCGTGTCGGTCTGCGCCTCGATCCGGGAAATCGTCTCGGCCACAAGGGCTTTCAGGTCCGCGAAGCTCGCCGTATCAACCTCGAACTCTTTCACAGGCGTGTCGTTTAGCTTGCCCAGAAGCAATTCTGCCTGACGGCACGTGAACCATATCTGGTTCGGCAGAGGCAGCATGTCCTCGGCCAGCCGCGCCGTCAGCAGGGCTGTCTTCGCCGCGTCGTCCGGAAACAGCTCCGCCTCGGCCCGGCCAAGAATATTCTGCAGCGTGATCAGGCGCGTGCGGTAGATGTTGAGATTGCGTTTTACGATGGTCATTTGCTTTTCCCTCTAGCGCGACTCAGCGGTAATCCAATTCAAATGTGGTGCAGCCTTCGAAATCGCAATCCGTGCGATCCCAAGAAATGACAATGCGGGCTCCATTCCTGCTCGCGATGGACTCTCGCAGTCCGGCCTCATCGTCGAGGAGATCAATCTTGCCGATCCTCGGATTTCCGCGCAGGCAAACAGATGCCGCCTCGGCGAACTGATTGATCCACCAATAATGGGTCATCGGGGCGACTTCACCGACAAATTGTTTGTCTGCTTCGTCGCGGCAGTCGGTATCTTCTTCACATCCCGCATCGGTCGCTATGCCCCACATGATGATTTCGTCTTCAGATCCGCGAAACGCCGCAAGACGCATATACCGGGCGGAGGAACCCGTTCGCGGCCCTGAATCGACCCACGTCTGAAGATCACTGCAGAATTTCTGATCCATCGTCGGGCCGGTGCTCATGCAACCGGAAACGATCGAAGCGCCCGCCAAGGCCACGCTTGCGCAAAGAATCTGTGCGGGCCGGCGCGACACTAATACACCACCACGCTCCGAATGCTCTCGCCAGCATGCATCAGGTCGAACGCGTCATTGATCTTGTCCAGCTTCATGACGTGGGTGATCATCGGGTCGATCTGGATCTTGCCGTTCATGTACCAGTCGACGATCTTGGGCACGTCGGTGCGCCCCTTGGCGCCGCCAAAGGCCGTGCCGCGCCAGTTGCGCCCGGTGACCAGCTGGAAGGGCCGTGTACTGATTTCCTTGCCGGCCTCGGCCACGCCGATAATGATCGAGGTGCCCCAGCCGCGATGACAGCATTCCAGCGCCTGACGCATCACATCCGTATTGCCGGTACAATCGAAGGAATAGTCCGCGCCGCCATCGGTCAGTTCGACGAGATGGGCGACCACATCAGCGGTCTCCTTCGGATTGACGAAATGCGTCATCCCGAATTTCTCGCCCCACTCCTTCTTGGAATTGTTGATGTCGACACCGATGATCTTGTCGGCGCCCGCCATCTTCGCGCCCTGCAGCACGTTGAGGCCGATGCCGCCCAGGCCGAACACGACGACATTGTCACCGACCTGAACCTTGGCCGTATTGGTCACCGCGCCCACGCCCGTCGTCACGCCGCAACCGACATAGCAGGCCTTGTCGAAGGGCGCGTCGGTGCGGATTTTCGCAACCGCGATTTCCGGCAGGACGGTGAAGTTCGAAAAGGTCGAGCAGCCCATATAATGATAGATCGGCTGGCCCTTGTAGCTGAAGCGCGTCGTGCCATCCGGCATCAGGCCCTTGCCCTGCGTCGCGCGGATCGCGGTACAGAGATTGGTCTTGCCGGAAAGACAGCTTTTGCACTGGCGGCATTCCGGCGTGTAGAGCGGGATCACATGGTCGCCCGGCTGCACGCTGGACACGCCCGCGCCGACTTCGCGTACAATGCCTGCGCCCTCATGGCCGAGCACGCTCGGGAAGATGCCCTCACTGTCCAGCCCGTCCAGCGTGTAGGCGTCCGTATGGCAAATGCCTGTCGCCATGATCTCGACCAGGACTTCCCCGGCCTTCGGGCCTTCCAGATCCAGTTCGACAATTTCCAGCGGTTTCTTGGCTTCAAAGGCGACAGCGGCGCGCGTTTTCATGAGGGAGCTCCATAATGTTTGGGTGCCATACTACTCTTGCGCTCCGCGCGATAAAGTACGTAATTCGCAATTCATTGTTGCAGGACTGGGATAATGCAAACGGATTGGGATGGTATTGAGGAATTCGTGGCTGTGGCGACGTGCATGGGCTTCAAGCCCGCGGCGGAA
>Ga0114909_1000612_pt1 | contig 24778 bp, 22 predicted proteins | sample MalvireepMed_906_FD_87290 | JGI IMG/M metagenome (GOLD analysis project Ga0114909, IMG submission 87290) | Marine viral communities from the Global Malaspina Expedition - Malaspina viral metaG DeepMed_906 | ecosystem: Environmental > Aquatic > Marine > Oceanic | place: Mediterranean Sea...
CCTTGTAGGTCGATTTGAAAGGCTCGGCGAAGACCGTGTACAGGTCGCTCGTTGTGTTACGATTGCATACGATCGCGGGCATGTAGCCGCAGAAGACTTCCCCCGTCTCGGTGATCGGCGCGTTGACCACGTCGAAGGACTGTTCCTGCTGTTCCAGCGTCAGCAGGGCTTCGAAGGGGCCGCCATCGCCAACCTTGATCGCTACACCATAGTTTTCGTTGTTGCTCCCGCCTCGACGGTCGCCGGTGTAGTAATCGGTGTAATAGCCGTCGGATTCGGTGTGGAAGTAGAAGAACTTGCCCGACACCGTATCGCCGAGCATCGGCGTGTTGACGACCGCGCGGGTCGCAAAGGTGCCGTACTCGCCATAGCTTGCTTCGGCCTTGACGCCGAACTGGCCGGTCGGGCGGGTGCGGCGGATGTTGATCACGCCGCCGATCGTGTTGCGGCCGAACAGCGTGCCTTGCGGGCCGCGCAGCACTTCGACCTGTTCGATATCGAAGAAGTCGAGGAACTGGCCGGTGCTGGTGCCGATGAATACGCCGTCGATCACGACGCCCACGGTCGGTTCGGCGGATTTCTCGACGTCGGCATAGGTGAGGCCGCGAATGGAGAGGTTCGCCGCAGCCGCGCCGCTGTTCTGGTTGGTGATCAGCAGGTTGGGCGACAGGCCCTGAATATCGCCGATGGTCGTGGTGCCGCGATTGTCCAGCGTCTGGGTGTTGATCGCGGTGATCGCGACCGGCGTATCCTGCAGCGCTTCGTCGCGGCGGCGGGCGGTAACGATGATCTCGCCGTCCATGTCGCTGTCATCGGCCTGGTTGCCGACATAGCCATCGGGCGAATCGTCCTGCGGCGTCTGCGCCTGTGCCTGCGCGGGCATCGCCCACATCAAGGCGGAGGTGCCCAGCGCGGTTGCCAGGACCGTACGATAGGTCGAAACAGTCATCCTCTAATCCCCTCGTGAGTTCGCCATTCACCGATGGCTTCAACCTCAGTGTTTTCCCTGAGCTGCCGTCCGACTTGAACTGACAATTGGTAGAGGTGCCGTTGCACAGCCTATTTGTGAGGAATGGGAAGGGGAGATATTCATGACCGATAACAAGCGTTTTCTTCTCCGCCGCCGCCCTGAAGGCGAGCCGGTGGAGACCGATTTCGAGCTGGTAAGCGCCGCAATTCCGGCCCCGCCCGGGGGTGGTTTCGTGCTGCGCAACCACTTCGCCTCGCTCGATCCTGCACAGCGCGGATGGATGGACGACGCGCCCAGCTACATGCCGCCTATCGCGCTGGACGATCCCGTCCGGGCGACGACCGTGGGGCAGGTGCACGCGAGCGATCATCCCGATTATGCGCCGGGCGACTGGGTTATGGGATTGAACGCGATCGAGGAATATTCCGCCGTGGTGCCCGACGGGTTCACTGCCAAGGTCGATGTCTCGGCAGTCGACAGCCCCTCTCGGTTCCTGTCCGCTTTCGGCGCGGTCGGGTTGACCGCTTATTTCGGGCTGCTCGAAGTCGCGAAGCCCCAGCCGGGCGAGACCGTGCTGGTCTCCGGCGCGGCTGGCGCGGTCGGATCGGTGGTCGGGCAGATTGCCAAGATCCATGGCTGCCGCACGGTCGGCATCGCTGGCGGACCTGGCAAATGCGCAAGGCTGGTCGAGCGCTATGGCTACGACGCGGCGGTCGATTATCGCGGCAAATCCACGGAGCAGCTGGCCGACGCGATCCGCGAGGTCACGCCCGATGGCGCGAATATCGTGTTCGAGAATGTCGGCGGAACCGTGTTCGATGCCGAACTGATGAACCTCGCCAAGCATGCTCGGATCGTGCTGTGCGGTCTGATCAGCGAGTATAACAGCGAGACCAAGCACGGCGCGCGCAACCTGTGGCAGGTGCTCACGCAGGAGGCGACGCTGCACGGATACCTGATCTCTGCCTATGTCGATCGCTTTGCCGAGGGCGGGGCGCAGATGGCCAAGTGGATCGCCAGCGGCGAGGTCGTGATGGACGAAGACATCCAGCACGGCATCGACAATGCCTATCCCGCATTCATGCGGCTGTTCTCCGGCGCCAACACGGGCAAGCTGATCCTCGCACTCGACTGAGGATCGGCTCGCCCGGCGGTGCGCGCAATCAGAACTGGTTGCGCTTTGTGATCCCGCTGTCGACTACGATGTTCGCGCCGGTCATGGTGGAGCATACCGGCGAGGCGACGAAGGCGATCGCCTTGGCCAATTCGGTGCCGTCGGTCATCTTGCCCAGCGGCATCTGGCCCATGATCTGGCCGAAGAAATCGGGCATGCCTTCCTTGATCTGGGGCCACGGGCCGTCCTCGGTCCACACCGGGCCAGGGGTGATGCAATTGACCCGGATGTTCTTGGGCGCGAGCGCCTGCGACTGGGCGGAGGAATAGGCCATCACCGCCGCCTTCAACGCGTTGTAGGGCTGCACGCCCATGAACTCCTCGACCGCGCCGGTCGAACTGATGCACAGCACGCTACCTGCGCCGGATTTTTCGAGATGCGGAAGAGCCGCCTCGATCCCGCGCCGCATCGGGAGCACGTCGGTCGCCAGAATGGTCTGCCATGCCTCGTCGGTATCCTCACCCGGGTTGGCCGAGGTGAAGCTGACGAAGATGTCGCACCCGCCCAGCGCGTCTGCGGCATTGCTGACGAAAGCGGGCACCGCGCTCGCATCGGTCACGTCGAGCGCTTCGGAATAAACCTTCGCGCCCTTGCCTTCGCATTCCTTGGCGGTGGCGGAAACCTTGTCCGCACTGCGTCCGCAAATCGCGACGTCGCAGCCTTCTTCGGCGAGCACGTGTGCGACTTGCCGCCCGATGCCGCCGTTTGCACCGACCAGAATCGCCTTCTTGCCCTTGAGTTGCAGGTCCATTGTCGTCTCCCGGAAAATTGCTTGAGATTATCTCCAGCCCACCGTGTTCGAGCGGGCCGGTGCACACCACTGCGTTTTGTAACAGGCCCGGCGCTTCCGGGGCTCTGATACGCTCGATCCGATAACTAAAGCAGGAGAGCGGATATGAAACGGCTGGAAGGCAAGCGGGCGATTATTCTGGGCGCGAGCAGCCGGGACAACATGGGCCAGGTGATGGCGCGCAGGTTCATGGATGAAGGCGCACAGGTAATGGTCTCGGGCCGCAAGGCCGATGTGCTGGAAGATTTCGCGAAGGACACCGGCGCTGTATGGCACGCGTGCGATATCACGCAGGAAAGCAGCCTTGCCGAGCTGGCCGATGCGGCGATGGAGCAGATGGGCGGGATCGACATTGCGGTCAATTCCACCGGCTGGGGCCTGCTGGAGCCGTTCCTCGACACGACCCGCGAAACGCTCGACCAGATGACGGCGCTACAATTCATCGGGCCATACCAGTTCTTCCAGGCGATGCTGCGCAAGATGGCCCGCAGCCATGGCGGGCAGGGCGGCTCGATCATCCAGATCAGCTCCGCCACCGCCGTCATCATGCTGGAAAATCACGCCGCCTACATGGGCACCAAGGCCGGGACCGATCATGTCGTGCGGTGCGTCGCCAACGAGTTCGGTGTCGAGGGCGTGCGCGCCAATTCGATCTCTCCCGGTCTCACCGACACGCCGATGAACGCGGACGCTGCCAAGGTGCCCGGCCTGTTCGAGAGCTTCCGCAAAGGCTATCCGCTGGGCCGGTGGGGGACCTCGGAAGACGTTGCCGAAGCGGCTGTTTTCCTCGCCAGCGATGCCTGTTTCATGACCGGCGAGAACCTGCAGGTAAACGGCGGGCTGTGCCTGCGTCGCAACCCGACGCAGGAAGAGATGCAGGCCTCGATCGAGGCGGCCTCGGCGGACTGAGACGCGCCGCCCGCAGGCCCGCCTAGGCGTCGGCGAGCTTGCGGGCGATGTCCTTGCGCAGCTGATCCTTGCGCACCTTGCCGCTCGCCGTGCGCGGGAAGTCGGTCACGAACTCGAACCGCTCGGGGATCTTCTGTTTGGCGAGGCCTGAATTGATCACATGATCGACCAGATCGCCGATTGCGGGCGGTTCGTCCCCGGCGATGCAGTAGGCGCACACGCCTTCGCCAAGGCGATCGTGCGGCATCGCCACCACGCTCACATCCTGCAGGCCGGGGTGGGTGCGCAAGACGTCCTCGATCTCGACCGCGCTAATGTTCTCGCCGCCGCGGATGATCAAATCCTTTTTGCGCCCGGTCACGGTAAGCGCGCCATCGGCGGTCAAGCGGCCCAGATCGCCGGTGCGGAAAAAGCCGCGCTCGTCGATTGCGGCGCGGGTCTGCTTCTCGTCCGAATAGCCGAGCATCATGGCAGGGCCATGGGCGAGGATCTCACCCTCTTCGCCCGGCGGCAGATCGCGGCCCTCGTCGTCGACGATGCGGACCTGATAATCGACGACCTCGCCATCGGTGGTCGCAGCGAGTTCGGGATTGTCGGGCCAGCCATAGGTCACCAGCGGCACTTCGGAGGCACCGAACACGCGAAACGCGACGAGATTGTCGAACGCTTTGCGCGCGCTCGGGATCAGTTCGGGCGGCACCGCCGCGCCGCCGCAGGCGAACCAGCGTAGCGAAGGAAGGCGGGTGCCCGCCTTGCGTGCGGTATCGGCGAGCTCGACCAGGAATGGCGTTGCCGCCACCGTGCCGCTGACCCGATGCCGGTCGATCAGCGCGACCGCCTCGGCCGCATCCCAGCGCTCCATCAGAATGGTTCGCGTGCCCCGCACCAGCGGCATTTCCAGCCCGTTGGCGAAGCCCGAAATATGCGTGACGGGGGAGGGCATGATCAGCGTATCGCCCGCGTCCACCCCCCAGTGCGCTGCGCTATGATCGAGCACATGATCGAGCGTGGTATGTGAGTGGAGCACGCCCTTGGGCCGGCCGGTGGTGCCCGAGGTGTAGAGCACCATCTTGACCCCCTTCGGGTCGACCTCGACCTCTTTGAGGTCGAGCTGTGTACCTTGCTGTACTAGCGAGGCGTAGTCTTCGCCGACGGTATCGTCCCCGCGCACGACGAAGATATCCTCCAGCTGGGGCAGGTCCTGCTGCACGCGCGCGGCCATTGCGGCGAAGTCGTAATTGCGGAACTCGGCGCAGGTGAACAGCGCGCGGGCTCCGGAATCCGCCAGCATCAGGCCGACTTCGGCATCGCGGTAGATCGGTACGATCGGGACGATCACCAGCCCAGCCAGCGCCGCGGCGAGATCGATCACCGCAGTCTCGTGCCAGTTGGGCAGTTGGAAGGCGATGACGTCGCCCGCCGCATAGCCGCGGTCCTGCAACGCAGCGGCCAACGCGCGCGCCTCGTCGAGCCACTCGCGCCGGGTGAGATCGCGGCGTTCGTCGCTGATCGCGATGAAGCCGGGGTCGGCCTGCGTCAGTTCTTGCGCGCGCTTGGCGATTGTCGTGTCCCGCCAGTCGCTGTCTGCGTGATGCGCGGGCGGAATGGCGAGCCAGTTCCAGGCTTTGCGCGGGTCGGCCATGAAAGCCCCTCTCTGTTTCGTTCTTATAGTTTCGCGTCGAAATCTAGCAGCCGGGCGAAGGGCGGCACCTGTTACCTCTCCCAGCTTGTCCGCGTGCGCGTAGGGCGGCACTGTGGCTGGCAAAACCATAAAGGCTGGAGAGACCCCATGGGCAAGATCGATCGCATTGCGAAGGTTGGCGACGTCGCCGAAATCATGCTCGATTATGTCGAGAACAAGAAGACTCACCAGACCTCCGAGGTCATGCGGGTCCCGGCGGCGGCCTATGTCGATCCCGAACAGTACCAGCGGGAGATCGACCTGATCTTCAAGAAGGTGCCGCTGATGCTGGCCTTCACTGCGGAAATGCCCGAGCCGGGCGACTACAAGGCGATGGATGCGGTCGGCATGCCGGTGCTGATCGCGCGCGACAAAAAAGGCGCCGTGCGCGCCTTCCTCAACGTATGCGCCCACCGCGGTGCGCCCGTTGCAGAGGCCGGGCGCGGCAATTGCTCGCGCTTCACCTGCAAATATCACGCGTGGACCTACGGCCAGGACGGCAAGCTCCTGGGCGTGGCGGAAAAATCGCTGTTCGGCGATGTCGACAAGCAGGACCGCTCGCTGCGCGAACTGCCGTGCGAAGAGCGTGCGGGAATGATCTTCGTCAGCCTCGACCCGGAAGCAACGATCGATCTCGACGAGTACTTCCAGGGTTACCTCAATGATTTCGCCGATCTCGACCTTGGCAGCTGGGCCTACATGGGCAGCCGCGAGATCGAAGGCGCGAACTGGAAGATCGCCTTCGACGGCTATCTGGAAGGCTATCACTTCGGGTCGCTGCATCCCGACACGATTTTCCCGCGCACGCCATCCAACCGGATGCACTACGAGGCGTTCGGCCCGAACCTGCGGATCGGCTTCCCCCACCACGCGATCGCAGAGAAGCTGCGCGAGCATCCGCGCGACAAGTGGGGCGAACAGGAAAACAACGGGTTCGACTTCGTGCGCATCCTGTTTCCCAATGTCTCCGCCTTCATCGCGCCCGAGATCACCCAGATCGCGCAGCTGTTCCCCGGACCGACGCCCGACAAGAACCGCACCGTGCTCAACTATCTGCGCCGCGAACCGATCAAGGACGATGCGGATCGTGAGGCGGTGGAAGGGGCGATGAACTTCTTCCGCAACGTAACCTACGAGGAAGACTATCTGATCGGGATGGAAATCCAGAAGGGCCTGGCTAGCGGCGCGCACGAAGACCTGGTCTTCGGCAAGAACGAGCGCGGCAACCAGTACTTCCATGAATGGGTCAACTGGTATCTCGCCAATGATCCGGACGCGCCCAAGCCCGAACTTTAGGGGCAGGGGCCGGGCGGGTCGCTCGCGTCCGCATTATCCGGCGCTAGCTGGATAAACGGTTAGTGGCCCAGCCTGCCCAAACGACGCATCAAAGGGAAAACGGGCAAACCCCGACAAGCCGGACCGCTACGAGTCAGGACATGAAGAGGACGCTATGAACATCGAGAAGGGCATCTCGCGCTATTCCGAAGGCTTCGATCAGGAAGTGCGCGGCGACACGATCACCGCCGATCGTTACACCTCCAGGGAGTGGCTGGAGAAGGAATTCGCCAACCTGTGGCCCAAGGTGTGGCACCTGGGCGCGGTGACCGCCGAACTGGAGGAAGAGGGCGACATCGTACGCCACAACTTCGCCAATGAATCGGTGATCATGGTCAAGCAGGCGGATGGTTCGATCCGCGCCTTCTACAATGCCTGCCCGCACCGCGGGAACCGGCTGGTGCTGGGCGACGTCGCTGCAGTCGACCGGATCGTGTGTTCCTACCACGGCTGGCAGTTCGATCCGGCAGGTACGCTGGTCGAAGTGCAGGACGCGGACGATTTTCCCGGCGGCAACCCGTGCGGCAAGGTCCACCTGACCGAACTGCGCTGCGAGACGTGGGGTCCGTTCGTCTTCTGGTGTATGGACGACGACGTGCCGCCGCTGCTCGAATGGCTGTCCCCCTATCCCGAGCGGCTGGAAGGCTACGGCCTCGAAAACTGGGTCCGGGTGCTCAACATCTCCGCCGACGCGGAGTTCAACTGGAAGATCATCCGCGACAATTTCAACGAGAGCTATCACCTGCCCACGATCCATCCCGAACTGGCGACCTTCATCAATGACGGCCTGCCGGACACCGTGTTCGAGATGTACGATAGCGGTCACAATGCGATGTGGATGAAGGGCCATCAGGCGACCACACGCCAGCACTTCGAAGCGGTGCCGACCCCGCTGGACGAGATTGCCAGGCAGTGGGATGTCGATCCGGACGAGTACGAGGGCCGGCCTGCGGAGATCCGCGAGGCGATCATCGAGGCCAAGCGGCGGCTGGGGCCGGGGCGTGGCTTCACCAATTACCACCAGATGTCGGACCAGCAGCTGGTCGACTATTTCCACTGCACGATGTTCCCCAACCTGACACTGACCATGTCGCCCGAGCAGTGCCAGATCCTGCGCACCGAACCGCACCCGACCGACCCGGCCAAATGCGTGTTCCAGCACTGGTGCCTCTATCCGCCGGTCGAAGGTATGGAGACCGTGGTGACCCCGGTCGGCGAACTGCCGCTGCGCCATGATGCCGAGGCGCGCCATTCGGTCTATGGCGACGGTCAGTCGCTGGGCTTCGTTGCCGATCAGGACCTGTCGATCGGGACCACGCAGCAGCAGGGACTCAATTCGCGCGGGTTCAAGGGCTGCATCCTGACCCACCAGGAAAAGCGCATCCAGCGCTTCCATGAACTGCTCAACGATATCGTGCTGGGCGGGCCGACCGAACCGCAACAGCATTTTGGCGGCATGGACAAAGCGAAATGAGCGGAAGCGGGATCGAAGACCGTCTCGCTTTGCAGGATATGCTGGTCGGCTATTGCCGCGCGATCGACCGCCGGGCGAGCGCGGATGATGCGGCCGCCTACTACGCCGAGGATGGCGTGCTCGACAATTCGGCGGTTGGCGCGCCCGTTGCCGAAGGTCGCGCGGCGGTACGCGCGATGATCGACGGCATGTTCACGAGCATGGCCTCTTTGGAGCACTACCTCTCCAACTTCCTCGTCGAGACCGGCGATGCGGAGACCGCGCAGCTGAGCGCCTATGTTGTTGCGCATGGCCAGCCGAACGGGGGCGATGCCTTCTCGATGCGCGGAGCCTATGCGGTGGATGCGAGCAAGGTCGATGGAGCCTGGCGGATAGCGCGACTGACCTTCACGCCTTTCGGCTGAGGGACCGGGCCGCTCGCGCGGCCCGGTAGCCGATCAGGTGAAGACGTAGCCCCCGTCGATGTTCAGTTCCTCGCAGGTCATGAAGCTCGCTGCGTCGGAGCACAGGAAGACGACCCCGCCGGCCAGTTCGTCGGGTCGGCCCATCCGCCCGATCGGGTGGCGTGTGGCAACATTGGCCAGCGCGGTGTCGACGTCGGGGGCAGCGCCCAGCTCGACATAGCGGGCCGCGATCGAGCGCATCATGCCGGTATCGATCCCGCCGGGATGCACGCTGTTGACGCGGATGTTGTATCCCAGCGCGGCAAACTCCGCGCCGGTGCACTTGCTGAGCATCGCGACCGCGGCCTTGCTGGTGCAATAGGCCGCGTTGAACGGCGCGCCGCGCTGCCCGCCGACACTGGAGAAGTTGACCACCGCTGCGCCGCTTTCGCGCCGCTTGCCGCCCGCCTTGAGCATCTCCATCAAGGCCTGCGTGCCGATCACGATGCTGTCGAGATTGACCGAATTGATCCGGTGAAACTCGCTCAGCGGCGTCTCCTCGAACGAGGCCACGGTCGAGATGCCGGCATTGTTCACCAGCGCATCGAGGTGGCCGAACTCCGTCTTCACGAAAGCCGCGATCTGCTGCCAGTCTTCCGGCTTGGAGACGTCGTGGCGGAAGTAGTGGTCTGCGCCGCTTTCGTCGGTATCGGCCAGATCGCTGGCGATCACGGTGGCGCCTGCCGCCTTCATTGCCTTGACGACTTCGCGGCCGATGCCGCCGTTCGCGCCGGTCACCAGCGCAACGATTCCTTCGAGTGCGATTGTCATTGTGCGGTCCATCCCCCGTCGATCACCATTTCCGATCCGGTCATGTAGCTGGCGTCCGGCCCCGCCAGAAAGGCGATGCCCGCCGCAATCTCGCGCGGCTGGGCGAGCCTGCCCATCGGGGTCGCGGCATTCATCGCGTCGACCAGATCCTGCGGCTTTTCGGCCACGCCCTTGTCGACCCAGCGCTGGAAACCTGCCTTGAGCAGCGGCGTCTCGACGAAGCCGGGATGCACCGAATTGGCGCGGATCGGCATGCCCTTGGTCGCGAACTCGATCGCGATGCCCTTGGTGAACAGCCGCACCGCGCCCTTGCTGGCGTTGTAGGCGGAGACTTCGGCATAGCCGACCAGCCCCATGATCGAGCTGACGTTGACGATGCTCGACCCGCCTTCGACCGCGCTGCCGCTTTCAGCCATCAGCGGGACGAAGCGCTTGGTGCCCATGAAGACGCCATCGACGTTGATCGCCATGATCCGCCGCCAGTCTTCAAGCTCGAGCGTCTCGACCGCACCGGTCAGGTCGATCCCGGCATTGTTGACCAGGATGTGGCACGCATCGTGCGCCTGCTTCACATGGTCGAGCGCGCGCGCCCAGTCGCCTTCGTCGGTCACGTTGGCCTGCACGTAGCCGACCCTGTCGGCCAGATCGCCAAGCAGGTCGTGCGCGTCGCTTTCGGAATCGAGATCGCTGACGATCACGGTTGCGCCCTCATCAAGCATCCGCGCGGCAGCCGCATGGCCGATTCCGCGCAGGCCCCCGGTGACGAAAGCAACGCGGCCCGCGAGCCTGCCCGCGCTCACAGCCCCATCATCCCGGCGGTGCTGGCACCGTCGATGGTCAGGTCCGCGCCGGAAATAAATGCTGCCTCGTCCGATCCGAGGAACGACACCAGGGCCGCGATTTCCTCGACCTCGCCCATGCGCTTGAGCGGGGACATGCCGGCGTAACCGGCACGCATTGCGTCGGGGTTTTCGTTGCTGGCGATCAGGTTGGAAATCAGCGCAGTCTCCACCACGCCGGGCAGGATCGCATTGACGCGGATCTTGTAGCCCTGGTTGCCGCAATGGATCGCGGCAGACTTCGCCAGCGCCACCACCGCCGCCTTGGTCACCGAATAGGCGACGAAATTGCCCATCGCGCGGTTCGCGTTCATCGAGGAATTGATGATGATCGAGCCGTTCGGCCCATCGGGATTGTCGCGCATTGCGCGGATCGCGTGCTGCACGGTCAGCATCACGCCGGTCTGGTTGACCGCGAGGATGCCGTTCCACCCGTCGAGCGAAATGTCCTCAACACTGCCATCGCCGCGTTCCATGCCGGCATTGGCAAAGGCGATGTCCAGCCGGCCATGCGCGTCGCGAATCGGCGCGATCACATCGGCCCAGCCGTCCACATCGGACACTTCGTGGCGGATGAATGTTGCGCCGGTCTGCCCTGCGATCTCTGTGCCGGCGTCTTCGTTGCGGCCGGTGAAAAATACCTGCGCCCCATCGTTGCGAAGGCGCGCAACCGTGCCTGCGCCGATGCCGCTCGTCCCGCCGGTAACCAGCGCGACCTTGCCTGCCAGCCGTTCAGTCAAATCCTACTCTCCCATTTTCTTATTCAGGCGATCCTGCCGCGCACGCCATGCTCTGTAACCTATGATTTCGGCAAGGTGACGACAGGGGCCCAGGTCGGCATTACGGATGCAAACGAGAAGCCGCACGCAGACGGCACGAGAGGACACTGACATGGCCGAACAAGACCCTCAGGTAGCTCCGGGCCAGGATCGCAGCGAAGGCGATACCTGGGTCGATTTCATGAAGCGCGATTCGCGCGAGGTGCCCGATTTCCTGATCGAGGAAAGCTACGAATATCGTGGCTCCGAACCGATCCCGGCGGAGCGTTACACCAGCGAGGAATTCGCCCGGCTGGAGCGAGAGCGGATGTGGCCGTACGTGTGGCAATTCGCCGCGCGCGAGGAAGACCTGCCCGAACCCGGCGATTACATCGTTCACGAGATTGCCGGTCGATCCTGGCTGGTCGTACGTCAGGAAGACGGATCGGTCCGCGCGATGCACAATGTCTGCCTGCATCGCGGCCGCAAGCTGCGCACGGAAGACGGCAGCGCGCCCGACGGCTTTACCTGTCCGTTCCACGCGTTCTCGTGGAACAAGGACGGCAGCTTCAACAAGGCGCCGTGCCAGTGGGATTTCCCGCATCTCAAGGACAAGAACCTCGACCTGCCCGATGCCGAAGTCGGCCATTGGCAGGGCTATATCTTCATCCGCGAGGAGAAGGGTGGCCCGAGCCTGGAGGAATACCTCGCGCCGCTGCCCGATCACTTCAAGCGCTGGCGGCACGACGAATGCGTCACCGTAATGCGCGTGGCGAAGGAGGTTCCGGCCAACTGGAAGGTGACGGCCGAGGCCTTCATGGAGGCCTGGCACACGGTCGTCACGCACCCGCAGCTGCTGCCCTTCACCGGCGACTGCAACGGTGCCTACTGGACCTATGGCGATCACGTGAACGTCAACCTGGTGCCGTTCGGGGTGATGAGCCCGCACGTTGCCGAGGGGCAGGGCGAACAGTGGATCGTCGACGAGTTCATCAAGTATAACGGGCGCAGTTCCGACAACTACGACCCCGATGCCGATCCGATGGCGATCGAGGTGCCCGAGGGGAAGACCGCGCGCGAGGCGCTTGGCGACCGGATGCGCGAGGTCTATACCGAACAGACCGGCTACGACCACTCGCACGCGACGGACGCCGAAGTGCTCGACGCGCTGGTCTACAACGTGTTCCCCAACTTCGCTCCCTGGGGCGGCTACATGCCCAACATTGTCTACCGCTGGTATCCCGGAAAGACGCCCGACACCTGCGTGATGGAAGTGCGCGTGCTGGCCCGCGTGAAGAAGGGCGAGCCCAAGCCTGCGGGCGCGCCACTCAAATATCTCACGATCGACCAGAAATGGACCGAGGCGCCCGAGCTGGGCGGGCTGGGCGAAGTGTTCGAGCAGGACATGGACAATCTGCCCTACGTTCAGGAAGGCCTGAAGGTGCACAAGACGGGCGAGGTCCAGCTGGGCAATTATCAGGAGATCCGCCTGCGCCAGTTCCAGGATACCATGATGAAATATATCGACGGCGAACTGGGCGGCGCTGCGCCGGGCAAGAACGCATGAGCGATACCGATCACGGACCCGATCCGCTGGCCCACGCGACCGAGGACGACCATCCCGAGCGCATCGATTGCGTGCTGGTGGCCGGCGGGCTCTATCACGATATCGACTTCGCCCGGCTCGAACTGCTCAAGCTGCTGGCCGAGCATCCCGAAGTCCGTACCCGCGTGTTCGAGGATTACGAAAATCTCGACGCCCTGCGCGAAGCGAACATGATCATCTCGTATACCTGCGACGTGGTCCCCTCGCTCGCCGCGCAGGAGGTCTTGCGCGACTGGCTGGATGCGGGCGGGCGCTGGTATGCGCTGCACGGGACCAATTCGATCCTGCGCCTGATGGACGACGGCGTGTGGGAGGCCCCGCGCTGGGCCCCGCTGATGATGGACCTGCTGGGCAGCCAGTTCGTCAGTCATCCGCCGATCGCGCCCTATACGGTGACGGTCGCCGATCCCACGCACCCGCTGGTGGAAGGAGTGGAGCCGTTCGAGACCACCGACGAGCTCTATCATCTGGAAACGCACGGCGACCTGCATGTGCTGCTGGAGACCGAGACTGCGGAGGAAGGCACCGGCTTTCGCGAGGCGGCCGATGCGCCGGGCAAACATCCGGTTTTCTATTTGAAGCCGCGCGGGAAGGGCGGGGTGCTTTACAACACGCTGGGCCATTGCCGGGGGCATTACGACCTTCAGCCGCTGGCGCCGTGGTGGCCCACTCTCGATCGCTGTGCGTGGGATCTGCCGGTGTTCTACGATCTGCTGCGGCGGGGTATCGGCTGGCTCAAGGATCGCGAGCCAGCCTGATCTTCAAGGCTCCCGGGGAGCCCCGGCCTAGCTGGCCAGGGCGAACCGGTCGAGCGCGGCGTCGGGCGCTTCGGGCCAGCGCGACAGCACCATCAGCCGCTTGTGCCCCTGGCCGATCGACAGTTCCTGCGTGATTCCCATCGCCCCGTGCAGCTGGATCGCCTCGTGGCCCAGCTCGATCCCCGTTTCCGCGATGAAGGCGCGCGCGCCGTCCAGGCGTTTTGCATAGTCCGGCGTCCCCTTGCTCACGATCGCGAAGTCCAGCAGCGACTTGGCCTGTTCGAGCTTGGCGTACAGCGCGGCCATGCGATGCTGGATCGCCTGAAACCGGCTGAGCGGCTGGTCGAACTGCTCGCGCTGACGCAGGTAGTCGAGCGTGTGTTCGAACAAGCGCTCCATGATCCCGACCATCTCGGACGAGCGGGCCAGTGAGGCGGTCTGTTCGACCTCGGCGAGCAGGCGTGCACCGTCTTCGATCCGCGCGATCGGGCGCACGTCGGTCAGCCGCAGCATGGCCGCCATCGACCCGTCGGCGACCCGCCAGGTCTCGACATCGAGGCCATCGGCATCGGCCGCGACGAGATAGAGCGCGCCGGCGTCGCCCGCGTCGCTATCGAGCGCGCTGACCAGATAGAGATCGGACCCGCAGCCGCCCATCGTGAACGGCTTGGTGCCCGTGAGCTGCACGGTGTCGCCCGCCTTGCGCGCCTGGGTGCGCAAGCCGCTCCAGCCGCCCGGGGCGTCGAATTCGTTGTGGGCGAGGGCGACACGCTTTGCCCCGCTCGCGAGATCGTCCGCCCATTGCCCGGCAATCTCGTCCTGCGCGCGCACGAGAATGCCGCCTGCCAGCAGCGCGCAATCGATCAGCGGCTCAACCGCGAGACCGCGCCCCATGGCGTGATGGATCAGCGAGATCGACGTCGCGCCGAGGTCCAGCCCGCCAGCCTCTTCGGGATAGCTGGCGGCGAGAATCCCCAGTTCCCCCAGCAACGCCCAGTTTCGGGGTTCGAAGCCGCATGGCTGTGATTGATACTCGCGTCGTTCCTCCCCCGCATACTGGTTGTCCAAAAAGCGCTCGGCGACGGCCTTCAGCATCTGCTCGTCTTCCGTCAGGTCGAAATTCACGTTTTCTCCTTCTCCCGTCAGCTGCCGAAAATAGCCCAGCCGCAATCGCGCTGCCTCTCCCCAAAAGGCTAGCTGTGCGAGGTTGCTGGGCGGGGCCGCAGGCCGTATTGGGGGTGTCGGAGAGAACATGTCTGAATTTCAATTGAAGGATCTGGCTTCGGTCAGGATCACCGACCAGGACGACATCCGCCCAGCGGCGGAGGCCCTGCACGCAGTCGCGCTGGAGCGTGGCTATCGCGTCGCCCCGGCGCACGATATCGCTGACAAGCGAACCCCTGTGGACAAGGACGGCAATGTCCTCGCCATGGAGGTGTTCGGCTGGGCGGGTGATGAAAGTGCGTGGTGGCGCAATTCACGGATCGCGCTCGACAGTCCGATCACCACCGCGTGCCGGTTCGAGAACGAACCCTACTGGGTGAACGAGGACGGTTTCCGCACCCGCCTGCCCAACGCCTATCTCGAGAAGATCGACCTCACCAACTTCACCAAGCGGGCGATGACCCGCGCGGCGATCGTGGTGCCGGTGCACATGGCTTTCGGGCGGATCGGCGCGGTCAGCTTCAACCCGCTGGATGAGGACAGGATCGATCTGGCCGCAGATTACGAGGAATATGCCGATCTGTTCGCGATCCTCTCGCGCGCGTTCATCTCCAGCTACACCGTGGTGATGACCTCGCCCGAGCCGCTTCCGGCGGGCTCGCGCCTGTCGAAGCGGGAGGTCGAATGTCTGCGCTGGGCGGCGATCGGCAAGACCGATCTGGAAATCAGCATGATCATGTCGCGTAGCCGTGCGACCGTGCGGTTCCACATGCACAATGCTTCGATCAAGCTGAACGCCGTCAATCGCAGCCAGACGGTCTTCAAGGCCGCGCAGCTGGGTTATATCTCCCAGAACAACTGAGCCCCGCTAGCCGGATCAGGCTCCCATCCGCTCCGCTGCCAGCAGGCCGAGCGCCATTGCCGGTGCATTGGTATTGCCTGTGACATGGCCAGGAATGACCGAGCAGTCGACGACGCGCACACCCTCGACCCCGCGCACGCGCAGGTCCGGATCGACCACGGTATCGTCGCCCGAGCCCATCCGGCAGGTGCCGATCCCGTGCAGTCCGCAACTCGAATAGCGGCGGAAGAAGGCTAGGATGTCCTCGTCGCTGTCGACTTCGCGGCCCGGCAGCATTTCCTCGCCCACCTTGTCGCCCAGCGGTGGCGCGTCCACGAAAGCGCGCATCTTGCGGACCATCGCTATGGCGCTCGCCCGGTCGTGCTCGGTCGAGAGAAAGTTGGGCGTGATTTCGGGCGCATCGTCGAGGTCCGGCCCACCGATCGCAATACTCCCCTCGCTGGTCAGGCGCAGCAGCGAGCCATAGATGGTCAGCCCTGGGCGCCGGTCGATCTTGTCGAGCGGGACGGGGTTGTTCTCGTCCCCGACCTCGAAGGTGTAGCCCCCGAGGTAGAACTGCGCGTCGGTCCGCCCGTCGGGGTGGTGGACGTTGAGGAACGCGCCGACCTCGAACGGGCCGGTCGCCATGATCCCGCCGCCGGTCAACAGATAGCGCGCCATCGCCAGCGCCGCGCCGGTTCCGTAGAAATGCCGGTTGGTGCCTTTCCCGCGGTCGAGCCGGTAGGGCATGGAGAGCGAGAGATGTTCGTTGAGGTGCTGCCCGACATGGGGATTGTCGACCAGCGGCGCGACGCCTCGTTCCTGTAACATGGTGGCATCGCCGATCCCCGAACGCTGTAGCAGCAGGGGGCTTTCGATGGCGCCTGCGCACACGATCACCTCGCCCGCGCACGCGAAATGCCGAAGCTCTCCGTCCACAGCCACTTCGATCCCGTTTGCGCGGCGTCCGTCGAAAGTAATGCGCTGCGCGCGCGCGCCGGTGGCCACGGTCACGTTGTCACGCTTGCGGGCAGGGTGCAGGAAAGTCTGCGCCGCACTTTCCCTTTTGCCCTTGCGGATATTGTGGCTGTAATAGCCGACCCGCGCGCCGGGGCGGGCATTGAGTTCACGCACGCGCGACAATTGCAGGCTTTCACCCGCCGCAATCATGCCTTCGGCCAGCGGATAGGTGAAAATCTCGGGCTCGACATGGACCCGCCCGCCTGAACCCAAGCGGTCGGTCGGGCCATCGGCGTGATCTTCCAGCCGCTTGAAGGCACCCAGCATTGCGGCCGCGTTCCACCCGGTTGCGCCGTGATCGCGTTCCCACGCGTCGTAATCCTCGTCCTCGCCGCGGCTCCAGATCATGCCGTTGACCGAGCTCGATCCGCCGACGCCCTTGCCGCGAATCCAGAATTCGCTGGCCTCGCCTTCCGGAATGCGTGGCTGGGTGACCTTGTAGGCCCAGATCTTGTCGGGATTGGTGACCAGCTTGGCGACCCCCTTGGGCACGCGGTTCCAGAACCCGCTCTCGCCGCCGGCCTCCAGCACCAGCACCCGATGGCGGCCGCTCGCGCTCAGCCTTTCGGCCATTACGCAGCCGCTCGAACCTGCGCCAACCACGATGTAATCCCACTCGCCGGCCATGCCGCTCTCCCTTTTGTGGTGTCATCCCACGCATGGCGGCCTGGTGTGACCTAGCACTTTGGGGAATGGGATAGGCTGCGAAGACACGACTATCGTTGCCTCCAAGATGAGAGGGAAAGAGGTGTCGATGCGCGCGATAGCCGAAGGGCTGTTTACACAGGACGTGCCGCCGAGGCTGATCGGCGGGCGCAATCGCCATACCGGCCGGATCGTGTTTCCCTGTCCGGAAAACGGAGATTTCGAGCCGCATCCGCTTTCGAGCGAGGGCAGCTTGTGGTCGTACACAATCCAGCGTTTCCGCCCCAAATCTCCGCCTTATGAAGGGCCTGAGGATTTCAGGCCGTGGGCGCTCGGCTATGTCGCATTGCCGGGCGAGACGATCGTCGAGGCGCGGCTCGTCAACGTCGCGTTCGAGGATCTGGCGATCGGAATGCCGCTGCGCTTCACGCTCGCGGCCTTGGACGACGAGGCGGAACAGCCGCGCGCGATCCCTGCGTTCGAACCGGTGGAGACCGCAGCATGAGCGATGTGTGCATTATCGGCGTGGGGATTCATCCCTTCGGGCGAACCGACGGGGTCGAAGGGATCGACCAGGGCGTGTTCGCGGTACGCGAAGCGCTTAAGGATGCCGGGGTCGAGTGGCCCGACATCCAGTTCGCCTATGGCAGCTCGGATGCGGCGGGCAATCCCGATACGATGGTCGAGCGGCTGGGCCTTACCGGGGTGCAGTTCATCAATGTGCGCAATGGCTGTGCGGCGGGCGGATCGGCTCTATTCAGCGCGCAGATGGCGATCAAGTCGGGTGATTTCGACCTCGGCATCGCGGTCGGCTTCGACAAGCATCCGCGCGGCGCTTTCGATGCGAAGCCTGCCGAATACGGCCTGCCTGACTGGTATGGCGAAGCCGGCTACATGGTCACCACGCAGTTCTTCGCGATGAAGATCATGCGCTACATGGAACTGCACGGCATCTCGCGCGACAGCCTGGGCCGCGTGGCCGAAAAGGCGTTCCGCAATGGTGCCCACGCGCCCCACGCGTGGCGGCGCGAGCCGATCGATCTGGAGACGATCCTCCAGGCACCGATGATCAGCGATCCGTACAGCAAATACATGTTCTGCTCGCCCGCCGAGGGCGGGGTCGCGCTGATCCTGGCGAGCGAGCGCAAGGCGCGTGAACTTGGCTGCAAGCCGATCCGGCTGAAGGCGGCGACGATGCGGACCCGCCCGCCGGGCAGTTTCGAGGTCTTCGCGCCCTCGATCGATATCGAACGCGGCGGAACCGCCACCGCGCTGGCCAGTGCGGCGGCGTTCGAGGCGGCGGGGATCGGTCCGGACGAGATCGACATCGCGCAATTGCAGGACACCGAAGCGGGCGCGGAAATAATGCACATGGCCGAGAACGGCTTTTGTGCCGACGGCGAGCAGGAGGCCTGGCTGGCCGAGGGGGTAACCGCGATCGACGGGCGGCTTCCGGTCAACACCGATGGCGGCTGCATTGCGTGCGGCGAACCCATCGGGGCGAGCGGCCTGCGGCAGGTCTACGAAAATGTCATTCAGCTGCGCGGCGATGCCGGGGCGCGACAGGTGCCGGGCGATCCCAAGACCGCCTACAGCCATGTCTATGGCGCACCCGGCGTTTCCGCCGTGACGATCCTGGAGCGATAGATGGATATTGCGCTGACCAAAGAAGAAGAGCGCTTCCGCAGCGAGCTTCAGGAGTGGCTGAAGGCCAATCTCACCCCCGAGCTCAAGCGTGGGGCGAGGCTTTCGCCCGGCGTCTTCGCAGAGCCCGACGTGGCGGTTCCGTTCATGGCGAAGCTCAACGAAGAAGGCTGGCTGGCCTACCAGTGGCCCGAGGCGCATGGCGGGACCGGCTGGTCCGCGACCAAGAAGTACATCTTCGAAAAGGAACTCGCGCTCGCAGGCGCGCCCAACTCTGCGGTCATGGGGACCAAGCTGGTCGCGCCGGTGCTGTGGACCTTCGGCAGCGATGCGCAGAAGGACTACTACCTTCCCCGCATTCTCTCGGGCGAGGACTACTGGTGCCAGGGTTTCTCCGAACCCGGTTCGGGTTCGGACCTCGCCAGCCTCTCGTGCCGCGCGCGGCGCGACGGCGATAAATACGTGGTCGACGGATCGAAGATCTGGACCACCCATGCGCAGTTTTCCAACCGCATGTTCGCGCTGGTCCGCACCGATAACAGCGGCAAGAAGCAGGCGGGTATCAGCTTCCTGCTGATCGATCTCGACACGCCGGGGATCAGCGTGCGCCCGATCCACAACATCGCCGGCGATCACGATGTGAACCAGGTGTTCCTCGAGAATGTCGAGGTACCGGTCGAGAACCTCGTCGGGGAAGAGGGCGCGGGCTGGGCCATCGCCAAGTTCCTGCTGGAGAACGAGCGCGGCGGATCGTGCCATGCGCCAAAGCTCGGCCATGCGCTCGACGTGATCGAACGCGCGGCAGCCGACATGCCCGATAGCGCTGGCGGTACGCTGGCCGATGATCTCGCTTGGCGGCGGCGGGTCGCGCGGCTGCGGTTGCGGCAGGAAGCGCTCGAAATGATCGAACTCAAGATCCTCGCCAATGTTGCCAAGGGACGCGATCCCGGTCCGCAGACCTCGCTCACCAAGCTCATCGCATCCAGCCTCAACCAGGACATCGATCTGCTGGCGGTGGATCTGTACGGCCCGCGCGCCTTGCAATTGCCGGTCGAGAGGCCGCTATACGGCGAGGATGTGCCCGAGCCGATCGGATCGGAGGACGCGCAGGTTGCGATGGCACGCTATCTCAACAGTCGTGCTTGGAGCATCTTCGGCGGCACCAACGAAGTGCAGTCGACAATTATAGCAAAAACCGTGCTCGGCATGTGAGCGCGAGGGAGAGAGAACCATGCAATTGAGCCGTGAGCAGCTGCTACAGGCCTATCGAAGGATGGCCACGATCCGGGCGTTCGAGGAACGTCTGCACGATGTGATCGCCACCGGCGAGGTCGCCGGGTTCACCCACCTCTATTGCGGCCAGGAAGCGGTCGCCGTGGGCGTGTGCGAACATCTCGATACCGAAGACAAGATCGTCTCCACCCACCGTGGCCATGGGCACTGCCTCGCCAAGGGCTGCGATGTGCAGGGGATGATGAAGGAGATCTGGGGCAGCACCGAAGGCCTGTGCAAGGGCAAGGGCGGCTCCATGCATATCGCCGATGTCGACAAGGGAATGCTGGGTGCCAACGGCATCGTCGGCGCAGGCGCGCCGATCGCGGTTGGCGCGGCGCTGTCCAACAAGCTCGACGGGGAAGGCCGCGTCGCGATCGCCTTCTCGGGCGACGGGGCGTGCAACCAGGGCACGACCTTCGAAGCGATGAACATGGCGGTCGTCACCAACGCGCCGTGCATCTTCGTGTTCGAGAACAACCACTATTCCGAACATACCGGCGATGACTACGCGGTCGGCACCGCCAACGACATTGCCAGCCGCGCAGAAGCCTTCGGCATGCGCGTGTGGCGCGCGGACGGCTGCGATTTCTTCGCTGTCTATGAGACCATGCGCGAACTGCTCGAATATGTCCGTGCCGGCAACGGCCCGGCGGCGGTCGAGTTCGATACCGAGCGCTTCTACGGCCACTTCGAAGGCGACCCGCAGAACTATCGCGGCGACGGCGAACTCGACCGGATCCGCAAGGAACGCGACTGCCTGCAGATCTTCCGCCGCCGCGCCACCGAAGCGGGGCTGCTGGAAACCGACGCGCTCGACGAACTCGACAAGGCGGCGCACGCCGATGTCGAGGCGGCGGTGGAGGCGGCACGCGCCGCCCCCCGGCCGACCGCCGAGGATGTCCTCACCGATGTCTATGTCACTTATTGAAGAGCGCTGAGCTATGGCTGAAATGATGTATCGCGACGCGGTTCGCGAAACGATCCGCGAAGAAATGGCCCGCGACGAAAGCGTCGTGGTGCTTGGCGAAGACGTGGTCGGGGGCATGGGGACCGCTGGCGGGCCGGAGGCGATCGGCGGTATCTGGTCGACCTCTACCGGGCTGTTCGAACAGTTCGGCGCATCCCGCGTGATCGACACGCCGATCTCCGAAAGCGCGATCGTGGGCACTGCCGGCGGCCTCGCGCTCAGCGGCAAGCGCCCGGTGGCCGAGCTGATGTTCGCCGACTTCATCGGGGTCAGCCTCGACCAGTTGTGGAACCAGATCGGCAAGTTCCGCTACATGTTCGGCGGCAAGACGCGCTGCCCGGCGGTGATCCGCATGGCTTATGGCGGCGGGTACAACGCCGCGGCGCAGCACAGCCAGTGCGTCCACCAGATCCTGACCGGGATGCCGGGCCTCAAGGTGGTCATGCCATCCACGCCCGAAGATGTGCGCGGCCTGCTGCGCACCGCCATTCGCGGCGACGATCCGGTGATGTTCCTTGAGCACAAGGCGCTTTACGGCGTCTCGGGCGAAGTGCCCGAGGGCGATTACACGATCCCCTTCGGCCATGCGCGTCAGGTGACCGCGGGCGAGGATGTGACGGTGATCGCCACCGGCATGATGGTCGGCGTGGCCGAAGCCGCGGCGGAGCGGATGGCCGAAGACGGCATCGGCGTCGACCTGCTGGACCTGCGCACGACCAGCCCGATGGACGAGGAAGCGATCCTCGACTCGGTCGAGGTGACCGGACGTCTGGTGATCGTCGACGAGGCCCCGCCGCGCTGCAATCTGGCGACCGACATTGCCGCGCTGGTTGCGCGCAAGGCGTTTTCCAGCCTGCGTGCCCCGGTCGAGATGGTCACTGCGCCGCACTCGCCCGTGCCCTTCGCGCTCGAGCTGGAGCAGGCATACCTGCCGTCCGACGACCAGGTCGAAGCCGCGGTTCGCAAAACACTCGATTATCGCTGAGGAGGCGGATGGAATGACCGATCTGCGCGCCTTTTGCATGCCCAAATGGGGCATCGAGATGACCGAGGGAACGCTTGCCGAATGGATGGTGGGCGAAGGCGACGCCTTCAAGAAAGGCGATCTGCTGTGCCTGATCGAAACCGACAAGATCACCAACGAGGTCGAGGCCGAGAAGGACGGCGTCGTTGAACGGATCGTGGTGAAGGCGGGCGGCGATGCCGAAGCCGTCGGCAGCCTGCTCGCCGTGTTCGGCGATGGTAGCGCCGATGCGGAAGCGATCGACAGCTTCGTTGCCGGGTTCAAGCCGACCTCCGCGCTGGGGAGCGTCCGCAAGAAGAAGCCCGCCGCACAGAAGGTGGCGGACGATCAGCCCGTGCCGCCCAAGGATGCGAGTGGCGGCGAAAAGAAGCCGGTAAAGATCGACACCAATCGCCCCATCAGCCCCGAAGCGCTCAAGTTCGCCGAGGCCGAGGGCGTGGACATTTCGGGCATCGAGGGGTCGGGTCGCGAGGGCCGGATTACCTTGCAGGACGTCCAGCAGGCGGCGCGCCCGGCGCGTACGCCGCAACTGCGCGGTCCGGTCGATCATCCGGAGGAGAACCTTGAGGTGTTCGCCTCTCCGCTCGCCCGGCGGATCGCCTCGCAGAACGGGGTCGATCTGGCCCCGGTTGAAGGCACCGGCCCGCGCGGACGGATTCGCAAGGCCGATGTGCTCAAACTGCTGGAAGGGCAGGGCACCGCCAGCGACGCGCCGTTCGTGCCGGTCGACAACAGGCCGGATATCGAGCCCTTCGATCGCGTGCGCAAGGTGGTCGCCAAGCGGCTCACCGCGGCCAAGCAGGACATCCCGCATTTCTACCTGCGGACGTCGGTCTGCGCCGATCCGGTTATCGCGCTGCGCCGTCACGCCAATCTGGTGCTGGGCAGCAAGGCCTCGCTCAACGATTTCGTGGTGATGGCGGCGGCGCGTGCGCTGCGGCGCCATCCAGAGGTCAACGTGCAGCTGCATGGCGAGGAGATCCATCGTTTCCCCCACGCCGATGTTTCGGTTGCGGTTGCCTCGCCCAATGGGCTGATGACGCCGATCGTGCGGCAGGCCGACCGGCTCGGCATCGGGCAGATCGCAAAGGCGACCCGTGCGCTGATCGACAAGGCGGAGGCGGGCCGGCTGGGCTACGACGATCTCGACGGCGGGACTTTCACCGTGTCCAACCTCGGCATGTTCGGGATCGAGAATTTCGATGCGATCATCAATCCGCCGCAGGCCGCGATCCTCGCGGTCGGAACCGCCTCGTGCGTGCCGACCGAGGGCGAGAATGGGGCAATCGCGTTCGAGACGCGTATCTCGCTGACCCTGTCGGTCGATCACCGTGCGATCGATGGTGCGGCGGGGGCGAAGTTCCTCGCCACCTTCAAGACCCTGTTCGAGAACCCCGAGGAATTGTTCGCCTGAGCAAAGTCCATCGGGGCGTGACTGCTGGAGAAGAACCAATGCCCAAGCCTGGAAGTCTCACCGCTCTGGGGCCGTGCGAACAGCTCGCCTACGTGCCGAGCGATTTCGACGCGGCGCTGAAATACTGGACCGAGACGATGGGGGTCGGCCCCTTCTTCCTGTTCGAGAACATTACGCTGGAGAACATGCGTTATCGCGGCGAGCCGACCGATGCGCGTTTCTCTGTCGCGATGGCCTATTGGAACGACATCCAGATCGAGCTTTTCCGGCCCGAGAACGACGCGCCTGCCCATTATAACGGCGAATACGGGGTGAAAGACCGGCTGCACCACACGCTGGTGATCGTCGAGGATTTCGAGGCGGCGAAGAAAGCGGTCGGCGATGCGGGGGCCGAGATCATCGTCGAAGGCACCTTCGGCGGCGCGCGGGTCTATTATGTCGATCCCGGCGCGGGGCCGGGCGGGCTGCTGGAGATCCTCGAAAAGTCCGAGCAGGGCGAACAGCTTTTCACGATGATGCGCGATGCCGCGCGCGACTGGGACGGCCACGAGCCGCTTCGGACACTGGGATAGGCCCACGGGCCGGGGGAGTGGGACGATGAGCGCGCAGCCAATACCGGATCACGTCCCGGCAGACCGGGTGGTTGATTTCAACGTGTTCGCGCCGCCCGGTGGGGAGCAGGATTTCTTCGCCGCGTGGAAATCCCTGCTCGGCGGCCCCGGCCTCGTCTGGACAACCGAAAACGGCGGGCACTGGATCGGCGCCTGCGGAGAAGTGGTGCGCAGCCTGTGGGGCGACGCGGAGCGCTTTTCCAATGAAGCGCTTGCGGTAACTCTTGGCCTCGGCGAGGTGATGGAGTTCATCCCGCTCCAGCAGGACCCTCCCGAGCACAAGCCGTTCCGCATGGCGGTGATGAAGGGCTTCGCGAATAACCACGTCGTCGCGATGGAGCCGCTGGTCCGCGAACAGGCGCGCCTGCTCATCGAAGGGCTGATGGGCAAGGGCGGGTGCGAGTTCATGTCGCAATTCGCCGAAATCCTGCCGATCCATATCTTCCTGACGCTGAGCGGTGTTCCGCCAGAAGACCGCGCCAAGCTGCGCCCGCTGGGCCAGCAGCTGACCCGGCCCGACGGATCGATGACGGTTGTCGAACTGCGTGACGCCGCCGATGCCTATCTGGAGCCCTATATCCGCGAACGGCTGGCCAATCCGGGCAGCGACCTGTTCAGCCGGATCCTCTCGGTCCCGATCGAGGGGCGCGCCTGGACCTTCGACG
>Ga0114909_1000617_pt1 | contig 24570 bp, 15 predicted proteins | sample MalvireepMed_906_FD_87290 | JGI IMG/M metagenome (GOLD analysis project Ga0114909, IMG submission 87290) | Marine viral communities from the Global Malaspina Expedition - Malaspina viral metaG DeepMed_906 | ecosystem: Environmental > Aquatic > Marine > Oceanic | place: Mediterranean Sea...
CTGTTCTAGCAGTCACTTCAGCCGTAAAAAACTCTAACAGCCTTCGCTGTATTTTTTTACTTAGTTTACAATGGGTTATCTTCATAAAAGTAGTCTAGCATAGTGCTTATCTACTACAGCCCCATAAGATATTATCTTGAGTTAACTTTTCTTCAAGCTCAGAGTAACCTAAGTCATCAAAGGTGATGTAGTTTGTGTCATGACTGATGTTAGAGTATTCGAACTTCCTCACACATTCAATAAAGTATTCAATAAACCAGTATGGCCAGTGTTCTGGTTTGAATGGTGAGATCTCTCCTAACTGCGCATGATCAGACAGTCTATGCCAATTGCTGGCGCTTAAGTTAAGACTGTGCATACGCCAATCTTCAAAGCGGCATTGACTGACCTGCTCAACAGCAACGACGTCTACTTTTTTATGGTTCCTATCTTTAAATATTCTTTGCATAAGAGAAAATACAACGTCTTTTGCGCCTTCTAAGCATTGAAGGAAGCTTTTTTCATCATTGCATAGAAAACCTGCAATTTTATTATTTTTATTGTAGACATGCGAGTGTCTTTGGATATGCTCAAATACAGATCTATCGGTGGTATTAACTCTACTAACATAGATGAGTCTTACAAGGGAGGTTGATGCAACGTCCTTCATAGATTCTTCCAGTTTGCTATGGCTGGCTATATTCATTCTTGTCCTTGTTTAGTGATCTATCCCAATATCTTATTGAGCCCGCTCTTCATTATTTTAGATGATTTTTGAATCCTAAGTTTGTTGAGCTGTGCGAGAGTTTTGCTTCTACGTCCATATTTTCAAGATTAAGGGGTAAAAGCTTTAGCTAAGTTGTGTGAGTGTTTCAGGCCTTGTACCAAATAGTTTTAATCTCAATAATTCACCAAGCATAAAGCCGCCCAAGCGAGCCTTTTAATCAGGCAGCTTTGGCGGCTTTTTAGGTTTTGGCAAAGGTGTTTTGGCATCGACAGTAGACTTGCCGTCAGCATCCGCATGATTTGACTTGTGACCAACAGTATCCTCATTATCGATGGTATTGAGCGTCTTGGTGACTTTGTCATATTGGATATCGTCGGTATAAGGCGTGCTATTTAGCTCTTCATCTGCCAGACCATCATCAAGATTGACAACCTTCTTAGGAGAGTTGTGAGGTTGGGTGTGATCGCCTTGTGGTTGACTGTCATAGTATATGTCTGTACTCGCTTCCGCGTTTTGCGCTACTGCTTGCTTAGACTCGGGTAATATTCTGACATCAGACAATCGGCGTACCACATAATTGCTTGGTATGGCTTTTCCATTTTTTTGTGCTGAAGTGTCATCAAATATCATGTGACCTTGACTATCGATTCGTGCATATTTCATTGGCTTGTCGCGTGGCCAGAAAAAGTCAGAAGGATGGCTAATGATATGTCCAAAAACTAGCTTTGTGAGACGACTCCATTCAAAGAAACGCACTTCTTTTGAACGTAAAGCAACAAATAACGCCAGCGAAAAACTGACTATCAAGTTGACCATACCAATAAGCGCCACACCCAATATAGAAATCAGAATGAGGCTCCAGCTGATGTCATCAGCAGATATATTGAACAATCCGTGTGCCAAGTTCGCTGATGCAAAAGCAATGTGGCGAATATCAATTGGTAAGCCGAATATGTAGCCGATGGTTGCTGTACTACCTAAGAAAACCCCGAATAAAAAGTTACCCATGATAGCGCCCAAGTTCGCTTCTATAAAGCCGCCTAAGCGCTTAAGCCATGATACAGGCAGTATATATTGTAGTAGTTTATGGCGTTGAATACGCGCACCTACTTTGTTATAGACCGCTAAATTGTCGTAATAACCGGCGATCAAACCCGCTAAGAACAAATATACGCCAGCGATAGCCGCATGAGGAAGCGCTAATGAGTGAAATGGATCCAAGTCATGGAGTAGATGACCTGCTTTTTCGGTACCAATCATCGGTGCGCCTGTGTACTGTAACCAAGCAAAAGAGATGATAAGTGCAACGGGTATCGCTAACATAACGTTGCCCATGATAGCGATGAACTGAGTACGTAAAATATCAACGACCAACTCTGATAGCTTATTTAGCTGATGAGACTTCTTGCCAGAGCCTTCAGATATAGTAGAAGCAATAGCAGCAGCGGTCATGGCTGGTTGCTTGGTAGCGACCGTTCCGCGAATCACGTGAATGAACACAAAGCCCAAGCCATAAATCATACTGTTAATAAATGCTCGACCCATCGGTGCGAGCGCCAATTGGTAAGCCAGTATTTTTATGGTGGCCATAAAGGCAATGACAAAACCGCCAATAGAGGCCTTTTTGAGCATCTTTTGATAGCCAGTCTTATCGGTGCTGATATAGTGTTCACCCACGCGACTGGCATTTTCAGTGACTTTACGTGACAGCAGTTTTGTGTTGTTATCAATCAAATGGCCAATGCTATAGCGGCGATTGGTAGTGGTGATCAGGGTCTGGATCAACTCAATGACGGCGCGATCTCTTCTTTGATTGTCGTCTGTGACAAGTTCTGTCAAGATACGCATGCGCTGCAAGCTTTGATCTAAGCGCAGCATCATATTGGTCAAACGAATAGAAATACCTGTTTTGTAGATCCGTTTGCGGATAGTCGCAACGATATCTTCGCATTGCTCAATCATAACCAGCAATGGCGCTGGATCAACGGCTTGCTCTGGGGTAATGTCGGTTAAGGTATCAAGCTCGTGCGCTTGTCTATATTGATTAACAAAGAGCACCGCTTCTTGGTTTTGAGCAACAAAAGAAGCAGAGTAGTTGAGCATCTGCGGATAAGAATCCATCAAATCAGGATGTAAGCCAAGACCGCTGATGCGATAAGACAAAATAATAATCGCATTCAAAATACTGTTTTTTGCCGTGGCAACCAAGTCTAGGTGTTTTTCTTCCACCCTCAGAAGCTGCACGAGTTCGTCCCATTTTTTTGTCTCAATATTGGCAAGCCAGCGCTCATCAGTACGCTTATCAAACAAGTAACCAACCAGTTCAACGACGGAGTCATCTTGAGGGAGTATCGGCAAAAACCGATGTCCGACCAATCGTCTTAAGCTATTAAAGAATCCTTGATCCGACATAATACCTGTATCGGTATATAGCGAGATTTGACGATATTGGATAATCAATTTCAGGACAAAGCTAGAGAGTCCATCGCCGTATTCTGGATGTTGATGGAGAATATCAATAAGGGTTTGAATGTTTTGGTTGGCTAAAGCAGGTTCTTTGTCGCTGACTCGTAGTTCATCGATCAAGCGTTTGAGCACCGCAGGATCGGGCACATCACTTAGGGCTGTAATCTGTTGTAATATGCGTTTTAATTCTGACACGTCGCACCCTTTATTGTGGTTGTTTCAATCGTTTTTATTATTTAACACTGTGCATGATATTGTTAGGAATCATGGCTTTTTATGGCACTTAAGTGACACCTTATCTTGCGCTATTTTAATCGTAACCACGCATCGATAGTGAATTATTTTGTTAGCAGTTATTTTGCCAAAAAAAAGGACAGTCATTGAACTGTCCTTTTTTCATGGTTTTATCGGGTCTTCATAATGAGCATTTAGCTGGCTGGTACATCAAAGTAGTCAAGATCAAAGTTCATCATCGGGTCACTACCAGCTTTGACCATCTGTGCATGCGCATTGATACGTGGCAAGATACGGCCAACGAAATAATCAGCAAGCTTGGCTTTGTTGGTGTAGAACTCACCCTCTTTGCCATTGGCGGCCTCGACCATCAACGCAAACATGTATGAGTAAGCAAGGTAGCCAAACGCATGCATGTAGTCAACCGCGCAGCCATTGATTTCGTTTTTGCGTTCGCCAATATTGTTCAGCACCGTTGTGGTGAGCTCTTCAATCGTATCCGCTGCATCTAAAGTAGCTTGTTTGATACCATGATCCGCTTGCATATTGTTAACAAAATCACGAATCTCACCCAAGAAATGGGTGACATATTTGCCGTTATTTTTTGCCACTTTACGGCCTAACAGATCAAGTGCCTGAATACCGTTGGTGCCTTCATAAATCTGCGCAATACGAGTATCACGAACGATTTGCTCCATACCCCATTCGCGGATATAACCATGACCGCCAAATACTTGCTGGCAATCAACCGTGGCTTCTAGTGCTTTGTCGGTTAAGAAGGCTTTGGCAACTGGCGTCAGTAGGGCAACGCGCGCCGCCGCGGCTTGAGCGGCCTCTGGGTCAGTACTAAACTTTTCTTCGTCAAGGTTTTTGGCGACATACATGGCAAAGCAGCGTGACGCTTCGGTGTTGGCTTTGGCATTTAGCAGCATGCGGCGCACATCAGCATGGTGGATGATGGCATCGGCAGGTTTTTCTGGGCTTTGGATTTGAGTGTCACTGCGACCCTGACCACGGTCATTGGCGTATAATGCTGCGTTTTGATAAGCCAGCTCAGAGCCACCAAGACCTTGCAGACCCATGGTCACACGCTCATAGTTCATCATAATAAACATAGAAGATAATCCGGTGTTTTCTGCGCCAACCATCCAGCCTTTGGCGTTATCAAAGTTCATCACGCAAGTGGCAGACGCTTTGATACCCATTTTGTGCTCGATAGAGCCAACCGCCAAGGTGTTGCGCTCGCCCAAGCTACCATCTTCATTGACCAAGAATTTTGGCACGACAAACAATGAAATGCCTTTTGAGCCTTCTGGCGCATTGGGGGTTTTTGCCAATACCAAATGAATGATATTGTCAGTGAGGTCATGCTCACCACCAGTGATAAAGATTTTGGTACCAGAGATATTATAGCTACCATCATCGTTTGGCACGGCTTTGGTTTTGATGATACCGAGGTCAGTACCCGCATGCGGCTCTGTCAAGCACATGGTACCAGACCATTCACCGTTATACATTTTTTCTAAGTAAGTCTGTTTTTGTTCTTCAGAGGCAGCGGCATTCAGACACAGCGTTGCACCGACGGTTAGGTTAGGGTATAGGGCAAACGATTGGTTGGCCGTAAAAACCATCTCTTCGGTGAGCATGGTAACCATTTTCGGGAAGCCTTGACCGCCGTATTCAGCGTTACCGCTTAAGCCAACCCAGCCTGATTCAGCATACTGTTTGTACGCGTCTTTAAAACCTGTTGGCGTAGTAACAACGCCGTCACCCTCAAAGGTTGCACCTTCTTCGTCACCGCTACGGTTGATAGGCAACAAAACGTTTTTTGACAGTTTTGCCATTTCTTCTAAAATCATATCGACGGTTTCGGTATCGACATGAGCTAGGTTTTCGTTATTTTGCCAAAATTGTGGCGCTTTAAATACATCATTTAATATAAAACGCATGTCATTAAGAGGGGCGTTATAAACAGCCATAAACATTCCTTTGGTTTAAATAGATAAAATTGGAGTTGTTAAGATTATCAACTGTTCTCTTGATGTAACCTTAGCGATTCATGTTCAAAGTTTAACAAATAAGCTTGTAGGCGGGTGTATTTCTTCGTGAATTGTGCGTGCACCAAAAGTTAGCAGCCACTATTGCAGTCATTGAGTAGGTTTTGGACAGAGCAACTACTTATAAAAAGCACGCGACTGGTTGCTATCAACGATCATAATCAGCATAGTAAGACCCATACCAAAAAAATCGGCAACACAGCTTGGTATGTTGCCGATAAAAATACGATATGAGAGGGATTTGGGGCTAATTAAAAAGCAAACTGGTCTACATCCATGCTCATGTATGGCTCAACGCCTGTGCTGATACGCTGTACATAGGTCGTGGTGCGTGGTAGTAGTTTAGTGAAATAGAACTGAGCCGTTTTAACCTTGGCATCATAGAATGCTTTTTCACCAGTGCCGTCGGCAATAGCGGTTTGAGCAACCAATGCCATACGCGCCCATAAATAAGCCAAAGTTACATAACCACTAAAGTACATGTAATCAACCGCGGCAGCGCCAACAGCGTCTGGGTTTTCGGTGGCTTGCATGCCAATACGTGATGTTAGATCACCCCATTCTTTGACATGTTTGGCAAGCGGGCGGATGAACTGACCCATCTCGTCATTGTCTTTGTGCTCTTGGCAGAACGTCTGGATAATTTTGACAAAGTTTGCAAGTAGTTTGCCTTGCGAGCCCAGCACTTTACGTCCAAGAAGATCAAGAGCTTGGATCTCAGTGGTGCCTTCGTATAGGCAAGCAATACGGGTATCACGGACGTTTTGCTCCATGCCCCATTCACTGATAAAGCCATGACCACCATACACTTGGACGCCGTGATTGGCAGCTTCGAGCCCCGTTTCAGTCAAGAAAGCTTTAGCAATCGGTGTCAATAGTGACAGCATTTGGTCAGCAAACTTCAGGTCATCGCCTTCGCCTTTGGCAACGGTATCGGCAAAGTGTGAGAGGTAATAAACCAATGCGCGACCACCTTCGGCAAAGGCTTTTTCGGTCAACAGCATGTTGCGAACGGCTGGATGAACGATGATTGGGTCAGCGACTTTTTCTGGCGCTTTGGCACCTGATAGTGAGCGCATCGCTAGGCGGTCTTTTGCGTAAGTCAATGAGCCTTGGAACGCGTACTCTGCTGCAGTCAAACCTTGAACTGCTGTACCGATACGAGCGACGTTCATAAAGGTAAACATGCACTGTAAACCGCGGTTTTCTGGGCCAATCAAGTAGCCTTTTGCACCATCAAAGTTCATCACGCAAGTCGCTGAGGCTTTGATACCCATTTTGTGCTCAATAGAGCCACAGACGACGTTGTTGTTTTCGCCAAGGCTGTTGTCTTCATTGACCAACACTTTAGGTACGATAAACAGTGAGATGCCTTTGGTGCCAGCAGGCGCGCCTGGTAGACGGGCTAGAACGATATGAATGATGTTGTCGGTGAGGTCGTGCTCGCCTGCTGAGATGAAGATTTTTTGACCGGTGATGCTATAAGTACCGTCATCATTTGGCTCAGCTTTGGTACGGATAATACCCAAGTCAGAGCCTGCGTGGGCTTCTGTCAAGCACATGGTGCCTGACCATTCGCCGGTGACCATTTTTTCTAGGTAAGTTTGTTTTTGCTCATCAGTGCCATGGTGCTCGATGGTTTGAATTGCGCCATGCGATAGGCCAGGATACATAGAAAATGACCAGTTAGCCGTACCGACCATCTCATTGATGACCGTTGATAGTGAGAACGGCATGTTTTGACCACCAAACTCTTCTTCAGCAGATAAAGCAGGGAAGCCAAGCTCACAGTACTGCTTATAAGCTTCTTTAAAGCCTTTTGGCGTGGTGACCTTACCATTGTCAAACTTACAGCCTTCTGCATCGCCGCTTTGGTTCAGTGGTGACAACTCGTTTTCAGCAAAGCTTGCAGCCATTTCAAATAGGCTGTCCATTAGCTCGCGGTCAGCTTCTTGGAACGCTGGTAATGTTTTGTAGTGGCTTTCACTATCGAGTAGTTCATGCATCACGAACTGAATATCACGTAAGGGCGCTTTGTATTGCATAACTTCCTGTCCTTTTTAGAATGTAACCGATCATAGCCAACAATGAGCATATGGCCGCACTATCCTCTAGTGCGTTATTCTTACCTAGCCAGTCTGGAAATCTAAATAAATGATAAACAGTGAAGCAGGTCAACCATGCTATCGATTACATAAAATAGTGTTGAAAAGAGTGGTGATTGTCAGAGTCAAAGAAAGATTAAATGTGCTCTAACAAATTCACTATAAAAGATAGGCTTTCATTAGCGATTATACAAGTTTGGTGAAAGCACTGATAAGTCATGAACCTGTCTTGCATCGATTGTGCAATCAACGTTAGGCCTCAATCTGAATCATTAATAACCCTATGAAACATTGACCGATATACAATAGGACAGATCAAAGATTCAGAGTTATATCAGCCAATTTTCATCATAAAAATAACGTTCACATAAAGAAAAACCGCTTTAGAGTCAAAGTCGCCAATAAACGGTTTTATGATACCCAGAAAACAAGAGCTATTCGGTGGCATACTGTTTGACCAGCATCTCAGTGGCCACATCAGCGGGCACAGGTTTGCCAAACCAATAGCCTTGTCCATTTTTGCAGCCCATATCGAGCAACACATCGCGCTGCTGTTCGGTTTCTATACCTTCTGCCACCACATGCATGTTTAGAGCATCTGCCAAGTCTAGAATGGCTTTTACAATGGCATGCTGAGTACGGTCGGTATCAATTTTTGAGATAAAACTTTTATCAATTTTGATAAAGTCAAAGGGGTAGTCTTGCAGATAACTCAAGGATGCATAGCCCGTACCAAAATCATCTAAGGCAAGACGGACGCCCAATTCTTTGAGAGAGTTGAGTTGTTTTCTGACATCATCATGGCGCTGAATCAAAGAGGATTCAGTCACTTCGATATGCAACTGACACGCCGCAATATTGTGCTCTACCAATAGGCCGCTCACCATGTCAAAAAATTCAGGATGACTAAATTCGGCCGCATCGGCATTGATGCAGATATGCTGACAAAACCCTTGCTGTTGCCATTCAGATAACTGCTTGGCAATCTTGTTAGCCATCTGTGAAAACAGCTCAAACGAGAGCTTATGGGTCAAAATAGCATCGATAAAATGTTTTGGTTTTAGTAGACCGCGAGTGGGATGTTGCCAGCGAACTAGGGCTTCAAACCCTGTGATAATCCCCGTATCCAATAAGAATTTTGGTTGATAATACGGTATGAACTGTCCTTCAGCCGATGCTGCTCTCAGATCGGCTTCTAACTGTAGGCTACCTGAAGTGGCTTCCTCAATCGTTTTGTCATACCAACGGATATCATCGCCGCCGTGTTGTTTGACATACTGTAAGGCTTTTTCTGCTTTGCTCAACAGTCCTGTTACCTGAGCATCATTTTTGGGAAAGTAACTGACGCCTACAGAAATATGGCAGTAGATATTTGAATTTGTGGCCGCGTTTCCATTCATTGTGAAGGGTATCTCGCACATCTGCATGAGCGTATCTAATTGATGACGTACCATATTGCCATCTTGACACTCAAACAATAACGCAAAGTCATCCCCGCCAAAGTGGGAAAAGCAGCGTAAATGCTCTAAATGGAGCTCTTTGATACGTTTCACAAACTTCTGTATTAAAGTGTTTATTCCCTCAGATCCCAGCAAGCTTGCCAGATTGCGATAGCGGTCTATATTGAGACGTACAATCACAACTTCTTGATAGGTGTCTAATAAAACGTCACTGGCCTGACTCAAAAACACTTTGCGATTGGGCAATCCAGTGAGTTGATCGTAGTTGAGTAAATGAGCAACCTGCTTTTTGTCTTTAACGACGGCAGACATGTCACGTAGCATACCTACATGAAACACCGTTTGGTCGATACAAATTTTACGATAGGTGATTTGGCAATCGATCGTCTCACCATAGCGATTGGCCATGGAAAAATCCAACTTGTAGAAACCTGACTCTCTTAAATTATCCTTAATCTCTTTTAGGATAAGCTGCTCTTCTTCTGACAAAAATTCAGCCGCGTAAATACCGAGTGGACGACCGACCAAAAAGGATTCTTTATAGCCAATCATAAGCTCATAGCTGGCATTGACAGATAGATAGCGTAAATTACTGTCTAGCACAAAAATAGCATCTTCGATCTGCTCACACAGTTGGGCCATGAGTCGCTGTTTAATCGATACTGGAATGGGGTCAAAGTTGCTCATAATAATGTTTCACAAAAAATAAAGGCTTATAAAAAATAAGTACTGTGATTCAATTTACTAAATTAAAACTAAGATCACTTTTGATTCTACAGAGTATAAAACAAAAGTTCTATTTTAAAGTGTCTATAAATGATAGTAAATCTCATTAATAATACTGATTTTAACCATACAAAGCGAGTAAAGTAGTCAATGCAACCACGGGTGCTGTCTCTGTACGTAATACCCTACTGCCAATTTGCCAAGGCATAAAACCTACAGATTCGGCTTTTTGACATTCATCGTCACTGAGACCTCCTTCAGGACCAATCAATAGTTCAATATAGGGAGACTCTTGCTTGAGAACTGAGGCCAGTTTCTCGGGTTTTGCAGGTTGTCCTGCTGCTGGCACACTCATCTGCATACGTAGATTTGCAGCGCTACGTAGCACTTGATAATAAGTGTCTTGGCTGAGTATAGAGACGATAGGACTGACCAATGTTGCTGTATTCAACGCATCAGACGCAGGTTGATTCAGCCATTCATTGATAGATAGTGGGGCAAGTATCAGAGGTGGGCGATTCAGGCCGCATTGCTCGCAGGCTGCTATAGCGACTTGTTGCCAGTGAGCCAGTTTTTTCTCGATTTGTGCAGGTTTCAGATTGACCTCGCCATGATGACTACTAAGCAGTTGAATAGCCGTGACGCCAAGCTCGGTTGCTTTTTGTACCGCATAATCCATACGCTCGCCGCGACTCATTACTAAGCCGATTTTACTAATAATAGGCGCCGTACGATCATCCTTTAGATGAGTGAGGAGGGTAGCCGTCGCGTTTTTTTTACTGATTGCTTTTAGCTCTACTTTATATTCACCACCAAATCCATCGAACAAGATACCTTGATCACCGATATTTGCACGCAGCACTCGGCACCAATGATGGACGATGCTGTCTGGCAACTCAACGTGGCTCCCTAGAGGTAGGTCACCCAACTTAGGTAAAGGCATAGCATCAATATTGTCGTTATTAATGGCATAAAAAAAACGTCGCACTTGGTCTTATTCCTATTATTTGATTGTGAGTGGTTATTATTGACCCAATAGAATATCACTTGATGCCACGAAAGGCATTCCTTTTATGATACTTACTGCCAGATAACAGCGCTCAACGGATAAACGACATTATCATATAGTCAGAAAAATTTAAGAAATACATTAAGATGAAATGTGTTTTTTGATACATGAATGTCCAGTAGATAAAATTTTCCAATAAAAAAACTGGCACTCCGAAGAGCGCCAGTTAGTTATAAATTCATTATATACTTGTTTAATTATCAAGATTATCAAGTATTAAACAGTAAGTCCTAATGCTTCAACCAAGCGTTTATTTGGCTCAACTTTGTTCATGCTATAAAAATGCATGGCTGGCACGCCTTCGCTCATTAAGCGCTCACATAAGCGATACACCACATCAAAACCAAACTCGCGAATAGATTTGCTGTCATCGCCAAAATCCGCCAATTGCTTGCGCACATAACGCGGAATATCAGCGCCGCAGCTATCAGCAAAGCGTATCAGGTTACTAGAGTTGGTGATCGGCATGATGCCAGCTACCAATGGCTGGGCAATGGTATCGATACCGCGTTTTTCTAACGTGTCACGCAAATACAGATAGCTGTCTGCATTGTAGAAAAACTGCGTAATTGATGCATTGGCACCAGCGCGGTACTTATTCACCAAGTTGTCAACATCAAACTCAAAGCTACGCGCTTGTGGATGCATCTCAGGATAGGCCGCCACTTCGATATGGAAGTGATCGCCTGAGTACTCACGAATGAACTTGACCAAATCTACTGCAAATGGCAGCTCACCCATACCCACCTGACCGGATGGCAAATCGCCACGTAGTGCGACAAGACGTCTGATGCCTAGGCTTTTATAAAACTCAAGTAACTCAGCGATTTGCGCTTTGTCATCGCCGATACAAGACATATGCGGCGCAATTTCAGTCTCACTGCGCGCACTTAGTGCTTGTACGATGTCTAAGGTACGGCTACGAGTTGACCCGCCCGCACCGTAGGTCACCGAAAAATACGCCGGTGACAACTTATTTAGCTCATCATAAGTGCTAAGAAGCTTTTCGTGACCTTGCTCAGTTTTTGCAGGAAAGAACTCAAAGGAGAAAGCAGGCTTACTCACAGTCAGGCTCCTTTTAGTATTTATAAGTGTCAGGTTTGAATGGACCTTCGACAGGCACACCCAAATATTCAGCTTGCTTTTGGGTCAGCTTAGTCAATGTACCGTTAAAGCCTGCAACCATAGCAGCGGCCACTTCTTCGTCCAACTTCTTAGGCAATACTTTTACGTATAAGTTATCAAAGCGCTCATCAGTCGGCAGATCAGCGAACTTTTCTTCGAACAGATACATTTGAGCCAATACTTGGTTGGCAAATGAGCCGTCCATGACGCGTGATGGGTGACCAGTAGCATTACCTAAGTTCACTAGACGACCTTCAGCAAGCAAGATCAAATAATCGTTTTCATCGTCTGAGCGGAATACTTGATGCACCTGTGGCTTGATCTCAACCCAGCGCCAGTTATCACGCATAAACTGAGTATCAATCTCGGTATCAAAGTGACCAATGTTACATACAACCGCACCAGGCTTAAGAGCAGCTAGCATATGACGGTCACAAACGTGATAGTTACCAGTCGTGGTGACAATCAAGTCTGTGTCTTCAAGCAAGCGTTTATTGATATTGTCCGCGCCGCCAGTGTTGTCACCGTCAATGTATGGTGATAATACTTCGAAGCCATCCATACATGCCTGCATGGCACAGATAGGATCCACTTCTGACACACGTACGATCATGCCTTCTTGGCGTAAGCTTTGCGTAGAACCTTTACCTACATCGCCGTAACCGATAACCAAAGCGCGGCGACCAGCAAGGAACATATCGGTAGCACGTTTGATAGCATCGTTTAAGCTATGACGGCAACCGTATTTGTTGTCATTTTTAGACTTGGTAACTGCATCGTTGACGTTGATGGCAGGCACCTTTAATGTACCTTTATTCAACATCTCAACCAAACGGTGTACACCAGTGGTGGTCTCTTCTGAGATACCATGGATAATATCGAGCATTTGCGGATAGTCATTGTGAACAAGAGCTGTCAAATCACCGCCATCATCTAAGATTAAGTTGGCATCCCACAGCTGACCTGAGGCTTCGCCGCCAACGTGTACTTGCTGGCGTAGGCACCATTCGTACTCTTCTTCTGTTTCGCCTTTCCACGCATAAACAGGGATGCCAGCAGCAGCAATCGCAGCAGCAGCATGGTCTTGGGTCGAAAAGATATTACATGAGGTCCAGCGGACTTCCGCACCTAGTGCGACTAGTGTCTCGATGAGGACAGCAGTCTGAATAGTCATGTGGATACAGCCAGCGATTTTCGCGCCTTTTAGCGGCTGGTCTGCTTCGTAGCGACGACGCAAGCCCATTAGGGCAGGCATTTCAGCTTCGGCAAGGGTAATTTCACGGCGGCCATAATCAGCAAGGCTGATGTCAGCGACTTTATAGTCAGTAAAAGAGGGATCGATCGTATGGGCAGAGGGTGTAGTAGACACTGCGTCCATAATATGCTCCTATCAGTGGTTAACGAATGATAAAAAGAATAAAAACGCAGGTGCCGTTGTTTGCGCTGTTGATGACCAAGAATAGGTAGCCAACAGTTAACCGAGCCTAACATAACCTGTGACTGCATAACGATAGAATGTTAATGCGGTAAATCACTGTTATGGCGCAACACCTCTCGGAGGTCGTTATTGTAATAGATGAGTGGTTAATTGTCACCTTTTGCTTGATATAAATAGTAAGCGTTTGGAGTATTTACTCATACAAAAAAAGGCCATCGATTGATGACCTTAATTTATTTTGATAATGATAGGATTTTTATACTGCTAGACAGGCTTAGAACCAGTTATAGGTTAAAGAGGTGAAAAAGTTAGTACCGTCAGTATTATAGCCAATATCTGTTATATAATCTTCGTTAGTGATGTTGTTTAAGCGTGCCGTCATAGACAAGTTATCAGTAAGCTTATAGTTACCACTGATGTTCAGCAATCCATAATTGTCTACAAATTGAGCGTCAGTATTGGTAATTCTGCTGTAATAGTCTCCCACATACTGATATTCAGCGCGTATATCTAAACTTGGTAAACGGTAGCCTATGTAGACTAATCCTTTATGTTCAGGACGATAAGGAAGGTGGTTACCACTGTAATCTATGGCATTCTGACTAAAATCTACTCTGCCAGTATAGTCACTCTTATCTTTAGCATCTTGATAGTCATAGCTACCACCAAATAAATAGCTATCAATAACCCAATCAGATGTTAATGATACACCTCTAATTTCAGCTTTATCTACATTGACAGCTGTGCCTTCTGGAAACGAAATTAGATCATCAACATCATTATAATAGCCAGTCAGCCGTGTAGCTTGTAATGGTGTGCTGTATTCAACAAAGGCTTCATAGTTGTCGCTGGTTTCCGGCTGTAGATCAGGGTTGCCACCATATCCAGGGTATATATCATTGAACGTAGGTGCGCGGAACCCTTTTGCGTAGCTGGTACCAATACGCCATTCAGGGTTAATATGGTAGGCGCCGCCGAAATTATAAGTGGTTTCATCACCATATTGTGAGTTGTCATCAAAACGTATATTAGCTTGGGCATCGAACTGGTTAGTTGCCAAAACATAGCCTAAAAAGGTACTGGTCACATCGCGATCATCAATGTCATATTCACTACTATCTAGGCTTTGATTTAGGTACTCAACGCCGTAAACGCCTTGGCCGACCGCAAGTTGATGTTGACCTACTAAGCTGATTTGATCTTGTTTGCTGTCAAACACTCCACCGTATTCGCTAGAAGAGTCACTTTTATCAATTGAGTGACCATACTGTAATTTAAGTGAAGAGCCTGGTAGATAACGCCAATCTACGTATGCTTGAGCGCTACCGTTTTCTTGATCAGCATGAGCATTCTCATAATCACCATCATCAAAATCGGTAGTGGATTTACTGTACAAAGCACTGGCGCCTGCCAACCATTGATCATTAATACGTTGATTTAAAGCAATACTTACGTTGTCGCTTTCAAATCCATCTTCATCTTTATTATAACCAACTGCATTAGGCAGCTTGGCGCTAATGCCGTCATCTTCATTGTGACTAGCTGACAAACTCAATGTCGTGCCAGTCTCGTTAGCGAACTGTGCGCTAGCACCGTATAAGTATTGATCATTTGAGCCGACACCAGCGGTAACTGACATACTGCTTCGATTTATATTGCCGCCTTTAGTGAATACTTGAATGACACCGCCCATCGCATCCGCACCGTAGATGCTAGAACCTGATGCTCCATAGAGAACTTCAATTCGATCAATTTGATCAGCAGGTAGCAAGTTTAACGCGGCGCCGCCCGCACTTAACGAGCTATACCGTATACCATCAATAAGTACTAATATTTGTTTATTATCATAACCGCGCATATAAAAATTTGAGGTAGTCCCTGAGCCGCCATTGGTGTAATGACTGAACCCTGGCTGACGTTTTAAAACGTCAAGTGCCGTCTGACCTTGATAACGCTGTAGCTCTTCCTTATCAATCACGCGAGTTTGTGCAATCACATTACTGGTTTTGGTAGGCGTACGCGTGGCTGTTACGACAATTTTGTCAAGCTCAACTTGGGGCATCTCGCTATCGTTAGTATTGATTATCTCAGGGGTCGCCGCCATTGCTGTGTTGACTGCAAATAAACCAAGCGTGCTTAAGATACTTAGGCGAAGATAGGTACGTGAAGATGAACGTGATAAAGACATGGTCAATTCCAAAATAATCAAATTAAAAAATACAGACATAAAAAATAACTATTAAGACGTAAAAGGTGTCAAAAGTTACAAAAAACAGTATATAAGCAAAACTGCGCTCATTATCTACAAAAGTTCCGCCTTTATAAACCACTTTAACCTAATGTTTCTTCACGGTAGGATGAATATAATTCATGATGAGATGCTGATTATTAATTAGAGAGCTACTTTTTTATTAACGCCTATTATTTTAGTAAGCGGAATGGATTGCACAGAGCGCTAAAAACAACTGACTCACACAGTTAGCGACAAAAACCTATAATCAAAAGCACTGCTGTTATAAATAATTGTTATCATAGTGCCGATATTATGTGTTCTTCATTGTGCCACTCATAAAGTTAAGAGGTTTGTTTTGTCTACTCAGCATAATCTGACTCCCAGTACCGCGTCCTCTCTCCTAAATTCCATCATCAAAATATCCTCTATAGTCATAGCGCTGGTGCTGGCTGCCGTGTTGAGTATGGTGGTGCCGCATACTGCTTTTGCTGTGGATGCGGGCGCGCTTGGCGTGAATGGTGATAGTAGTGAGGAGACGGTAGCTACACCTTTACCTGATTCATTTGGGCGAGATACACCGCGTCATACTGTACAGGGTTTTATCAGTGCGCTGAGCGAAAACGACTACTTGCTGGCAAGTAACTATCTAAATTTATCCAAGTCCGATAACCCAACGACTGTCGTACGTCAGTTTAAACAAGCGCTTGATGCGGGTGGGCGATTCCAACCTGATTTGCAAATCAGTAATACCCCTGAGGGCAATCTCACCGATCAACTACCACCAAGTCAAGAAAATGTCGGTGTGATTAACATCGGTGAAAAAAGTGTGTCGTTGTTACTAGAAAGAGTGGTCTCCAAGGAGAACGAGCAGTATTGGCAGTTCTCGAGTGAGACGCTGAGTTCTATACCGGAAGTGATAGAAAACTCAGAGCCGACCTTGGTATCGCGCTACACGGTGGATTCATTAGATGGCAAAAAGCTCTTTGGTTATCAGCTGGCTGATTTGGTTGCTGCGCTATCCATGATTGTGAGTAGCTTTGTCCTCACTTATATCGCAGTATGGCTGTTATACCATCTATTGAGGATTGTTTATCCTCGTGTGCGCGGCGTGCCTTTGCCATTACCTGACAAAGTGATACTGCCGCTTTCTGTGGTCATTATGGCGCTGATCTTATCTGAAGTGATGGTCTATGCAGGTGTGTCCGTCACGCTGCGCGAACCAGTCAATCGCTTTACTGATATTGCTTCTTGGCTTGCGCTAACTTGGCTGCTATTACGAGTTATTGATGCCATATTTACTCGAGCGGTCAACCTAAGCTATAAGAAAAACTATACTGAGCGTGTCTCAATCTTGGGACTGCTCCGAAAAGTCGTCAAAGCGCTACTCTTAATATTTGCGGTCATTGTCATTTTTGGTAATTTGGGTTTTGACTTAACCACAGGTATTGCTGCACTGGGTGTGGGTGGTTTGGCATTGGCACTTGGTGCACAAAAGACCATTGAAAACCTTGTTGGTAGTGTCGTAGTCGTCGCGGATTCACCAGTACGTATCGGTGATTATTGCAAATTTGGCACTTATGAAGGTACTGTTATTGACATCGGTATTCGCTCATCACGTGTGCGCACATTGACACGGACCGTTGTCACGGTGCCAAACGGTGATTTTTCATCGATGCAGATTGAAAACTTTACCTCGCGTGATATGTTCCGCTTCTTTCATCAGTTGTATCTGAAGCGTACTGCGGATATCGATGTGGTCTTCAAGATGGTCAAAGACTTAGATGAGTTTTTAAAAGAGCATGAGATGACCAACCAAGAGTGGAATCAAGTTAATATTTTAGAGCTACGCCAAGACTGCTACGTCATTCAGCTACAGGCATATATCAATGCCAATGATGTGATGGAGTTTTATGATAAGCAAAACGTGGTATTCGTTGATGTATTAAACCAAGTCGCAAAATATGATGTCGAACATGCATTGCCAACCCAGCAGCTGATTGTCAATCAAGCTGAGCTTGAACATCATATGGAAAACAATACTATTAAAACAGAGGGTGACGCCTCAGAAGACCATAGCGATAAGAATAGCAATGAAACAAATGTCAGTTTAGAAGACAATGATGATAATTCTAACGGTGTGGCTATCAACAAAGACCCCGACAATGCTAACGATGATATGGCAAATAACCAAAAGTCATCTATGGCAACTGTCAGTAGAAAGGGTGCGCTCAAAGCGCTCAAACACAAAAGTCGTATGCTAAGAAAAAGCAAATTTAAGCATACTAAAAACAAATTTAGCTTGTCTATATGGAATCAGCCTTAGAAGTGATTTTTCCATATAGGCAATTATTCTACACGGTCAGCTATAAAGGTACTGCGGTTTTATTGCGTAATAAGCCGTAGTATGACCAGAGCAGTAAGCTGGCAGCGCTGCGATACGGTGACCAGTGCTGAGTGAGGTTGTTAAGCTGCTTGGGTGTTGGTCGTTCTGCTAAGCCTAATAACTCCATCGCCGCAACCTTGATGGCCAAGTCGTCAACAGCAAGCACATCTGCGCGTTTTAAAGAAAAGAGCAGGTACATCTCAGCGGTCCAGCGTCCGATACCAGTGACCGCCGTAAGCGTTTTGATGGCGTCTTCATTAGGCATATTTTCTAAAGCTGCAAAATCGATATTATGATCCACTAAGGAGCGGATATAGCGAGTTTTTTGCTTAGACAATCCCTGAGCTTTTAAAGCCTCGTCAGTTGCTTCACCGATTTTATACGGCGTTGTCAACGCAGCATCAACCAACCGCTTCCAGATACTTGCCGCCGCCGCAACAGACAACTGCTGACCGACCATTGCTCTCATTAATTGCTCAAACCCACCTGCATTGTGCCTAAGATCAGGTAGACCAACTTGCTCGTAGATAGCCGCGAATTTTGGCTCAATTGCAATCAATGCGCTGATGTTTTCGGATAGCTCTTGGGGTGTCTCAATGGTTTGTATGCTCATATTGATGTCACTTTGGCAGTTAAATAGTGAGTGGATAATTCAATAGTAAAGGCTGATAGGCGAATATCAAAGGAATAATCGTTAAGGATTGACAGGTGGATAATCGATAAAAAAAGGACTGCAAGTAAGCAGTCCTTTTTTATTTAATAGAGTTATCATAAGCGATGACTTCTATTCGCCATCTGTTTTAGGCTTTTTGAGCAGTACCAATACCGCGCCATTGCCACCGTCTTTTGGCGGTGCAGAGCAAAATGCCAATACTTCTGGCAATTGACGTAACCAACCATTAACGCAAGTCTTTAAGATGGCCTCAGAGCCTTTACCATGGACAATTTTTACCATGGTTTCATTTTTTTGCTTCGCTTGGCTTAGCAGTTGCGTCATGGCGTCACGTGCTTCTTCTATCGTACAACCATGGATGTCTACCGCATCGTACCAACGCAGCTTGCCTTTTTTGAGCTGATCAAAGATTTTATTTTGCAAGGTTGGCTGCTTATATGACAAATAGGCTTCAGCGGCGACAGGGTTCAGTAGGGCTTGCATGTCTGACAAGCCTGCGCCTAAATCGCTGGCTTCACTGCCTTGAGCGGCCGCACGTTTTGATAGTGTTGCGGCATCAGGTTTGCCTACTCTTGCCGTACTAGTAGGTGAGCGTACGTTTTTGTCTTCTAGCTGAATGACACCATGCATAGCTTGCATGAACAGTACTTTGTCATCGTCAACATGTTCACTGTCTAGCTGCTTGACGGTCTTTTTCACTTGCTTTTGCGTTGGCAAAGCGACAGGCTCAGTGGGCTTTTGGTTTTCACCTTCAGGGCTATTGGTATCACGGCCTTTACTCAATTGGCCTTTTAATTCTTTAAGTTGGTCTTGCATTTCTTTTGAAAACAGAGAGTTTGACATAAAAGTTAACGTATCGTTGGTTGATGAATGAAAGGTTGAGTCATTTATAGAGTAAATATTTTATTCAAGCTATCTGATTCTATTGAGGCTTGAACTATTGAGTTACTTTACTCGTCTACTGCGACGCCCGCAAGTAAGGATTGTAACGCTTGTCCCGGATGATCGGTTTTCATAAATTGTTCACCGATTAAAAAGTGCTGAATATCATGACTTAGCATAAGCCGAATATCATCACTGCTATGAATGCCGCTCTCGGTCACGATCAGTGGTTTTTGATCGGCATTATCAGCATCAGCAGAGAGTGCTTCGATTAAGATATTTTTCAAATCGAGCGTGGTTTGTAGGTCTACATCAAACGTGTTTAAATCACGATTGTTAATACCGTAAATATTGTGCGCTGAGCGTGGTAGCTGTAGCGCCCGATCAAGCTCAGACTGTGTATGCACTTCTATCAACACATCCATACCAAGCTCAATACTGAGCGCGTGTAACTCTTGTACTTGTGTGTCATCTAGGCAGGCCATGATGAGTAAGATGCAGTCAGCACCCATTAAGTAAGATTGATATATCTGATAGACATCAATCATAAAATCTTTGCGAAGTATTGGTAAGCTTGAGACATTTGCCGCTTGAATAAGGTACGTATCATCGCCCTGAAAATAATCGCGATCAGTCAACACTGATAGACAGCTGGCACCCGCTTGCTCGTACTGCTGCGCAAATAGAGCAGGGGTAAAATTATGATTGATAACGCCTTTAGATGGCGAGGCTTTTTTGATTTCAGCAATAATGCCAACACCATTATTTTCAGGGCTAGCAGCACGTAGGGCAGCAGCAAAACCTCGGCGCGGTTTGTTAGCAGCTGCGACTTGCGCTTTTAAGTCTGCAAGAGATAGCGCCGCGCGAGCTGCTTTTACTTCTTCTACTTTGGTTGCGACAATGCACTGTAGTACCGAAGGTATGTCTGAATGAGTTGTGGTCATGCTGTTATCCGAATATTGTTAAAGGTAAATAGGTAGTGATATATAGTTTTGCACTGTATTGGTGCGTATAAATCAACCCTCAATCACTAGCTGCTGCGTGTATTTGGCCAAAGACTCAAGCTTGAGTAAAGCATCACCATTTTGGATAATTTTTTGAGCTCGGCTAACGCCATTAGGATAGTTGCTGGCAAGTCCGGCGGTATATATTGCCGCACCTGCGTTCAAAGCAATCATATCGCGGGCTTTAAGTACAGCACGGTCATGGGTATCAGCACCAGATAGAGCAGCGCGGATCAGTGCAAGGCTTTGTTCAGGAGAGTCGACATCGAGACCAATCAGGGTTTGCGATTCGATACCTGCATCTTCTGGCATCATCTCATAAACGGATATTTCACCATCTTTTAGTTCAGCAACTGTGGTCGAGGTTGCTAGACTGATTTCATCCAAACCATCTTTTGCGCCGACGACCATGACATGCCGTGCGCCTAGGTTTTTCATGACTTTGGCAATTGGCTCACACAGCTGCGCGGTAAAGACACCAATAACTAAATTGGGCGTACCAGCAGGGTTGGTTAATGGGCCTAAAATATTAAAGATGGTACGCGCTTTTAGCTCACGACGTACAGGATTGGCATAACGCATGGCGCTGTGATGGTTGGGCGCAAACAAAAATCCAACCCCTTCATTCTCGATACAATCTTTTGCTTGTTCTGGAGTCAGCGCAAGACTGATGCCTGCTTGCTCAAGCAAATCTGAGCTACCAGATCTGGTTGAGACACCACGATTACCATGCTTGGCAACTTGTGCGCCAGCCGCCGCGACAACGAATGCCGATGCAGTCGATACGTTAAATAAGTTGGCACCATCACCGCCAGTACCAACGATGTCGACCAAATAGTCGCAGTTTTTTGGCTCAATATTGGCAGCCAGCGCACGCATCGCACTGGCTGATGCGGTGATCTCATCGATAGATTCACCTTTCATACGTAGACCTGTCAAGATAGCGCCCATCATCGCGTCGCTACATCTACCTTGCATGATGATCAGCATCACTTGATACATCTCATCAAAGGTCAAATCGATGTGCTGAAAGATTCTACTCAAAGCCGTCGTCAATAATTGATGTATTTGGGCATCAGACAGTTTTGCAATATCCTCTGGCGTGTGAGCTTCTTCTGTTTTTGTCGTACTCATGATGATCTCGCTTATGATTGTTTTTTATGTGAATCTATTTTTTATGTGAATCTATTTTTTATGTGAATCTATCTATGATTTGAGATAGAGTAATGAAAGCAGGTTCTTAAGTCAAAACTAGCCTACCTGTGGTAGCGCATCTGATGCTAGTTTTGCCAAGCCATAAGTGTGTAAAAAGTTATTAAGTAGTTGATAACCTGCTTCGCTCAAAATGGACTCAGGGTGAAACTGGACGCCTTCTATGGCAAGTGACTTGTGGCGAATACCCATGATCTCTTCAATACTACCATCAACGTTCTGCGTCCATGCGGTCAGCTCAAAGCAATCTGGCAGGGTATGCCTATCAATGACAAGTGAATGATAGCGTGTGACTTGCGATGGGTTTGGTAGTCCGGCAAATACGCCTTGGTCATTATGATAGACGGCTGATAACCGTCCGTGCATAACTTCGCCCGCTTTGACGACTTGTCCACCAAACGCCTGCCCAATCGCTTGATGACCCAAACAAATACCAAGTATCGGAATAATGCCTTTGAATGTCTCGATAACTTCGAGCGAAACACCCGCACGATCAGGGTCGCATGGACCTGGGCCAATAACAATCACGTCCGGTGCTAACGTTCGAATCTGCTCGATAGTAACTTGATCATTACGCCAAACGGTGATGTCCTGCTGCAATTCACCAAAATATTGTACGATATTGTACGTAAAGCTGTCGTAATTATCGATCATCAAAATCATGAAGGTTTCAACTTATCAGTTTTATTCTGTTTGTAATATGGGATATACGCCTACCGTTGTTCAAGGCTTTAGTTACCAAACAAAAGCAGCTATGATAACGACAGAGGGCATTATGGCGCGCGGTTATCTTACCACTATTTTGTCCTCTATCAAATGCAGAGCATGGGCTAGCTAAATAAGCATTACATAAAAATAGTTTTCTCTCATCATAATGATTTCACGAGCAGAGAAAAATCAGCAAATCGATATTTTATTATTGCACCGTAAAAGAACAATATAATAATTATAAGATTTTCTTAGCACCAATATAGTGCAAAATTATCACAACTAGTGCGTCGAATAACCTCTCAACATAAAGGTTGTTAGCAAAAATATATTTTTATATAAAAATTATTTGGCGTAAGTCACTGTAATTATTGTAAAATATTGTTTTAAGTGAGGTAAATAGTAATTTATTTGAGATATTGGCATAGCCTTTGCATTGAAGTTGGTATGATTATTGATGACCATAAAAACGGGTCTAAAAATAATTATTCATAAGTGCCAGAAGAGTTCAGCATGACGAGTTATATATTGCTAGAATGATATGAGAATTGACTTAAGATGTTTGTAGACCATTGAGATGACTATTGGGCTAATTAAGAAAGCGTCTTAGGTGAGTGTCTTGACTAATCCGACAAATAGTGCTGATAATAAGCATAATATCGAATGCGCTGTTTGGTATTGGAAGGACATCTGGAATTCTTGCACAAGAAATGGCACCAACAATTTTAAATTGCAATAACGTGACCAACACAACGGAGATTATGTATGTCGAACAAATTATTAGATCTTATTCAATCCTCTAATGCTAAATGGGTTGACTTTCGCTTCACTGATACGCGCGGTAAAGAGCAGCACATCAGTTTCCCAGCATCGACTGTCGATGAAGATGTCATGGAAGATGGCAAAATGTTTGACGGCTCATCTATCGCTGGTTGGAAGGGTATCGAAGCGTCTGATATGATCTTGCGTCCTGATCCAGAAACGGCGTTCGTTGATCCGTTCTTTGATGCGGTTACTGTGGTCGTGACTTGCGATATTATCGAGCCATCAACACTACAAGGCTATGATCGTGACCCACGCTCTATCGCACGCCGCGCTGAAGAGTACTTGAAGTCGACTGGTATCGGTGACACGGCTTACTTCGGTCCTGAGCCTGAGTTCTTTGTATTTGACGATGTAAAATGGTCAGTTGACATGTCTGGCGTCAGCCACAAGATCACGGCTGAAGAAGCGGCTTGGTCAACTAATGAGACTTATGAGTGGGGCAACATGGCTCACCGTCCACGCGTCAAAGGCGGTTACTTCCCAGTACCACCAATCGATAGCTCACACGATATGCGTTCTGTCATGTGTGAACGCATCGAAGAAATCGTTGGTGAAGGCCGCGTAGAAGTTCATCATCACGAAGTGGCTTCTTGCCAGTCTGAGATTGGTGTTGCATTCAACACGATGGTACGTAAAGCGGATGAAGTTCAGCAATTGAAATATGTTGTCCATAACGTGGCGCACCAGTTTGGTAAAACAGCGACCTTTATGCCAAAACCAATCGTTGGTGACAACGGTTCAGGTATGCACGTGCATATGTCAATCTCAAAGGACGGCGTAAACACGTTCTCTGGTGATGAGTATGCTGGTTTGTCTGAGACCGCATTGTACTTCATCGGTGGTATCATCAAGCATGCTCGTGCGCTGAATGCGATTACCAACCCATCAACGAACAGCTATAAGCGTCTTGTACCGCATTATGAAGCACCTATCAAGCTTGCTTATTCAGCGTCTAACCGCTCGGCGTCTATTCGTGTGCCACATGTGAGCAGCCCGAAAGCGGTACGTATCGAAGCGCGCTTCCCTGATCCAACGGCGAACCCATACTTGGCATTTGCTGCGCTATTGATGGCAGGCCTTGACGGTATCCAGAACAAGATGCACCCAGGTGAAGCGGCTGACAAGAACTTATATGACTTGCCACCAGAAGAAGAAGCGCAAATCCCAACGGTTGCAGAGAGTCTAGATGTTGCGCTACAAGCACTAAAAGATGACCATGACTTCTTGTTAAAAGGCGATGTGTTCACTAAAGACATGCTAGAAG
>Ga0114909_1000623_pt1 | contig 24528 bp, 22 predicted proteins | sample MalvireepMed_906_FD_87290 | JGI IMG/M metagenome (GOLD analysis project Ga0114909, IMG submission 87290) | Marine viral communities from the Global Malaspina Expedition - Malaspina viral metaG DeepMed_906 | ecosystem: Environmental > Aquatic > Marine > Oceanic | place: Mediterranean Sea...
TCGCTATCCACCGATAAAATTTCCGCCACCATCTTTTTTAATTCGCTACGAAGTGGTGAAGCGAGCAAAGACCTTAAACGCTCATTTTCCTGTTTGATGATAGTTAACTGTAAAGCTTGTTCACGAAAAAGTAGTTCATTTTCACGGAAAGTTTGATTTTCTTTCATTAACTGCTGGCGGGTAACAAGATTGGTAGACGCCCAAGTTAGCATTTGCTTAGGTGCATTAGCCATAAATTGCAGTGGACTGACAAGAGATTGCAAATAACCGCGCGCGGTTTCAAAACTAGCCATTTTATGGTCGAAAAAAATTAACGCCGCAGACAAAAGCAATACCAAAACAAGTCGGTGCTGTGGGGATGGACCATGTTTAAAGATTGGGTTCATATAAAGCTACGGGTTATATGGGTAAAGACTATAAGCTGTATTGAAATGGTTTAACCAATAATACAGCCCTATAACTTTCAAATAATTTATAAATATAACGAATCAATAAGTTATTCGTCGTCATTTAATCCAAATACAAGGCAAAGCACGGAGTTGACGCTAATCAATAAGTACTTTCAACACAGCAATTATGCTAAATGACTATGAATAAAAATTGATTTTATTCATTGGACTTATTCGTATGAAAATAGATCGCCGCCATGCATATCAATCATTTCTAGGGCTTTACCACCACCTCTAGCAACACATGTTAGTGGGTCTTCTGCAACAACCACAGGAATACCCGTTTCTTCCATTAATAAACGGTCAAGGTCTTTTAACAACGCGCCACCACCTGTTAATACCATACCGCGCTCTGAAATATCAGAAGCCAGTTCAGGTGGAGACTGTTCTAAAGCAACCATAATAGCACTAACAATACCTGTTAATGGCTCTTGCAGTGCTTCTAAAATTTCATTGCTGTTTAAAGTGAAGCTACGAGGAACACCTTCAGCTAAGTTACGGCCACGCACTTCAATTTCGATTAACTCTTCACCAGGATAAGCTGAACCGATTTCATGTTTAATACGCTCGGCAGTCGCTTCACCAATTAAACTACCAAAGTTACGACGTACATAGTTAATAATTGCTTCGTCAAATTTATCACCACCAATACGCACAGATGATGAGTAAACCACACCGTTTAACGAGATAATGCCAACTTCGGTAGTACCACCACCAATATCGACTACCATTGAACCAGTAGCTTCTGAAACTGGCATGCCAGCACCAATAGCTGCAGCCATAGGTTCGTCAATTAAATATACCTCACGAGCACCTGCCCCCATAGCGGATTCTCGAATAGCACGGCGTTCAACTTGTGTTGAACCACAAGGAACACATACTAAAACACGTGGACTAGGGCGCAAGAAATTGTTGCTATGCACTTGCTTAATAAAGTGTTGCAACATCTTTTCGGTAACAAAAAAGTTAGCAATAACACCATCTTTCATTGGACGAATGGCTTCAATATTACCAGGGGTTCTACCTAACATTGCTTTAGCTGCCATACCCACAGCAGCTACGCTTTTAGAGCCACCCGCACGATCTTGACGAATAGCAACAACAGAAGGTTCGTTCAATACTATACCTTGATCTTTGACATAAATAAGGGTGTTAGCGGTTCCTAAATCGATTGATAAATCGTTTGAAAACATGCCGCGTATTTTTTTAAACATAGCGTCCAAATGTCCTGTAAAAATGGCGAGTTAGTTTATTACTTCTTTAGTAAAAAGCGTGAATAAACTAAGCAAATAAATTAGCGAATTATTATTCTTATAACAGATCGAACAATCATACCTTAGTCTTCAAGGAATGTGTTGCTTTTTTTGAAGAAATTCAAGAAACATGATCGCAGCAAGCGACTAGCTGTTAGCGGAAGTTACCTTTGAATTTCACGTTGATAAATGATGCGATCATTGCCACGGAAAATACCAAAGGTGGCAACAGCTCTTGGATCATCATTATATAGACCATCAACACCTTCTGTGTCATAAGCCCAATCATATTTTAGCCAGTCATAAATACTATAGATAACCTCAACACGACCTTGGTTACCAGTACCTGCAGCAGGTAAAATGATTTGACGAGTTTGACCGTGAGGAAGATCTAACAGATCATCAAACGTTCCATCTGCGGGAGTGATATTCGCCTCATCCAATGAGACTTCATTTAAAATGCCAAAGCTAACTTCTGTTGTATTATACAAGCTGCAAATATCATTATCTGCGATTAGATAAGTGCCATTTTCAAAATACTCGACTAATAATACTTGTGGTAAAGGTGAAGTTTCTGGACCATAGCTGTTTTCAAGGTTAGCGCGACCAAATCGTATTTCCACGCCGGTAGGTTCTAATGTTAAGACGCTATCAAGTGCATTGCTTGTATCACCATCATTATCAAAGTCACCATCAGCATCTTTAGCAGTAACATCATCTTCATCAATGATTGAGGCAATAGTTAGATTAATATCTGCGATAAACTTATTGATCTCGGCATTAAGTTCATGACTGTAAACAAAATTATCCTCATTCTTGTAGGTATAGGTTATTACGCCTGATGCTTCATTATTTTTCAAATCTAAGGTCGAACTTGAAGTAACATCTGCAGTCACAGCAAGTAATGCTCCCTGACTACCGCTTATAGTGCCATCTACAGTAGGTACGGTATGTGTAATACTGCTGCCTAAAAGCATCATAAAATCATCCGTATAATTTTCTGTCGTATTATCAGCGTTTACTGACTTAGCCGTGATGGTAAAACTAGGGTTTACACTATAACGAATAGCACCACCAGTACTAGGATTAGCTGTACTCATTTGGCCGCTATAAGCAAAGGGCATAACAACAGGAGGTGTTGCAGGAATCGTTTCATTATCACAATATGCTGCAAGGTCTCCATTTTCGTCAACATTGAGTACAAAGTGGTCTGGATAAAAGCGTCCTATATAGGGTTCATTCCCTTGAACATCACTTGTGCCTAGGTATTTACCGTCTGATAAATTAGCCGTTAAATTAATAATGCCCACTTCTGAGTAACGAATACTAGTATCACTGGCAATACCACCACTAAACGTAAAAGTACTGCTCGTTAAAGCGCCTAATGTACCCGGAAGTGGCGCAACTAATCCCCTATCGATTATTGCAGTTTCAGGTATTGCTTCATTACCAAAGTTTGAGGTAACGGCATTATTAGATAAATCCGCACCAATATCGGGTACACCATCATTATTTTGATCATCAGCACTTTGCCAAATCACGGCACTTAATTGCACGGTAAAATCTTCACCTGCTTTCTTGTATTTATTATCGCTAGCGCTTTGTGCCTTGGGATTATCAATTGCGCTAATAAAAAAACCAAAAGGCCGCTCAACAAAAGCAGCAGAGCTACCAGTAAGGTCTTTAACAACTTTATTGCCATCACTGTCTTCAACTTCAATAAGCTTTTGTGCATTTAGAATTAAGCTACCGGCATCAGGGTAATTAATATCAAAAAATGCAGTAGAATCAGCACTAAAGCGTAAAGTTTTAGAGGCTGTATTGCTATTAATAGTATGCGAGTTATTATTGTTGATTAAAGTTAAATCATCAGTACAAGTACCACTATCACAGCTATAACTTAAGTTTATTGGTACATCGGTATTATCAGGAAATATGCCGACACAAGCACCTGTTTCAGCATCAGTTTCAACCGCTTGTAAAGATAAGGTTGCCGCATCAATTCCTTCTGCAGAAGATTTACCTGAAATCTGCGTGGGAATATCACTGAAAATAAAACCGCTATCTTTAAAGTCAACATTACAAGGCGTAGAGGAAGGGGTATTCGTGCATTGATATGTTTGATCTAAACTAAGTGAAGCATTACCTAAAGTGGTATGTGCATAACTGGTACTTGTGCCCGTGCTGCCTGATACTGTTACCGTTTTATAAACGGTATTGTTAATGGACAATTCCACATCAACGGCGTCAGGATTAATAGTGCTGCAAGAAGCATCTGCACAGGCTTTAATAATAATATTATCAGCTTGGCAAGTGATGCCTGTTTGATCAAGAGTGTCAATTTCAAAGTGATCAACAGTACTTAGGCTACAAGGCTCTACATAGTTCATTAGATCAATAATTTCTTGCTGGGTGAGTGCTGAGCTATATATCCTGACTTCATCAATCAAACCATGAAAATAATATTCATCTGTGCCTACCCTTTTACTGATATTTACTGGGTCTGTCGTTTGAACTAACGTTGTCGTTGAAAACGTATCTGAAGCAACATTAACACCGTCTTGATATATAACCAATGAGCTGCCATCAAAGACTACAGCTACATGTACCCAGTCACCCAACGGTGCTGGTAATGATGTTTGAATATCAACTCGACCATTAAGCGTTTCAACTCTGGCTTTAAAAACACCACCTTCAGAAAAGAGGCCCATTTGCGCCCGTCCTGAACCGCCACCATGTACAGACTTAGCCAAAATCTGGTTAGTGCCATTCCAACTATCGGCTCTAATATAGGCAACGTAAGTTAATGCATCACTGCCATTTAATAAATTATCATGGGGTATTTCCACATAATCATCTACACCATCAAACTTGCCATAACGACATTGGTCTCCGACAGTATCAGCGCCATTATAAGCGATGCCATCAAAACCATTAATGCTGTCTATTACCGGATTACCTCCGACTAACCAAGATGCTTCTTCCATCCGCCACTCAGCCACAAGAACGGGACAACCATTATCATCATTCATGTCCGATTGAATCTCGCTCTGCGTAAGCACCTTATTATATATTCTGACTTCGTCGTAATTTCCACGTGAGGAAACTGGGGATGGCATAACCGCATTGCCTGATTGAGTATAGGTCGATGCGTTATCACCAAAAACTATTTGGTTGAAATCTGCCATAACACCATCAGTGTCTTTTGTTTGCTGAGTTAATAGTGCACCATCAACGTAGAGAGCAAAGGTATCATTTGAATAATCCCAGCTTGCAGTTACATAATACCAAGTATTCAAATCTCTATTGACAGCAGATTGCTCTTCAACTACAAAAACTTCATTAGCAGAATCTTCAAACACAAAACGTAACCGGCCATCTTGTGTTATTTCTAACGCAAAAATATTAGGCTCAAGTGTTGCATCAAACAGTATTCTTTCATCTCCTTGATCCCAATTGATCGAACTGTTAAACCAAAAACTAACTGTCCCTTTTAGACCAATATCATTATCAACATCTAAGTTAGAACGAAAAGCATCTGCAATTTGATCATCAATGCTCCAACTCTCACTTTCAAAACCTCGGCAATACTTGCCATCAGGTGTTGATAAGCCACCATTCAGGTTTTCAGCATGATTATTTAAACCACTGGTATCATCAATTTGGGTAATAAAATCGGTTTGTTCAAATTGATGTAATGCCAGAAGCTCTCCCTCTGGCTCTACTGGCCCACAAAAGCCATGAGGATCAAACCCTTCTAACATCGAGGGGTCATACGTATAACGGCCACCCTCTTTGACATCAAAACTTCCTGATGCTGATACTGCCCCATTGAAAGTAATATCTTTTTCTAAAACGACATTACCTTTGACATAAATAAAGCCATTAACCACCGCGTTTTCTTCTATCTTTAAATCCCCATCAACCACGATAAGTAGATCTGACGGATCCCCTGTACCCGACAGCGGAACATTTAAACCGGCGCCCTTTTTAAATACAGCAGAGCCAGAAATATAAATAGCGCTTGTACCACCTGAAGTAAATAAACGATAGTTTTCTACGGCAGGAGTATTGGTGTAATAGTTATATTCAGCATCATTAAATGTCCAGCTACCTGAGGATTCAGGAAAACTGCCCAGATTTGAATCAAGATCTATAGAACCTACAGAAGTGAAGTCTTCGAAGGAACAGTTAACACCATTACATAAAGGCCTGTTAGAGCCAGTTACAATAGAACCGCTTCCTGCAAAGGGCTGCTCACCAGGAAATATTACATCACAGCTTAGCTGGGAAACAACAATGCCATCTATAACTGAAAAATAGTTACTATCTGAAGGGGGATTACAACCATTATTTCGATGGGCATAAAATGATATTGTATAACTGGCATCCGTTGAAGGTGCGGTAATATTAAAATTCTTAGTATAAGTGTTTCGTCCATTTGAATCAGAAGTGTCTACACAAATAGTAGAACCATCTAAGGTATAAGATGTCGACTTCCAATTATTATTAGCCCCATTTCCTGACGTAGTAACTTCCATAGTCACAGTAACCGTCTCGCCAGCAGGTATAGTCGTAGTCGCACTACCGTTTAGCAATACACTATTAATGACCCTTGCAGCTTGAGCAGACAGTGAAAAACAGAATAATAATATCGCAAAGGTTAGTATTTTTTTCATAGTAATTAACCTATTAAGATAAACTTAATGAAAATACTCAAATAAAGAAAGAGAATTAGACTAGGGTAGGTATTTGAAATCCACTTGAACATCTATAAACTCCTTGCTTCAACTTGAACAGTACGGGTGCTTCTGACAAGGTTTTTCGACTCGGCACTAATAGCACTGCTGCCGCATTCCCCAGTACTCGTTAAACGATAATAGTTTATCAAATCCTGTGTATGATAAAGGTCACAAGTAGTACTTGCATTACAGTGATAAAGTCCTGAAATATCGCTACCTGCAGGCGGTAAATCATGTGCATTGTTGGCATTACAAATACCAATGGGGTTAGGAATTGCAGCATCCGTTGCTAACGGAAACAATATAGAGAGCTCTGTCTGCATAGCAGAGTTAGCCGCCATTAATGCTCGTGTACCAATCACTTCTTGAGCAATGGTTTCACTACTGGTTGAAAGCACTTTTACTAATGCACTACCAAGTAACGTCAGCACAATTATAATGAACAAGGCCAACATCAAAGCACTACCTTGCTGCTGCGCTGGTGTATTGCATTGCCTTGCTCTGTTACTCTTGTCGTTATCACTTATTACAGCTGCCATAAATATACTTCTATTCTTAAGTTCTAGTGCAGGGTTCTATGGAATATTATTAATATGTATAGCATTATCAAATACAACTTGCTCACCATCGCGAGTAAAGTTAAGTGTTATTTGTACCATAGCATTTCGTCGTAGTGAAGCATCTACTATTGTAAAACTGCTGCTAGCAAAATCTAGTTCTTCTGCCATTAAGCTATTGCTCCCTGCAGTCGGAGGCAAAGATTGTACGGCAGAAAAGCCATAACCTGCATAGCGTTTAAGCGTGCTGCCATTAAGACAGTATGAAATGGGTGAATTAATAATATAAGCGCGATGAGTAGGGGAGTCTTCTGTAAACACGGCTGTTTGCTTTAATTCCACTTCACTGTTATTAGTTGCAGGGTAATTTTCTATTTCGAAAGCCTTTCCAGCAGTATCACTATGCACTTGATAAACTTCAGCAGCATTCAGTGGATAAACGATGACAACATCTCCACAATCATTACAGTTATAATCAACGGTGTCAGAAATTTTAAAAGGAATAACATCAATAGTATTAGCGACTGGCTCAGGAGCAACTGCTATTTGAGTATATACAGTGCTGGTAGTAATAGGTACAAATTCAAGGCAATGTGTTGTTACATTACTTGCTTCACGCATGCTATTGGGTAAGGCATTACGTACTTCTCTATTTAATCGCTCGACCGAAAAGCGCGCATTGGCAAGTAACTCATCACGTTCAGTAACATTAAGATAAGTTTGCGTACTTAAGTTGATAAAGCCGGCAATCCCGACCGACATGACACCTAAAATAATTATAACGATGATCAGTTCCATCAAAGTAAAGCCAGATGTCTTTCTTCGCTCTATGTAAACTCCATGAACAGCCATTAGAAGTTTGCCTTATGCGTAGCAAATTCAATAACCGTACCTAAAGGTGTAGTTACGGTTACATTAATGCGTTTGGCTAGTTTACAGGCCGGTTGTATCGGGACATTACAATCAGCTACTGTAGCTAGGCCTAAGTCGCTTCCTGCATAAACGACCTCTACAGCGACGGTAAAGTTATCGTAAGTACTATCAAGGGGATCTAAAACATCGTTTGCTATGTTATAGCCATTAAAGTCATCAACGTCATTATAATCTGTACGATTATTTCCTTCACCACCATCTAGACCTAATGGCTCTGTACAAGTCGCTTGTCCTGCATCATTACAACGAAATCTACCACCAGCCATGTCAGAGTTATGTGCAAAAGCACGACTCGAAATATCATTAAGCAAACTTTGCCCGAGTTCTGCTGCCTTTATTTGCAACAGACTATCAGCACTTTGCTCTTCCGTAGGTGCTATCAAGCTCGAAACAATGGCAAGAGAAATAGATAACATCACAATACCTATAATTATTTCAATTAAGGTGAAACCACTATGTCTGTTACGTTGAGAGTTTAATGATTGATTAGAGAGTGCCATGAATATAGCCCTCTGTTTCTATTGTTATCTGCAATGTTTCAACGCTACTTTCAACATCAATGGTACAACCTAACGCACCATTATTATCACAATCATTAGGTCGCCCTAACCAGTCAAAATTAATAACCTTCAAGGCAGTACCGTCAATTGTAAAGGTAATGCCATATCGCTCTTCGACTATATGCCCAGTGGCATCAGGCAGCCAGTCATTTCGATTAATATTTACTTCATCACAATCAGTCCGGTCATCAATACCGTAGCGGCTATCTTCAATGATTAACTGATGACAAAAGCTGTTACCATATTCAAGATCAGCGCCGGTTTGTTGCATTGCCCGTTGTTGCGTTAACCGCAACGCAGAAATAAGTTGTGCTCGGTGGGTATGGGCTTCATAACTTGCTGTGCCATCAAAGCGCGGCAAAACATTCACAGCCAAAACCGCTATAATAATTATAACGGTGACTAATTCTATAGTAGTGAAGCCGCGATTTTTGGTCATAATTTAAATAGTATCTATTTACCACTATACCTGTAACAAAATAAGTGACTTAAAATAAGAAAGGAGAGCTAATGCTCTCCTTCTATAAAACATATTTAGGATATCAACTTATAAACAATCTACAACATGAATGACTGGTTCAGTGATCACAAGAGGGGTTCCAGTACCCGTTGCTTCAGTATAATACGCATAGCAATTACTAGCCGCAGTTGGAGACGCTCCTGGTGCAATAATGGCTGTAGGCGCGGTCTTACTTTCAGGGTGAACAACAACATAATTTATGGCGGTATCAACTACGAGTACTGTAGTAAAGTCAGCAGTATTAGTATCTAACAACTCGCTCCAATCAGCAGCGGCATCTGAACGAGGATAACCATATGCAATATCTAGAGGATCACCATTAACATTTACAGTTGATGTGGCTTCTTGATCTTCACCAGCAATTAGCGCTTTACTATGTACTATAGTAGAAGCACTTTGCATCGAAGCCTTAATAGCATCTAATGTGCCTGTATGTGCATCATCTTGTAAGTTAATAAATTTAGGCGCGGCAGTTACCGCTAAAATACCTAAAATAACAATCACTACCACTAATTCAATTAACGTAAAACCTTGCTGCACTTTATTTTTTTTCATTTTTATATTACTACCTTATAAAAGTTAATTTTACCAAATGTGATTTATTTCTTGTCAAATTAGAACCAATCTATAATTGATTGATATTAATTTCAACTGAACTTGTTGTTGCATCGTAAGTAAAGTTATTACCTACATTTGTAGCACCCGCGGGATTAGTAAAGTCGCCAGCACCATTTTTATTCAAGGTTTCTTTTAAATAATAAATACAAAAGCCATTACCTTCAACATCAGCTAAATAATCAATGCTTTGTGCCGGATCGTTTAAATCAGCTATTGCAGAGCTAATGCTTGGTGGCTGCTGATATATACCTTCCCATAATTCAAGACAACGGGCATTACTCATATTTTCACCCGTAGAGTTACCTACTGCTGTGCCCGTAGGATAACCAGGTCTAATAGCCGCATTACCTGCAGGCGTAGTTAAAACCCAGTTCGTGCCTTCATAATCGACTCTATTGACATTATTAGACTCAGGGCGCCCTTCAGCTTCCCATTGAGCGCGTGTAAGTGAAATTCCGGTAGCAAAACCACCAGCCATGCCTTCAATGTTGGCTTGTTTGGCCTGATCGGTTAAGTCTAAAAATTTTGGAATGGCGGTAACCGCTAAAAAGCCTAAAATAACCACAACAATAACTAGCTCTATTAAGGTAAAACCTTGCTGTTTTTTAGTTTTATTAATCAAGTTATTACCTCTATTTATATTAAATTCTCTACAAGTCTTCATTTTGACCTCACTACCTACTATAACAGCACTATAAATATTACAAAAACAGGAGTTAAACTGTTAAAAATCATCTTACGCTATAAATCAATTGTAGCAACGAATATTCAACTAAGTCACTTATTTATTAAGTATTATTAATAGTAATAACAATTCAATTCAATTTATTATCTTACAATTACAATATTAGGCTATATTCATTGAATTTTCGCCATTTGAGCAACCTTAGTTACCTTTCCTGTTTCACTATAGTAATCAAAGTATTGTCCTGAGGGTAATAAATAGCGGCAATGATGAAAATCGTTACGTTCTTTATCCCGTAGCTCTACTGCTGCAATTGAGAACTTCATTAATTGCATTGGAATAGTCATGGCAAGTTGCCAAATATTTTCACACGCAGTCAGAGGTGCCAAGTTGGTAGTTTGACTGAATGAATCAATCCAGCCTTGTTTATTAACCGTTACTGCAACACGACCTTTTTTACCCTGTGTAGCCAACATAACCCTACTTGGTTGGTTGTCCATTAACCACTGAGCATGAACAGACAAAACAGTATTATGAAAATTTTGAGAAACGGCAGTAAAACCAGCAGAGGTTATTTGTTGCTCTTGCTCACTAAAATAGCTTATAAATATTTTCATCAGTATGGCAAAAACAACAATGACGACCAAAAATTCAGTCATTGATTTCTCACGCTTCTCGACACGTTTATTGGTAAACATTGTTTATTAAAGCACCTAGGCTTATTTTAAAAAACTTATAGTAATCATAACTGAATAATTAAAAGTATTACTTCGTTATCCACCCTGCATTGCTGAGGCCATATCCCACATAGGTGTAAAGATGCCTAATGCTAAAACGAGTACCATCGCAGCAACAACAATTAACAGTAATGGTTCAATACGCGCGGTAAGTGTGCTTAAATCATAATCAACTTCGCGCTCATAATAATCACCAACTTCTGTTAATAAATCATCAACTCGGCCTGTTTCTTCACCTACCGCAATCATCTGCAATACTAGAGGAGTAAACAAAGTACCAGCAATTGCAGCCCGTAACAGACTTTCACCACTTTCAATGGCCTGTCGCATAGCAATTATTTTTTCTTGCATAAAAGTATTATCAACTGCATCGGCAACTAGGTTTAATCCAGTTGTCATAGGAACGCCGGCTCTTAAGACGATGCCAAAACTATGTGAGAAGCGGGCTAAAATAGAGCGTTCGATGATACTGCCAATTATAGGCAGCTTTATTTTTCGCTTATCCCACTGAAAACGCCCTTTTTCAGTTTTTAAAGACTGCTTAATAGCAACCATAACAGCAATTACAGCGAACAACATATAAGGCCAGTAGTAAACAAACATGTCTGAACTTGCCATTAAAAATCGAGTCGCTAATGGTAAGTTCGCTCCCAATTTAGCAAACATACTGGCAAAAGTAGGAATAACAAAAATGTTCAAAATTACCAAGGCGGCAGATAACGCAATAACTACCATGGTTGGATAACGTAACGCTGTTTTAATACGTTTTCGCGTCTGTTGTTCGCGTTCTAAATAGTTAGTCAGCTTCAAGAAAGATTGATCTAATTGCCCTGTATTTTCACCTACATGAATTAAGGCAATAAAAAGCGAGCCAAAAATTTTAGGGTGTTGATTAAACGCCGATGACAGTGCATAACCACCCTCGAGCTGTTTTGCTACTTCACTTAATGCTTTTTTCAAGCTGACAGAATTACTTGATTCAGCCATGCCAGAAATTGCACGTAAGATAGGTACTCCAGAGCGCATTAATGCATACATTTGCCGACAAAAGATAATCAACTCGTCTAAAGATACATGGGTAAAGCCCAATAATTCGCGAACATCTTTGCCAGCAACGCTTTCGGTACTTGCCTTTTTAGCCTCGGTAATTGCAGTCGGTGTAATATTTTGCTTAAATAATTGCTCAGCCGCAGCAGCTGAATTAGGCGCATCAAGTGCTCCTTTTACCGAACCACCGTTGCTGTTTCTACCTGTATATGTAAAAGATGCCATAATTATTTACCCACTTAAGGTGCTACTGCACATCAACAGTTTCAACTAAGCGCAAAACTTCTTCCACTGTGGTAACACCTTCTGCAGCATAATCGAACGCCGCATGGGCAAGTGGTTTAAAACTTGGATTGGCTTTAGATAGCTGAGTGAAAGCTTCGCTATCATCACGTTTAAGCGCTGACATCATGCCTTCATTCATTTCGAGTAACTCAAAAACACCTATTCGTCCTTTGTAGCCTGTATATTGGCAAGACTGACAGCCTCGTCCTTGAACAAAGCGCGTTGTCTTGGCTGCTTCTCCAGCTAGGTTTGTTAACCAGAGTAATTCTTGTGAATCCGCTTGGTATTCTTCTTCACATGAGTCACATACTCTACGAACTAGTCGTTGTGCGATGATAGCCCTAAGTGAACTCCCCACTAAGAATCCTGCAGCGCCCATATCAATCAAACGCAATGCACTAGTGATAGCGTCATTAGTATGTAAAGTTGATAACACTAAGTGACCTGTTAACGCGCCACGCAAGCCTATTTCGACAGTTTCCTGATCACGCATCTCACCAACCATCATGATATCGGGATCTTGTCGTAATGCGGTACGTAAAACACTAGAAAAAGTTAAATCAATCTTAGCATTCACTTGCACTTGATTAATTCGTGGTAAACGATACTCCACGGGATCTTCAACAGTAATTATTTTTTTACTGGCTTTATTAAGTTCACTTAACGCAGCATAAAGTGTCGTCGTTTTACCGCTACCTGTTGGCCCTGTTACTAGTACCATGCCATGAGGTCGAGTGATTTGGTGACGTACTCGTTTGATTAAATCTTCTGGCATACCAGTTTGATCAAATGATAATAAACCCGCTGACTGGTCAAGCAAACGCATAACCACAGATTCACCATATTGCACTGGCATCGTCGACATACGCACATCAATGCTATGCCCAGCAATTTGCAAATTAAAACGTCCATCTTGTGGGATGCGTTTTTCTGAAATATCCAATCCCGCCATCAGTTTTAATCGCAAAACCATAGCAGATGCAATCTTATTCTCTTTTAATATATTTTCTTGCAAGACACCATCAATACGCTGCCGAATACGCAATTGATTTTCATCCGGTTCAATATGAATATCTGAGGCGCGCATTTGCACCGCATCTTCAAATACTGATTGTAAAAGTTTACCAACCGTCGCATCGCCAGTTTCATCTACAAAACTAGTAGATAAGTCGAATGCCGATGATTGCTCATACTCCTCCTCTAACTGACTAGCAAAAGATTCGATATCAGCGGTTCGGCGGTATAAACCATCAAAAGCGCTAAACAGTTGTGACTCCATCACCACAGCAAGTTCAATTTTCTTCGGCGCCAGCATAGTTTCCAGTTGATCTAAGCCACTTAAATCAGCAGGATCACTCATTCCTAATAAAACTGAGTCTCCTCTGTCTTCAATAATTAACGCACGTAACCGCCTAGCATGAACTTCTGGCAATAAGGTTGCGACATCCGTTGCTATTTTTTTTTGGCTTATGTCTAAGAAAGGGACACCGAGTTGTTGAGCTAAAAACTGTAATAGTTGTACTTCAGGTATATAGTTCAACTCAATTAAGGTATCACCTAGCTTTCTTCCTGTGATTTTTTGGCTGTTCAACGCTTGCATTAACTGTTCATTAGTAATGATATTTTCATGTACTAAAAGATCGCCAAGGCGCATTTTTAATTTGGGGGCTGCCATACTATTTCACTCCTAAAATTTGAATGCGCTCTTTTGCAAAGCGGCTAGAATCTTCAGATAAACGCCCTTGCGCAAGGGAAATTTTATATTCACTTATCGCTGAGGCAAACTGGCTATTTTTGTCATAAACGATAGCTAAACCTAAATGCCAACGGCTATTTTCAGGTTGCATAGTAAGCAATATTTTATACGCCTTTATCGCAGCATTATGCTCTGAGATCTGCTGACTGATATTAACAATTAACAACTGATACTCTTGTTGCTTTAGGTAATCTAACGGTATTAAAACATTATAAGCTTGAGTCAACTTACCTTGCTGCAAATAGATGTGAGCTTGCATAGATCGAAACTCACTATTGTCAGGTATTAAAGCTATGCCTTGAGACAGCAGGTTTATCGCATCATTAAAAGACTTACGGCCAAACCATAAAGCCGCTAACTTTTTTCGGGCTTGCTGCTGTGCAGGTTCAATAATGAGTACTTCTTCAAACAACTGCTCTGCTTTATCTAACTCATTTGCGTTAATTGATTTTTCGGCTTTTATCAGCTTTTGTGCAATCAATTCAGCTGAGGTTAATTGTCGGCGAGAAACAGACATGCTGGCTTTTGCTTTTATAGCGCTTTTCTCAGAGCTTTCGTGCTTAGCTTCATTAAATTTTACAGTATCGTTTTCAGCAATAGCGCGCTTTGTATCGCTCTTTTCAGTGTTAACTTGAGCCGATGTCAGCTTTTCTCTGGGTAAATCATCAACGCCTGCTTCTTTCACCTTAACGTTAACCTCTGCTGACGATAAAGTACTGGCTGCAATCGACTTGTGCTGTAATTGTGATGCTGCCTCTGTTTCTTCCGCAATGCTTGCTTCTCTTGCGTTAAGCTTTGCTTGTGAATTTTCTTTCACTGCTTGGGTCAACCTAACTCTCGGCTGTGACTGCAACGCAGTCTGCTGCACTGCAGGCGCTACAGCTACGACAGGTACTGCTTTTGCTTTTAATGCTTGGTTTTCTTCAAGCAAGGACCAGATATATAACCCAATGATATTTAATGCTACAAGAGCGACTATAATGATAGCAATAAGCTTAACGATAGACGTTTTACCTGCTGTAACGACGGTTTGACTGCCCTTCTTCGACTGCTCAGGCGCACGCTCTTCTAGATCCTTGAGCATTTGATTAATTACACTCATACAATTACCTTTACCAAACAAAGGCTCATAAACGTACTCCAAAAAAATAAAACGCAGAAGCAATAAAAAACACCGTTAAGCAGCCCAGAGTGATGAGTTGGTAATTTATTGAGGTAACAGCAATAGATTCAGTATCTTGTATCGCCATTTTTAATTCACTTGCTGTTATTTTATAATGGCCTTGGCCATAACTTAACATCAACATTTTATGACATAAAACGTTAACTAAACGTGGGATGCCTTGAGTTGCTCTAGTGATTTTTTTACATAGCGCCACCGAAAATAAATCTCCTCCTTTATAACCTGCCACTTTCATTCTATGCTGAATATATTGTGAAACTTCAGCCTCATTCATTGCTCTTAATTTATAAGAAAAAGTAATTCTTTGCTTTAATTGGCGAAAGTTAGTTTCATTTAAACGTTCATCTAATTCTGGCTGCGCAAACAAAACAACTTGCAATAATTTACGTGTTTCCGTTTCTAAATTGGTAAACAGACGCAATGCTTCTAGGCTTTCACTGGGTAAAGCTTGCGCTTCGTCTAAAATTAATACGACAGAATGCCCTTTGCCGTGCAATTCCAGTAGTCGGTTTTGAATGCGTTGCGTTAATAACTGTACCGACATGCGCTGGGCTTGCTTAATACCCAGCTCCACGGCAAGAGCACGTCGCAATTCATCCGGATTTAAATAAGGGTTAGGAATATAAGCCGTAACGAAGTGTTCGGGTATTTCATTGAGTAGCTTACGGCACAATAAAGTCTTACCTGTTCCCACTTCACCAATAACTTTAATAAAACCTTCGCCTGACTTTAGCGCAGTTGTTAATACTGCTAGCGCTTCATGATGAGGCTCTAAGCCTAAAAAAAAGTTAGTATTGGGCGTTAACGTAAAAGGCAGCTCTGTTAAGCCAAAATGATAAAGATACATATTATCCCGAATTAAACTTTAGTTAACTGCAATTTCCTGTTTGATTATCACAGGTTTCAGCTTGTTGCTCTGGATACCATGTCTTCAGCAAAGAACGAGCATCTTGCAATTGTGTTTTCCAAGTGTCTTGACCGACAACGATTGGCTTAAGCAATATAATTAATTCACGTTTTTGTGTGGTTTCGCTCTTACTCTTGAATAACTCACCTAACAATGGGATATCTCCCAGTAATGGTGTCTTAGACTCCTTGTCTATGGTGTAACTTTCAATTAAGCCGCCAATGACAACAATTTCGCCAGACTTTGCACGAATAATAGTATCTGACTCACGCACGCTGCTTTGCGCTAATGGTAAAATCAACTCTTCGCTGCCTAATTGAATGGTTTTGTTTTGTTCATCTGTTAGGGTTACTGAGGGGTGAACGTGTAAAATTACTGAACCATCTTCGTCAATCTGTGGCGTCACATCTAGCGCAATACCAGAAAAGAATGGCGTTAAAGTAACCTCAGGTGTTGTGGTGGTGGCAGTTCCTGTGGTGGTGGTACTCGAAACTTCAGTAACAAAGTATTCGTCTTCCCCGACTTTAATAATTGCTTTTTGATTATTCGTTGCAGTAATTCTCGGGCTTGATAAGACCTGAACATTGCCTTGGGTTTGCAACAATGAAATGACACCACTGAAATCTGGTCCCGAAAAACTAAGTGATGAAGTACCACCAATGCTAGACGAAATAACATTGCCAGCAATGCTGCCACTAGTACTAAAAGTAAAGTTGGTATCACCTAAACTGCCTAATACCTCTTCCCAGTGCACACCTTGCTGGTAGTCATCATTTAAGGTGACTTCCATAATTTTTGCTTCAATGATCACTTGTCGATGTAAGTGCTTTTCGGTATCACTGATAAACTTTTTAACGGCATCAATCTCACTTGATAAGCCACGAACGGTTACCAAACCAGCCAAAGGAGAAACGATAACTGAGCGCCCTTTTTCAGTTCCCACAAAGGCAACCAAGGTTTCTTTTAGCTCTTTCCAAAAGTCAGCTTCATTCTCGGTATACAAGTTAATACCGCTAGTTGTTTGGTTATTCTGATTATTGTTGTTATTAGAGTTATTGCTGCCGCGATTACTACCGCTATTATTACCACTGTTGTTGCTGTTACCACCATTATTTGGGTCATTTTCAGAAACGCCACCGGAATTAATACTCGTGCTAGAGGAACCAAATCGTTTTAAAAACAAATAGTTCAAAGCAATTGTTTCGGTGCGGATACCGGCAGGGTAAATTTGAATAATATTGCCTTTCTTTATGATTTCATAACCATAAATTTGCTGAACAACATCAAGTGCTTCCGACAAAGTAACATCGGTCAAGTTTAAGGTAATGGCTCCACTAACGTCAGGGTGAATAGCTATGCTATACGCTGAGCCATCAACAATGGCGGTAAAAAAGTCCTTAGCATCTACTGAGGTAGCCGCCACTTGTAACCTTTTTTCACTTAATAAACCTTGTTTTGCTTGTTGCATATTGTATTGCATAAGCTCTTTTTGTACGACATCGGGTACCTGAGTTAGCGCTTTAGGGCTATTAAGTTTTTCAGTGTCACTAATGGCTTTATCTAAACCATTTTTCATGTCAACGGGGTCATTTGGTACCGACTGACAACCATTCAGCGCTAATAGCAAAAATAGTGAAGATGCTAGAGACATTGCTGTTTTTGAAAACGAAGGAGCTAAGCTTAGTTTATTTTTTTTCATTAAATAAGGTATTTTCATCATGTTTAACGGATCACTTCTCAACTTTTTGCTCGCCAACTTGCTCGCTTTTCTTACCAAAATCACTTAATTATGCTTTCTTTAAAAACATATAACTGCAAACGCTCATCTTCACTGCGCAAGACGACACTGTCGTCATTAATAGCGACTAAACGATATTGACCGATACGTTCGCCAGGTTTAACTATTTTGCTATTAATCACAGCAGTATGAATATCATCTCCATGAATAATAGATTGTAAGACTAATTGATTGCTTACCAAGCCTTTATTTACTACTGCAGAACTTTGTCCAAAAGGTCTGGTTGGGTCCACATTAGCTGCCCAAGTGACTAAGCTCATGCATGTGATGATTGAAATCATTAACAAATTAATAGCATGTTTAATTTTAAACACCAACAAACGCCTCTTTTGTGCCTAAGCTATATATTTCAATGGATAATTCATTCATCGGGTATTCCGTTACTTTTAAATCAAACTCTTGCCAGAAAAATTTCCATGAAAGCTGTTCAAGCTGCTGTAAATAATCACGTAACTCAAAATAACGACCAGATAAAGTGATTTTAATACCATGGCGATATAAATTCATGCCTGAATTACTATTTTTTTCTGCTCGCGCAGTCTGCTCAACATCACTATCAACTGAATTGTCAGTGTTATCTATCTCTAACAAAGGCTCTGCACCCAAAAGCTCAAAAGAAAGCAATGACACGCCTTTTTCAAGTTTTAATAACGTGAGTAATGCTTGACGCATTTGTGTTGGGCTAATCAATTCCGACGTCAAAGTCAGTAATTTATCATCCACTTTTGCTAATTTTTGCTCGAACTGGTTAATTTTTTCATTGATAGCTTTATTAGGATCTTTTTTCAAAGCCACCTGATACTCGTTTGCCGATATTTTCAGCGTTTTATTTTGATTTTCCAACGTAAACACTTGCTTAGTTAAACGTTGATTCTCTATTAGCTTACTATCAATAAAGAGATGAAAAGTAATAAAAATAATGGCAACTAAGCCGGTAAGCACAATTAAGTATTGCTCTCTTGGGCTAAGCAGTAAATATTTTTCGCTGCTGTTTTGCCATTGCAGTCGCCATTCTTGCATCATTTGTCTGCACCTTTATCGACTTTTGAACTCACTACAAACTCAGTTATATTGTCATCATTTTTAGAGAGCTTAAAACCAACAAAAGATTTGCCCGATAATAGCAACGATTGTTGAAAACCATCTAACCAGGCCGGTACAGCTTCTGGATTTTTTGCCAAGCCAGTAAAGTGCATATCGTCATTACGTATAGTAATGCCCTGCAACCGTATATCATCATGATGCATAGCCGACAATTCATCCATCGCCATAGCAAAACCACTAACAAAAGTAAGTTTGCTATCGGTCAGTTTACTATGCAAGGCATGCTTATGTTGCAATAACAGTTTTAAAGTATGCAGCTTATCTGTAAGAATAGTATCAGCCTTTCTGTTAGCAAGTTGCTTCTCTAAATCCGCAACTAAAGTTGACTGACGGTTATGCTCTTTTTTCGATTGTTGATGCTGCTTGAGAGTATTTCGATACTGGTAATCATTTATGAGCGCCCAAGCAATCATCACCGTTAAAACAATCAACCAAAGCCCTACCATTCGAGGTAATGTCAGTAGTTGTTTTTCAGGGAAAAGTTCGCTTTGCAGTAAGTTGATGCTAGTTTTAATTGTCATTCGACTAGCTCCTGCGCAATTACACTGCTACCTTGCCCTAACGCAGCACCGATCGCCGCAGCATATTCTCGTTGCTGATGATAAGGTCGAGGTAAACTTAACAGGCTTACCGCCACATTAGTGTTTTCCGCTAACTTTCGGGCAAAAAAACCTTCCAAAGCAATCGGTAATATTACTTTCAATTCTTTTATCGGTGCTTGTTTGAGTTGTCGTTCATAATAATCGGTAGAGCGCTGAATCTCTAAACTCAAGTTATCAATAACACCCATTGTTAACTCATCTTCACTTTTGCTAGCAATATGAGCAAAACCACGCAAACGGCGATGAAAGTGTAATTGACCTTCTTTAACAATCAATATGACTATTTCTTCATTAGGTTGCTGACAAACGAGTAAACAAGCATCTTGTTGAATACCCAGCAAATTGGCGAAGGCAAATTCTTGAGTGGTGATACTACACAAGTCAATGTCATTTTGAGAAAGAGTGGCAACCAAAGTTTTTAATTCACTTAATGATGCACACACCACGTTAATTTTATCTTTTGCACCGTTAAGTGTTGGCGCATCAAAATAATCCAGTACCATATTATCAGGAGAAATGGTCACTAAGTCCTTTATTTGCCATTTAAGTGCTCCACATATTTCAGCGTCTGGCACACTTGGTTTGTCAACTTGCACAATTTGCGTTTGCTGATCATTAAGAACTAAATGCGCTTGACCTGATAACTCGAAGTCACTTTGCAATTGAGTAAGTTGACTAGAAAATTCGCCATTAATAACTTTTTGTCTTTGGAAAACAACCGTATTACTTTGAGTATTTTCTACTGCTGATTTTTGTTGGGAGCTTGATTCAGAAGAGCGTTCATTATCGATTACAGTATCAGGTACTGTTTTTTGATTGCTTTCAGAAGAAGGGAAAGAACATAAAGATATAGCCTGTTGTTGCAAAGCGATGCCAACAACTTGGTTGTTTTGTTTTTTAGAAAATAGTTTACTTATTTTTGTTAATAATGACATTTATCGGTATTATTATGGCCGTTAGAATAGGTTATAAAAAATAAATATATACTTCATTATCCTTTATTACTAGCAAGGTGCAAGTAATTTCCTGTATTTCCTTAACTAAAACAATAACCAAGACAACAGTAAACAATATTGCTACATAAACTAACAAGATAAAAATGACTTCACCAATAAATCATACACCTAAAATTAATGCTTTTTCTTCATTAGAAGAAATATCACACCCACTCTTTTTACAGCACAAAGTTCGAGTGCAAATAAAACGTGATGACTTACTCCATAACATTATCTCGGGCAATAAGTGGCGTAAGTTGAAATATAATCTGAAGCATTTAACAGATAATAACTATCAAGGAGCAATTAGCTTTGGTGGCAGTTATTCAAACCATATTCATGCATTTGCTTTTGCTTGTTTTCAACAAAACATCCCTTGTATTGGTGTAATAAGAGGTGAAAAAGAATATGCAAATAATTATACCCTGACTTGGGCAAGGCATTGGGGTATGACTTGTCACTTTGTTGATAGAGCAACTTATCGCCGCCGCTTTGATAGCGATTTTTTAGCTGAACTGCAAGTTCAGTATCCTAATCACTTCATTGTACCTGAAGGCGGTAGTAATCGATTAGCTGTTCAAGGTGTCAGTGACGTAATCGATGAGCTGGCACAGCAAACTGAATTTGATACACTTATCAGCCCTGTCGGCAGTGGTGGTACGTTAGCAGGACTGATTTCGGGTGATTATTTGCAGCACAAGCAGCACAAAATTCTTGGAGTAGCGGTCTTAAAGCAAGCGGAGTACTTACAACAAGAAATAAAGGCCTTAGCACCAGAGGCCACAGCAAAGCATCATAACTGGCAATTATTAACTGACTTTCATCGCGGTGGATATGCAAAGTTTACGGCTAATGATATCGCCAGAATTATCGATTTTTCAAGGCAAACACAACTACCTTTTGAGCCTGTCTATTCAGGAAAAATGTTATTAGCCTTTTTAGATTTATTAGCGCAGGGTTACTTTAACACTGGTGAGCGTGTTGTTTTGCTACACACCGGCGGTATACAAGGGCTTGGTGGTATGTTTGAACAAAATAAATTAAATCAAAACGACTGGCCCCAATTACCTATTCCTAAACAGTACGATTAAAAAGCTAAACGGTACCTACCTTGATTATCAGGGTTACCTAAAAATGGCAGTGCTGATTTCAACTGTTGAGGAAATTTAGCCGCCGGCTTTAAATAGCCCTTACCTGAGACTTTTATGCTATTTTGGCGAGCTTTAATAAAAGCGCTAAAAGACAAACCTAGATCATTTCCAGGAGCAATTTTCACCACTAACTCGCCTTTATCACAAGTTATATCCGCAGCTAACTTACCTAACTTTATATTTTGCTCCATCGCAATGATGCCTGCTCTAGCCCAGTTAGCATTACCACTTGCTTGTTGGCATTTACGTTCAGTAAGTGAAATATCTATTTGTGTTAACTGTAATTCAAGTTCTCCTTTTGCTGTGACAGGTAAAGGTAAACGGGTTTGTTGAGCAATATCATTTGCAGGTATAAAAAGTTCGACATCAGTTAAAGACAGTTGTTCTTGGGAAATGGCTAAAGTAAGTTTGCCTTCTGGACCAGCTAATAGCGCATCACCAAATTGCATATCAACTTTTGGGGTAAAACTAAATAATGACCAAAAACTTAGCTCGGTTTTTACTTGTTGAATTTGGCTGCTATTATCGGCGTTAGTTAAAATTACTTGCGCTATTTCACCTTGCCAAACTGTACCTGAGACACCGTTTAGCATAACATTTTTTGGTAGTGTTACTTTATTTACCAACCAAGGCAAAGGCAACGTTGCTAGTATAAATATAAGATAACTAGTACAAAAAACTGCGCCTAAGGTAAACCACTTTTTCATGTATTCTCTCTATTTTTTATCAAAACTTTATTCATCATTTCAAATGAGGAAATGCAATAGTCAGCAGTTATTTAGCTAACTGCAGTCGTCTAACTCTAACTTCACCCGTGCGCTCAGCGTGGGTTAAATCGATACCTTGCACTTGCAAACCTTCATTGTTTGCTAAATGTTCAAGCCAAAAAAGTAGTTTGGTAAAAGGTACACTATCTATCCAAACTTGTAAGTCATCACCTTGCGGCTGCATACGCGTGATTGTTAACTTATATGAGTTAGCACTTTTATTGACAATACCGGACAAACTACCACGGCTATTACTTACCTTGGTATTGCCTTTAGCTTTTTGGTAATGAGCGGTATTATCTGTTACCCAAGTTAATAACGCTTGTTGTCTATCTAGCTTTTTAGTCACACTCAGCAAATTAGCATTCAAAGGCTGCCAAACTGCACTATAAAGAATAAAAATCATTACTAGCGCAGACATAACACTTACTAGCCGTTGCTCTCTTGTGTTTAATTGTTGCCACCATGCTTTCATTATGATGCTCCTCGAACAGCTTTCTTAGTCTTCGTACTTTGACTACCATTTCGGATACTAAACGATCCTGTCACTTGTGCACCTTGATTATTTTGCGCGCCCTGCTTTACCGATAAGCCATCTTGCTCTAGGGCATTTTTGAACTGTTCAAAAACTTGATAGCTACTCGCAACTGCTTGTATACGCAACTCTTGACGTTTGCTATCAAACTTTAATGACTCAGGTTTTAAGGCAGATACCTTGCTAAATGCGGGCGTAACTTTAGCCAACATAGCCAAAAAGCCGCCACTATCACCAGCGCCGCCTAGTTGAGCTAATTTTTGATTCAATTGTGATTTTATGGTCGCAATACGTACACGTTTAGTTTTTGGGAAGGCTTTTTTATATTGGCTTATAATTTCTGCTTCCACTTGCGCTTGTTTGGCATTAACTTGCCACAACTGCACAGCTTTAAACGTAAAGTTAAGCAATAAAGCGAAGATGGCAACAGCAGCAACCCAGTACCACTGTTTTATATCTGCACCGCGAACATCTTTAACCTTATATTCACCTTGTAATAAGTTAAAGTTATCCTTACTTTGATAGTGTTGTGCCATAAGCGCTAGCGGTAATTCTTCCGGTAGCTTCTGTATGTTAAGTTGTTCGCTATAAGCTATAGGAGAATAACTATTAATTTGCACGCTGAGCTCTTGCTCTGATTCGTCATCGCTTTCTTCATTTTGTTGCAACGAAAAAGCCTGACACTGCAACTGCCATGTTGCCAAATCTAGGGTAAAGCCTTGCCATAATCCCTGTCGAACAATAACTTGCTGGCCAGCGCCTTCATTGAGAGCAATAGCAGACCAACCATTAATATTTTCTGGCATTGCTAAGACTTCAGGCACAAAAAATTGGCTGTTAATATTAGCCGCATGCAACCATGCAAGCCATTGTTGCATTTGCTTATGTTCAACTATCGCGGTAAAACAGTTGTTTTCTTCACTATCCTTTTTCAGGTCTGCATAAGCGAAAAACAACTGGTCAACATCTTGAGATAGGTCATCTTCAAGCATGTAAGGCACAGCTAATCGCATAGCTCGATTTGACTTTGCGGGCACCGCTAGGCGTTTTAAGATGACATCACTGCTAGGTAATATCACTTTAACCAAACGCTGTTCAGCTTTTTCTGTCAGTTCACTCAGTTGCTCAGCATTGGCTAATTCACCACTGGCAATAATTTCAAAGGTATCACTGCTATTATTGCCCGCAGCAATCAACCAATGGATAGTATGATGTGCCTGACTACCTAGGCGAATATATAAAGTTTCTGCCACTAGTTTCGTCCTATAGTACGACTAATTATATGTATTTGTTGATTATCTGCTACTTGCATTACTGAGTTCATAAAAAAATAACTATTATTAA